>VOFB01004692.1_pt1 | contig 16538 bp, 38 predicted proteins | sample 5384141 | NCBI WGS metagenome assembly VOFB01 (sample SAMN12384721, study PRJNA508395) | human gut metagenome | isolation source: healthy gut A | host: Homo sapiens | reverse complement strand
AGAGGGTTCCAATCCCTTTGCCGATCCGTCTCCCGCCAGGCGGTGAATCACGCCGTTAGGGACCCGCCTCTTTCCATGCGCCATTCTCAATCCCTCTGATAGGTGGGTTCGATCTCTTCCCTTGACGGAAGTAAACGCCCCCACCACGCGGTTTTGCCGGACACAAACATAGCTGCTGCCCTCGGCAATGTCGGCGCGGATGCGTTTCCTCCGGAGGCCAGTTGGTCGGTCCCCACTGGTTGGGGTTTCCATGGGCCGCCATAAAGCGGCGAGCCACGGCATAGATCTCCATTATCCGGGGAAGGTCCCCTTCGGCGGCTTTTCGAATGTACATCGCTCGATTCTCCCCTATCTTTTTATTCTTCGTAGTATGGTTTCTATCATACGACAAAGGGAGAGACAACGCAACCGCTTGCTGCCCTCGCCCCGCCTCAAGCCGGCGCCAATTTCCCTTCGATGAGTTGAAGATTCTTCTGAATGCGTGGTTATCCGGCGCCAGGTCCCGCGCTTTCCGGGCCGCCTCCAGCGCCTTTTCGTACTGCCCTGTGTAAAGTACCCCCAGGCTGGCCAGGTCCCAGGGATGCTCTCCCAGGAGGCAGCCTCACTGATGTAGGTTCAGGGGCCGCTGGGTGATGGCCAGGGCCCGGCCTGTGGCCCAGAGCACACCGTGCCAGTCCTTTTGGTGGTAGGCCAGGTCCGCCAGGTCCAGCCAGGGCTCCCGGAGATGGGGTGCCTCGCCAACCGCCCGGAAAATCCACCGTTCCGCCTCCCCGCCATCTCCAGGGCAAAATAATCCTTCGCCAGCAGGCGCATGGAGGCACACCGTTCATCCGCCCAAGTGGCTGTCGGCAGAGCCAGATGCCGCTTGAGCATGGCAATGCTCTCCTCCCACCGCCGGTAGAAAAAAAAATACTCCCGCCCCAGGTAATGCACGTTGCGGTCGTTGTTGGGGTCTTCCTCCACCGCCAGCTCCAGCAGGGCAGGTACTGTCCCCGGCTCTTGCTTCGGTCCGCATGGTGCTCCAGACAGACCCCCCCACGTACCGGGCCTGGGGCGCTCCCCCGTCAAATTGGAGCACCTCATGGACAGGATTCACCCAGCGGCAGCCCTTTCTCCGGTGGATCTTGTCATACCAAAACACCATCCCCTCCCGTCCGTCTGGGAGGAAGTTCCAAACATAGCGGTAGAGCAGACGATCCACACCAGGGGCCCAGGCCGCCTCTACCTTTCCCCGCCAGCCCGGCTGGAACACCTCGTCCAAATCGGTGCACACGCAGAGGTCCGCATCCTCTGGAACCAGCTCCAGCGATTGGTTCCGGGCCACATCAAAGCGCCGGGGGTAATCACCTGGACAGAGACCTTGGCCCCCAACTCCTCCAATCTCTGGGGCGTTCCGTCTGTGGACCCTGTGTCCAGCACGCACACCTCATCCGCCTCCGACATGGAGGCCATCCAGCGATCTGCAAAGGGCCTCTCATTTTTTGCAGATCGCATACCAACTATTTTCATAGGACCTCCTTCTCTGAGCCAAGAGGGGCGGCAGTGCGCCGCCCTTCTTTCGTGTTGAGATCCAGTTGGATCGTTCTCTTCCCGTGTCAGCTGGACAGCAGGCCTGCTGTCCGCATGTTGGCCAACAGCTGATTGAATTGGGTCACAATATCCGTAGTGCTGGTGGCATCCGTTACAGCCGCAGCGGGTGTCACCACACCAGCCGGTCCTGTCGGACCCGGTAGGGCCTTCTGCACCAGCAGAAACCCGTTGTACCCGCAGGGCCGGTGGGACCGGTGGGGCCCGTGGGGCCTTCCGCGCCGCCGCACCCTCGGGGCCGGTGGGGCCAGTGGGACCCTCCGCGCCGGCCGCGCCCTCAGGGGACCGGTGGGGGGCCAGTGGGACCCTCCGCGCCGGCCGTACCCTCGGGTCCAGTGGGACCCGTGGGACCTTCCGCGCCGGCCGCGCCCTCAGGACCGGTGGGGCCAGTGGGACCCTCCGCGCCGGCCGCGCCCTCGGGTCCAGTGGGGCCGGTGGCACCAGCTGCGCCGGCAGGACCGGTCGGTCCAGTAGCACCAGCCGCGCCAGCAGGGGGCCGGTCGGTCCGGCCGCACCCTCTGCCCGGCAGGGCCGTGGGGCCGGTGGGACCGGTCTCCGTAGCCGTGAGCAGGGTGTAGTCAGCCGATGTCCCAGGGGTTTCCCGTGGGCGCGTTGATCGCCGCACGGAACAACGCGCCATTGTAGAAGACCAAGTCGCCCTCCTGATAGGTGGTTCCCGGGGCAAAAGCCGTGGCATCCGTCAGCCCAGGGCCGGCAGGACCGGCAGGGCCTGTGGGACCAGTGGGACCGGTGGGGCCCACAGCACCGGCAGGCCGGTGGGACCCGTGGCACCGGCGGGACCTGTCGCCCCCGTGGCACCAGCCGCGCCGGCAGGGCCCGTGGGGCCCACAGCACCAGCAGGCCCGGTGGGACCCGTGGCGCCGGCGGACCTGTCGCCCCGTGGCACCAGCCGCGCCGGCAGGCCCGTGGGACCGGCTGCACCGGCAGGCCCCGTAGGACCAGCAGGACCGGTGGCACCGGTGGCACCCGCTGCCCCAGTTGCGCCAGTGGCGCCGGGAGCCCCAGTCAAACCAATTGGTCCGGTGGGGCCCACGGCGCCGGTGGAAGCCATGATTTATGAACAACACGATCCTGTTTTTTCGCCCTCTCAAAGCGGGATATCACATCCTATGCCGGAGAGGATTACATCAACGCATATTTTTCTGGGCGTATGCCTCATAGGCCCGGAGGAAACCAGGGCCGCCGGCTTTCACATTGTCTAAATATTCATGGACATCCAAACTGTCATGGGACATCTCAATGACACAGCCGGCGATGTTGGAGCAATGGTCGGCCACCCGCTCCAAGCTGGTCAGCAGGTCCGACCAGACAAAGCCCAATTCAATGGTACATTCCCCTTTTGCAGCCGCAGAATATGCCGGTTCCGCAGCTGCTCCTTCAGGGTATCCACCACCTGCTCCAGAGGCTCCACTTTGGCAGCCAGCGCAGGGTCGTTCTGGAGGAAGGCGTCCAGCGCCAGGTCCATCACTTCTCCCACCGCCGCGGTGAGTACCGCCAGCTCCTGCTTGGCGTGGACCGAGAAGCTCAAGCCCTTGTTGCGGATTTCTTCTGCCGACTCCACCAGGTTGACCGCATGGTCGGAGATCCGCTCAAAGTCCCCACGATGTGCAGAAGCTTCGCCGCCCTCCCGGCTGTCCGCCGCATTCAAATCCGCCCGGCCCAGCTTCACCAGATAGGTCCCCAGCATGTCCTCATACTGGTCTGCCTCCTGCTCCGTCTCCCGGACCGCCTGGGCGCTTTTTGGGGTCATAGTGCTCGATTAGCTGACAGCTGGTTTTCAAGGCATCCATGGAAATCCGCGCCATGGTCTCCGCCACCTCCTGGCAGCGGTCAATGGCCACAGAAGGGGTTGCCAAAAAACGCTCGTCCAAAATTTGAATCTTCTCAGGGGCCTTGGTGTCGGGGACCAAGCGGCAGGCCATCTTTTTCCAGCAGCCCGGAGAAGGGGAAGAGCAGCGCCGTACACAGGATGTTAAAGGCCGTATGCACCACGGCAATGCCCAGCTGGTCAATGGAATGGGAGACAAAAGAGAACTGGACCACCGCGTTGATGCCGTAGAAGACCGCCAGCCAAACCGCGGTTCCTACAATATTAAAGAGGAGATGCACCACAGCCGCTCGCTTGGCGTTCTTGTTGGCCCCCACCGAGGAGATCATCGCCGTCACGCAAGTGCCGATGTTCTGCCCCATGATAATGGGGGATCGCCGCGCCATAGGTCACCTGCCCCGTGGCAGAGAGCGCCTGCAAAAATACCCACAGAGGCCGAGGAGCTCTGGATAATCGCCGTCAGGCCCGCGCCGGCCAGCACCCCCAGAACAGGGTTGCTGAACATCAAAGAGGATATTCCGGAATTCGGGCACCTCTTCCAGGCCGGCCACCGCGCCGCTCATGGTGTCCATGCCGAACATCAGCACGGCAAAGCCCAGCAGGATCATCCCCACGTCCTTTTCTTGTCGCTTTTGGCCATCATGGTGAGAACCACGCCGATGAGCGCCAGAATGGGGGGTAAAAAGTGGGTTTTGAGCAGCATGACAAAAAAATTGTCTCCGTCCAAACCCGTTAAACTCAGGATCCAGGCGGTCACCGTGGTGCCCACATTGGCGCCCATAAATGACACTGATGGCCTGCCGCAGGGTAAGCAGTCCTGAGTTCACAAAGCCCACCACCATCACCGTGGTGGCCGAGGAACTTTGGATCACCGCCGTGACACCCATTCCCGTCAAGAATCCCAATATTTTGCGGAGGTCAGCTTTCCCAACAAAATCTTGAGACTGCTGCCCGCCCTCTTTTCCAGGGAGGCCCCCATAAGGTTCATGCCAAACAAAAACAGGCTGAGTCCTCCCAATAAAGTCAATACGTCAAATAGATCCATCGTTTAACCCTCTGTTTTCTCTTTTTTTACGTGCCTTTTACGTTTCCTGTCGTAATGAAAAGTTTATCCGCCCCACGTAAAAAGAAAAACCATAAAAAGGTTAAATCCAGGTTAAATAAAGAGTCCTTTTGTCCTTACTCCGTCCGGCGCCTCCCAGTGCCCATCCTTGAGCGAGTTCCGGTCAGCGCGTACTCCACCCACTCCGCCAGGTTGGTGGCATGATCGCCAATCCGCTCCAGATATTTGGCCACCAGGAAGACATCCAGCAGTTCCTCCCCAGCGGTGCTGTCCGCGGCAATCTGGGAAACCAGTTCTTTTTTCTGATCAAACCACCGGTCCACCACATCGTCGTAGGCAATGACCTCCCGGGCCTGGTCCAGATCCAGCCGGACAAAAGGCGTCCACGCTCTCGCTGACCATCCGGATGACCTCCGCCGCCATCTGTTTCAGGTGGCTGTGCGCTCCTCCCCGCACGAATAAACCGGGCCAGCTCCGCAATGTCCGAGGCCTGGTCCCCAATCCGCTCCAGATCGGTCACCATTTTCAGCGCCGCGGTGATCCGGCGCAGGTCCGCCGCCACCGGCTGCTGCTTGAGCAGGAGTTTGGTACACAGAGCCTCGATCTCCCGTTCCATGTCGTCGATCTCCCCGTCCACGGCTCCACCTGGGCCTCCAATTTTCCGCCCGGTCCTCCTCCTCGTCCAGGGTTCTCACCCGCCACGGCAATGGCCTGCTGGCAAAGACTGCCCATAATGACCATCTGCCGGTACATCTCCTCCAGCTGCTGTTTGAACTTTTCCCGCATTATCCAAACCTCCCTGTAATGTACTCTTCTGTCCGCTTGTCCTTGGGCATGGAGAAGATCTGTCGGTGTCCCCGAACTCCACCAGGTCGCCCAGCAGGAAGAAGGCGGTGTGGTCGGAAATGCGGGCGGCCTGCTGCATGTTGTGAGTCACCATAATAACGGTATACTTCTTTTCAGCTCCACAATCAAGTCCTCAATTTTCGACGGTGGAGATGGGGTCCAGCGCGCTGGTGGATTCGTCCATCAGCAGAATATCCGGCTCACCGCCAGAGCCCGGGCAATGCCCAGCCGCTGCTGCTGCCCGCCGGAAAGCCCCAACGCGCTTTTCTTCAGCCGGTCCTTCACCTCGTCCCAGATGGCGGCGGAACGCAGACTATTCTCCACCAGCTCGTCCAGTTCACCCGGTTTCGGATGCCGTGGGTCCGGGGGCCGTAGGCCACGTTGTCGTAGATGCTCCTAGGGAATGGGATTGGCCTTCTGAAACACCATGCCGATCTGCTTGCGCAGCCAGGTGGTGTCCACGGTTTTGTCAAAAATGTTCTGCCCGTCAAAGCAGACCTCCCCCTCAATGCACCCCGGGAACCAGGTCGTTCATCCGGTTAATGGTCCGCAGAAAGGTGGACTTTCCGCAGCCGGAGGGGCCGATCAGGGCGGTGATCTGCCGGGCCGGAATGTCATATTGATATCTTTCAGGGCGTGATGCCCCCCGTACCACAGGTTCAGGTCGGTGCCGTACCACAATTCAGGGACTTGGTGGACATGATCTCAGCTCCATGGTTCAGTTTTTTTTTCAGTTTCTTGGCCCACCAGGTTGGCGGCAAAGTTGATGACCAACACCAGAATCAGCATCAGGACCGCGGCAATGGCGAACGCCACGCCGGTCTCCCCCGCTCGCTGGCGTAGACGTACAGTGCCACCGTCAGCGTGGCGGAAGAGGCCTCCAGACGAGGTGAAGAAGTCATTCAGCTCCAGGCCGAAGCCGGCGGTGAACAGCAGTGCCGCGCTCTCGCCCACGATCCGGCCCACCGCCAGGATGCAGCCGGTGACGATGCCGTCCACGGCGTTGGGCAGCACCACAGTGCGGATCATGTGCCACTTGCCGGCACCCAGGCCCAGCGCGCCCTCCCGGTAGGACTGGGGGACGGTCTTGAGAGACTCCTGCGTCGTGCGGATGATGGTCGGCAGGATCATGATGACCAGCGTCAGGCCGCCGGCCAGCACACCCGTCTTGAGGCCCAACATCTGGATGAAGAACAGCATACCCACCAGACCGAAGATAATGGAGGGATACCGGTCAGGGTCTCGGTAGCAAACTCAATGACCGCTACCAGCCGCCGGTTGGTGGCGTACTCCGTCAGGTAGATGGCGGCCCCCACGCCCAGGGGCAGCACGATCACCATAGACAGCAGGATGACATAGAGCGTGTTGAGGAATTGGGCAGGATTCCGATGGTATCGTTGATATAGCTGGACTGGGTAGACAGCAGCTCCCAGCTGATGATTGGGAACCCCCCGGTAAAAGATATATCCGATAAGGAGCAGCAGCAGCGCGCAGGTGATGCCGGCGCAGATACAGCAGGATCCGCAGGCCCTTTGTCATACGCCTTGCGCCGGGGAAAGGGATGACATCATCCATTTTCGGTCAGTCCTCCTTTTCCGCTTGATACAGACATTCAGGAACACGTTGATCAGCATGATGAACAGGAAGAGCACCAGGCCAATGGAGAACAGCGCCTTGCCGCTGGAGGCTGCCATACGGAGGCATAGGACATCTCAGGAGGCAATGGCCGTGGTCAGAAACGGACGGGCGTCAGAAGCCCCGGCATATTGGCCGCATTGCCGGCCACCATAATAATGGCCATGGCCTCACCAATGGCCCGGCCGATCCCCAGCACAATCGCCGCGCGATGCCGCTGCGGGCTGCGGGCAGGCTGACGCGGAACTACGGTCTCGATGTGGGTGGCCCCCAGGGCCAGAGACGCCTCCTCATACTCCTCTGGGCACCGCATTGAGGGCGGTATCAGACACGCTGATGATGGAGGGCAGGATCATGATGGCCAGCACAACAATCGCGGCCAGCAGGCAGGCGCCGGAGGACAGACCGAAGGCCTTTTGAATCCCGGGGACCAGCAGCATCATGCCAACCAGGCCGTAGACCACCGAGGGGATGCCCGCCAGCAGATCCACGGCCGTGTGAATGACCTTTGCCATCCGGGGCGCCACCTTGGACAGGAAAATGGCAGTCATCAGCCCAATGGGGACACCCCATCACCACGGCGCCGGCAGTGCCGTAGATGGAGGTGAGGATAAACGGCAGAATGCCGAAGGGGGTCCTCCGGGTAGAGGCATACCCAGGTCTGACCCAACAGGAAACCATGGGGCCAATCTTTCATGGCCGGCAGGCCAGAGATAATCAGGTAGATGCTGATGCACAGCACGAAGCCCACCGCCACGATGCCGCACAGATAAAAAAAAAATGTGCATCACCACTCCATGGCATCCTTTTTCCCCGGTTGCTCTTTGGCGCGGTCATTTTGTATGGCGGCCTTCACGGCCTTTTCCTGAAGAGGCCCTAGAGGAGGCCCTTTTCACAAGGCGGGGGGAACCCCTCCCCCCATGGAGGCCCGGTTTCCCAGGGTTGTTTATTTCGCCACAGGCACCGCGCCGGCGTTGCGGATCAGGTCAGCTGGCATCCGTGGAGGTGGCGAAGTCGAAGAAGGCCTGGGCAGCCGTGGACAGGGCCGCATCCGTCTTTGGTGACCAGGTTGAAGGGACGCTGGATCTCATAGCTGCCGTCCAGGACGGTCTCCTCGGTGCAGGCAACGCCGCCCACAGTCAGAGCCTTGATGCCCTCCTGGTGCCTTCCACAGCGGACAGAGAAGCAGCCGATGGCGTTGGGGTTGCCCTTGAACGGCCTCGATCACGGCGCCGGTGGAGGTCAGCTCCTGAGCCAGCACGCAGGTGTCCTCGGTGCCGGTGATGGACTCGAAGCCGTCCCGGGTGCCGGAACCAGCCTCACGGCCGATGCAGGAAATGGTGCCGGCGGCGCCGCCCAACTTCAGACCAGTTGGTGATCTCACCGGTGAAGATCTTGGCGATCTGCTCCACAGTCAGGTTTTCCACCTTGCTGCCGGCGTTGACGATCACGGCGATGCCGTCCAGGGCCACGATGGTCTCGGTCAGGCCGCCCGAGGTCTCGCTCTTCCTTCAGCGCCCGGGAGCTCAGGCCGATGTCCGCGGTGCCGTTGACCACAGCTTCAATGCCCGCGCCGGAACCCGTGGCATCATAGGAGACCGTCACATTGTCGTCGTTGTCATTTCAAACTGCTCCTTCAGGTTGCCGATCACCTTCTCCATGGAGGTGGAGCCATTGGTAGCCACCGTACCGGAGACAGTGGGACGCCGAGTCCGTACCGCTGCCATCTGTTGTTGCAGGATCGGTGGATTCATTTCCCTGCAGCCGGCCGTCAGGGCCAGAACCGCAGAGGCAGCAAGAATGCTCATGGCTTTCTTCATGGTTCTTTTTCATGGTTAAATTCCTCATTTCGTTTCTTGGTTTTTGTTTGATCTCTTGTTTTCTACAAGTACAGTGTATCCAGTTTCGGTTAAAGGAAAAACCAAAGAAAGATAAAGTTTTGGTTAAATCAAAATTTTTTCTTCCCTTGGTATTTTTCCCCTGTACCAGAAAAAACACTTGATGGCAAACCGAAAACGGCCTGAGGTAATTTCCAGGTCGCAGGCTGTATTTTGTAGCCGTTCCACTCTCTCTGCCTCAAATCAGCTGCTGTTCGTTGATCATCAGCTTGAACTGAAGCCCCAAGGTGTCCGCCGCCTTCCGGCAGAGAATCATCGGTTGAGAAAATTTCAAAATAGTCCATCACAGAGCCATACCGGGTGTCAATGTGGAGTTTGAGCTGGATTAATGAGCGTCTTGTTCTCTTGATGATTTAGCTCCGCCTTGGTCACCGAATAGTTCACGCGGTCATGGATATCGAACGTGGAATGTCCGTGTTGCGGACCCGGCTGCGGCGGACGTCGGATTTGTCCGCCAGGATCAAGCCGCCGCCATGGGACTGACAGGCAGTACCTGTCCCCTCGTCGTGGTTGCCAATGGCAGTGACCACCTGGCAATGTCCAAGGGGGGTCCATATGCCCAGCTTGTCCAGAATGCGGAAAGCCATCACCGCCCCGCTCTGGGAGTGATCCACCCGGTTGACCACATTGCCGATGTCATGGAGGTATGCCGGCGATCCACCAGCCAGCCTCCCAATGGGGGGTAAGTCCAGCGTCTCCAAAATATATTTTGCAGTTGGCCGCCACCAGTGCCCACATGGGCAAAGCTGTGCTCGGTAAAGCCCAGATTGATCAGGGACTCGTCTGCCTTCTGGATATAGGTCCGGATACCCGGGTCCTTTTTAATTTCTTCAAATGTAATCATGGATTTCATTCTAACTTCAAATAAGGTGCCGTCCCCCCATTCAGGCCGCGACATTTTTGGGGAAACAGAATGGTGATAGGCTGCCCTTGCCCGGTTCGCTCTTCAGCTCCAGCTGGGCATTATGGTATTGGGCGCCGTGCTTGACAATGGACAGCCCCAGGCCGGTGCCCCCACCCGGCAGGGAATGGCTCTTATCCACCCGGTAAAACCGCTCAAAGACCCGGTCCTGCTGCCCTTCGGGGATTCCAATGCCGGTATCCTCCACGGATACAAACCACCTGGTCCTCCTCTTCCGTCACCCGGACGGTCACGGCGCCCCGGGTCTTTGTTGTACTTAATGGCATTGTCACAGAGATTATAGATCATTCATGGAGAATCCGCCACACCCCCTGAATCGTCTGGCGCCCCCTTCCATGTGCAGGGAAATTCCCCGCTTGCCGCGGCCACAGGGGTGAGTCCTGAGGATCTTTTGGGACAGGTCATACAGGTCCACCCGTTCCGCCGACAGTTCCTCCGATCCCTCATCCAGGCGGGAGAGGTTCAAAATGTCGTCAATGAGGGCAATGAGCTGGCTGGCACTCCTTGTAAATGTCCCCCGCGAACTCCCTCATCTTATCCGCTTCCACCAGCCCCTTTTTCATGAGCTCGGCAAACCCGAAATGGAGGTGAGGGGGTTTTCAGCTCATGGGAGACATTGGCGGAGAACTCCCGCCGCAGGCTCTCCCTGCTCCTCTTCGTTCCGGTGACATCCACCATGAGAACCGCACCGGTCACCTGCCCGTTGGCAGTAACCGGACTGGCGAATCTCGAAGATGTGGGACTCGCCCCGCATCAGGGTCTCGGCATGGCGGCCAGCCAGGGCTTTTGCCCGCGGCCTCCCAGATCTCCCGCCGGCAGGTCCCCTGCCGGATGCCTCGGCTGCTGCTTCTCCCCAGCAAGTGAAAGGCGCTCTGATTGCCGGAGAGCACATGGTAACGGCTGTCGATGAGCAAAACCCCTTCGCTCATGTTCTCGGTAAGGCGGCAAACCTCCTGCGCCGGCGGCCCAGGGCGTCCATCTGCCGGCCAATGGTGCGGTTCTGCTCCCGCAGGCGGCTGACCAGGGAAAGAGCTCCTCATAGGTCTCATCCAACCTGGGGTTTTCCAAATCCAGGCTGTTGATGGGTTTGCAATCTGCCGGGACAGCCGGGAGGCCAGAATCCCCAGACAGGATGAGGGCCAGCACCAAAATCCACAGCACCGGCTGGAGAACCCCCAGAATCAGCGCCCCCACCGTGGTCTCCACACAGGAAATCCGCAAAACCGTCCCGTCCGACAGACGGGCGGCATAGTAGATTCTTTTTGCAGCAGGGTGTTGGAGAGGTGTTTTCCCTGTCCAGAGCCCTCCTCCAGCGCCTGCCGGATCTCCGCCTGGTCCCCGTGGTTCTCCATGGTGGCGGGGTCTACCACACTGTCATAGAGCACGGTGCCGTCGGTGTCCACCCAGGTCAGGCGCTGGGTGGTCTGCAGGCCAGTCAGGTAGGCCTGTCCGCTCTCCTCCATGCCGTTAAGCTTCACATAGGCCAGCTCCTCCTGGAGCTGCTGATAGACCTCCTCCCTCATACTGGGAGGCCATCACCGCCACGAAAAGCCCGGTACACAGGATCATCACCGCCAGCCCCACCAGGAAGCAGCTGCGGAAAATCTTGCCCGTCATGAGGCCCCTCCGATCTTATAGCCCACCCCCCGGACGGTCTCAATATAGTGCCCGGCAGCGCCCAGCTTTTGGTCCGCAGGGTCCGCACATGGACATCCAAGGTCCGGTTCTCCCGGCTGAACTCCTGGCCCCAGACCCCGTCCATGATGGCGTCCCGGGTCATGGCCATGCCCTGGTGCTCCAGCAGCAGGCACAGAAGTTCAAATTCCTTGTTGGTCAGGGGAACCTCCTCCCCGCCACCCGGACCACATGGCGCTGGGGGCTGACGAAAAGGTCTCCCACCTGGTAGTCCTCGGTCTCCTGCTTCTGCTCCGTACGGCGGAGGACCGCCCGGACCCAGGCCATCAGCTCCATCATGCCGAAGGGCTTGGCGATGTAGTCGTCCGCCCCGCCGTCCAGGCCCACCACCCGGTCATACTCCGTGTTCTTCGCGGTGAGCATGATCACAGGAATGCGCTTGGTGGCCGCCGAGGCCCGCAGCTTTGCAGGATGGAAAGGCCATCCTCCTCCGGCAGCATAATATCCAGCAAGATCAAGGCGGGCTGGGGCCCTCCATCGCGCTCCAAAATCAGAAGGCGAGGCGGTCAAAGCCCTGGGCCTCGTAGCCTTGGCTGCCCAGGGCGTAAATGACTTCAGCTTGAATGCTGTCGTCGTCCTCCAGCAAGTAAATTCGTTCCATTGGGGATGCCTCCCCTCATTTCCTCCCATTTAACCTGTTCTTTACAACCAGTCTATCCCCAGCATGTAAAATAAAAACCACCCAAATGTTAAATTTTCGTTAAACAGAGAAGCCCCTTCCGCTGGCAAAGGACAGACGGTCACCTCGCGTCCTCATGGACCAAAAATCTCCCGCACCTGTTCAAACAGAAGCCGCCGGGACAACGCCTCTGGCTGTACCCCCCAGCGCCTGGGCCACCTGGGACCGGAGCCGGTCCTCCCGATGGTGTGCTTGGTGCAGGCGGTCTTGGACTTTCGGCGGTAGGTGGAGCAGGTGTAGTAGACGATGCCCCGGGCGGTCTTCCGGCTCATGGATTTGCCGCAGTCCGCGCACCGCAGGAAGCCGGCAAACAGGTGCAGCGTCCTCGTCCCCCGGCGCCCGGCGGGTCTCCCGCTGGGCCAGTTCCTGGGCCCGCTGGAACAGGGCCGGGGGCACAAGGGGGACATGGGTTCCCTCCACCACACACAGTCCTCAGGAGGAACCGCCATGGTCTGGTGCACCTTATAGCTCACCACCCGCTGCCGGCCCTGCACCCAGGGTACCCGCGTAGACGGGATTTTGGAGCATCCGGGCCACCGTGGCCGGGGTCCACAGGCCATCGTTGGCAGGCCCTGGGCGCCGGTATCGGGACCCCTTCCCGGCCTTATAGGCGGTGGGATTGGGCAGCCCCCAAGCCGTTGAGCCGGCTGGCGATGGTCCCCTTCCCACCCCTGGACATACCACTCAAATACGCGAGCCACCACCGCCGCCGCCTCGGGGTCCGGGATCAGGGTGTTCCGGTCTGCCGGGTCCTTATCGTATCCGTAGGGGCGAAGGACCCGATAAACTCCCCCTGCCGCCGCTTCATATCCAGGGTCCGCCGGACATCCGCGGAGGTTTTGGCGGCATAGCGGTCATTGAGAATCCCATTGATGGGAATTTCCAGCCCCATCTGCACCGCCTCGGGGTCCAAAAAGCTGTCCACCCGGGGACTGCCCAGGGAGATAAACCGGGTGCGGTAGGGGGAAACACCTCCTCCAAAAATAGCCTTGGTCCGCATAGTTCCGAAAGGCCCGGGAGAGGGTTTTGCACACGATACAGTTCAGCTTCCCCGCCTTCATATATCCCCGATCATTCGCTGGAAACTCTCCCGGCTGTCATCAGTGCCGGTTAGGCCATCATCCACATAGATCCCGGCCAGCTCCCACTGGCCTTGGAATTCATGCTCCAGGTAATCCAGCAAAATCTTTCTTCTGCACGCTGAGGCTCCTCCTGCCTCATCCCGGACAAACGGATATAGCCCCACCCGCCAAAGGCCGCCGGCCAGCTTTCCGCCTCTGCCCATAGGCTCCCTCCCTTTTTCGGCCGTCCTGGGACAACTGTCTTCGGTAGAATCCCATGCATCGGGCACCGCCCTATGAACCTGTCTGTCCTTCCCTTCCCGCGTCATGCCCCCAGGGTGGCTCCCTGCCCAGGAGTAGTTGGACATGTACCCCTGCGAAAGGCATTGGCCTCCCGCCGGTCCTCGGCCAGGAAGCGATAGTAGTCGCAGTCCACCTGTTCCGGGTCCACCGCGATCAAATCCCGCTTCTAATGATGATCGCCCCTGGCCCAGCCCCTGGAGGGTGGTCCGCAGGTCCGTGATGAGGCTGCGCAGCTGGCTGCGGATGCTCGGGTGTCCAGGCGGCCCTCCCACGGATGGAGATCAGCCCCCATGGTGCTCCCCGCCCCCGGCGGTCGATCATAGGCAAACAGCCTTGTCCGGCCCGGCTGAAATGGACAGGCCGCCCCCCATAAAAGACCTCAAAATTGCCAAACGCCTGCACCCGCAGGGTGGGTGCTGCCCGCTCCTGTACGGGGTAACGCAGGTTGCGCAGCTCCTCTTCCACCGCCTTGACGGTGACAGGCTTGCGAATATATCCGCTGGCGTGGAGCTGAAAGGCCTCCGCCATGTATTGGGAAACCCCGTGACAAAGATCAGGTTGCCCCGGGGACAGAGCTCTTTTCAGCCGCTGGGCCAGGGCGATGCCGCTATCCCCGGCATCTCAATATCCAAAAAGGCCACATCAAAGCCTCTCCGGTCTCTCCAGCCACGCCAGCAGCCGACGGGCACTGGAAAAGGGATGGATTTCCCCTGGGGACAGGCCTGCCGAATCCGGTCCGTGAGCATATCCAGCATCAGGGCCTTCGTCATCCGCCGCGATGATCCGCATCAAAAAGACTCCTTTCCTTGGGTATCCCCTGTCTTGGGAATCCGCACCTGGGCCACTGTCCCCACGCCCTCCTGGCTGGCGATGCAGAGCGTCCCGCCGCACTGGGCGGTCAAGCGGCTGCGGACGTTCTCGATCCCTCACGTGCTGCCTGTCCCCACGCACCCGCACCGGGTCAAACCCCACACGTCATCCCGGATGGTCACCTGGTAACTTTCCTCCGTCTCCCGGGCGGAGATCCAGATGGTGCCGCCCTCCCTCCCGCTTGGACCCCATGGCGTACCGCGTTCTCCACCAGCGGCTGCAGGCCAGGGCCGGGAGGAAGAAATCGCTGGTCTCAATGGCATACCCACCCGCAGATGGGCTCCAAAGCGGATACGCTCCAGATTCAGATAGCACCGCACATGCTCCAGCTCCCGGCTGGCGGGGATGACCCGCGTGCTCTGCAGGCTGTCCATGTTCCCCGGAGGAAGCGGGCCAGCTCATCGGTGGCCTCCTGGGCCTTCTGGGGATTGGTTTCACAGAGCCACTCGATGCTTCCCAAAAATGTTATACAGGAAATGGGGCTGAATTTGGCTGAGCATAATGGCAATCTTCTTCTCCGCCAGTTCCTTGTCCTGGGCCGCAGACGCCGGTCCCGCTGCAATGGACATTGACAAAGACCAGCACCAGGGTCAGCGTCGCCCCGATGCCCAGCAAGGTAATCTCCGTCCAAAGCAGTTCCGCCGCCAGAATGCCCATGGGCAGCAGCACATACGCCGGCAGAAGCTCTCTCTCCTCCCGCGCCTGTCCTTGCGATGCAGGCCCATCACGCCCCCCCACCAGGGCCAGCGCCGCCAGCCTGATGGCCTGGGAGAGGCCAAATCCCTCTCCCGCAGGCAGAGGTGCTCCGGTGATGGTATAAAACAGGCCGGTAAGCTGGGTGAGGACGGTCAGGCCAACTCCAGCAGGCAATAACGCGGACACACTCCGCCCGAACTAGGGACACGTTGTCCAAAAGAGAGGCTGGACCAAGAGATACTGACAGTAGAGGAAGAGAAGCATATCCTCCCGACAGATATTGCAGAAAATTTCCCAGCCAGTTCCAAACCACATACTCCGTCCCTGTTCCAATACCAGGCCCAGGCATCCGCCCACAGGGACACTAAGTTCACCAGCAGCATCCCCACAAACAGCCGGGTGGAAGGGTTGGACCGGTCCCGTGGAGCAGCAGACTGCCCAGAAGAATGAGGGTGAGAATGCTTCCAAAACACTCCAGCGCAATGTTAATCTCCGCCATGCCGCCCTCCTCTGCCCGTTGAATCAGGTCTATCATACCATCCCGTCGGGGTTCTGGCAAGCCGGCGGCGTACCACGCTGTCGTCAGGTACCTCATGCCCAATGGTACCGCCGTGCCTTCTCCGGATACCTGGATTTCTCCCAGGATATCCCGCGTTTATGACCCAGTCATGTCGAAATTCTTAACATTTGATCAAGCGGGCCCACCCCCTGTGAGGGGGCGGGCCCGCCGGAACGCAAGAACTTATTTCAGCCAAGCGGAATTGGTGTCGCTGACCAGGTTGTCCACCCCATAGAGTAGAGCACCCGGTCCACCGGATGTTCCGCCACAAACTGGGACAGGTTATCCCGGTAGTACCGCAGGTCCACCAGGTAGATATTTTGATGGTCGGACGCCAGGAAGGTGCTGAAGCAGTGGGCATAGGAATCCCGGATCACCAGAAGGTTCCCCCTCCGCGTTGGGATTCTGGATGGTGACCAGGCTGTGGTTGCCATCCAGAAAAACCGGGTATTTATCCATCTCCTCCAGGTGCGAGGGGAAGAAAAGGCTGTGCGAAACCTGGGGCGCGGCGCTTCCCGTCGATCAAGGTCACCGTGGGCTGAATTCCGCTGTCCCACCTCCACCTGATCCGGCTGGGTGAACCAGTAGCCGCTGCCCGACCAGGTGGTGCCGTAGAACCCATCGTAGCTGGCCACCTCATAGGCATCCCGGGAGGTAGGTAAAGGCCCCCTGGGCGATCTGATAGGCCCGGTAGAGCAAATAGTTCCCATAGGAAGTCAGATGGTGGTCGGTCCGGTAGCAGATCTGTGGTTTCCTTCCCTCCAGCAGGGCCTGCCGCACATCCACCAGACGGGTATTTTGCAAGATCTGTTCTGCCTTGTCATAGAGCTGGTCGTCGTCGTAGGTCCCATGGAACGGGAAGGACTTCTTCCATG
>VOFB01002767.1_pt1 | contig 16550 bp, 30 predicted proteins | sample 5384141 | NCBI WGS metagenome assembly VOFB01 (sample SAMN12384721, study PRJNA508395) | human gut metagenome | isolation source: healthy gut A | host: Homo sapiens | reverse complement strand
CGGCAGGTGCTGGCGGTCGACCGCTACGGCGCATCCCGGCACACCGCTCAAAAAAACTGATTCTGTCCCTGGGGTGCATCCATGGCAAATTCCTGTTCCGCAATATGTACACGGAACATAAAGCTGTCCATGGCCCGGTCCAGACGTTCCTCAAAGGCCTCCGCTGCTTCCCTTCATTCTTGATGAACTCGTCCGGATCCTTCCAGGGCTTCAGGCTTACTACCCTGGACGTGACCCGCCTCCCGCAGGATCGGATCGCCTGCACGAAGGGCCCGCCCGGATCCCTGCACCGTCACTGTCATAAAGAAGCAGGACTTCCTGGTGTAACGTTTCACAAGACTCATGCATGTCCAGCTGCCTGATGCATGGAGATCACATCCATGTATCCTTCACACAGGATCAGATATTTCTTCCTGGTCGTCCTTGCAATATTCAATCCATACAGATTCCGGCTCTTATCAAAAATCTTCGTCTCCGGCGAGTTCAGATATTTTGGCTTTCCGTCTCCCATAACACGGCCGCCAAATCCGATGACACGATTATTCACATCCATGATCGGGAAGATAACACGGTTCCAGAACTTATCATACATGCCCCTGCGTTCATCTACATTGAACAGGCCGATTCCCGGAGGAGTTCATCACTGTAGCCCTTACCCTTAAGATATTTATACAGATCATCACTGTACTTGTCTGAATATCCAAGACCAAAATGTTCCTGATCGTCTCTTCACTGAGTTCCCCTGCCCTGTCAGATATTCATGTGCCTGTCCTTCCGCCTTCTGTGGCAGCTGATAATAAAATAATCTGCGCCGCCTGCTTATTGATTTCCAGAAGTTCTGCCCGATTTCTGCTCCATCTTTTTTTGCTTCTCCAATATTCCTGATCTTCGGAAGCTCACCCCTGCCCGTCTGCCAGATGCTTTTTCTGCGCCTCCCCAAACGAATAATTTTCATATTCCATCACAAAATTAAATACATTCCCGCCTGCCCGCAGCCGAAGCAATAATACATCTGCTTCGCCGGTGTTACCGAAAAAGTGAAGGAGTTTTCTCATTATGAAAAGGGCAAAGCCCAAAATAGGTACTTCCTCTTCTTGTCAGCTTCACGTACTGCGATACAACATCTACAATATCATTCTTCTTCGTGACTTCCTCAATGATATCGTCCGAATAACGCATGCTTCCTCCTCCTTCTTGCATCCACTTATCGATTAATAGACTTCCCATGCTTTTGGTATGTAGATCTTTCCGGACTTTGCCATGGAATACTGGTCTGTCATTCCTGTAGAATAGTCACATACTGCCTGTTCCTTCTTCTCTTCCACTTTTCGATCAGCTGCCTTTATTCTGCTGACATTCATCATGGGAGATTCTATATAATATTCATAAAAATTTCTTTCTCAGCATTTGATTGCTTTTTTTTCTTCTTTTTTTGCCTCCGGATGATCATAGTACATTTTGAAACATGATCTTCCTGAGATCCATCATTGCCTCATAAATCTCCGAAGACATTTCAATATGATTCTTCTCCATGCTGCTCTCTATGATATCATGTACAAATGTATTCAAACGTTCTCTCGTTGTATACCCCAGCAGCATTCGAAGTGTCACCCGATTATGATCGGTATATCGTCTTCTGTAATAATGCCGGCTCTTTGCGCATCATCCATATCATGATGGATATAAGCCAGGTAGCAGATACTTTATCCAGACAGCCAACAACGCTGAATGTCATGAATCCGGCGAAACTTTCCAGAGAATTGTAATTCCTCCGCATACGTTGTTCTATGAATATCCTCCCAAAATCGAAGAAGCCGAGATAAAACCAATAAACGAAAACGGCGAAATCGTATTAAGCAAGGTCGTTGTCCCTGAATATATAGTGGTACACGATGGGCCTGTCAACGATTCCGCTGCAGGCAATTATTATGTGCGATACAAGGATTACATCAAAAATGTAGCGTCCAGCGAAATCTATTCCACCTGGCCTGACGACACTATCCGGGCAAATGTTCTGGCTATCATGTCTTTTACTCTGAACAGAGTTTATACGGAATGGTACCGGAATAAAGGTTATGACTTCACCATCACATCCTCCACAGCATACGACCACAAATGGATCTATGGCAGGAATATTTTTGAGAGTATCGACCGGATCGTGGATGAACTTTTGAAAACTATCTGTCCAGACCAAATGTACGTCAGCCAATCCTTACTCAGTACTGTGACGGACGCCAGGTGCAGTGCAGGAGTAGAGGATGGATGACACAGTGGGGAAGCAAATCACTGGGAGATCAGGGATATTCCGCCATTGAGATCCTGCGGAGCTTCTATGGAAACGATATGTATATCAATGTGGCGGAAGCAGTTTCCGGGATTCCCGCATCCTGGCCGGGATATGACCTGACTATCGGTGTTACCGGAGAAAAGGTACAGCAGATCCAGGAACAGCTTAATGCCATAGCAAAACAAGCCTATCCTGCCATCCGTCAGTGACTGTGGATGGTATTTATGGTCCGGCTACCGCTGCATCTGTAAAAAAATTCCAGAATATATTCGGGCTTCCTGCATCCGGAGTGGTGGATTATCCAACCTGGGCTTTTCAGTCCACATAAACTCCTGATTTCGTTATCTGAAAAATTATAGCACCATTGTATTTCTATGTTTCTCTTATACGTTTGACTACATTTTGTATTCCGCAATCGCAGTTCTTGTTCTAAGTTTTCGAGCAGTTGATCTAATATCCGGATTACTTCCATCAACTGTTCCTTTTCCAATTATCATAATGTACTCCTGCTAGCACAGACACCGGTTGTTTGACAAGTTCCTATATCTGCTCAGCCCATTTTCTGGTAATGATATCTTCTTCCGGCGTTCTTTCAAGGTTATATCTGCTGCCCGTAAAACGAGATTATCACTGTACCCGCTTACGATTCCCGCCAGAGTTTTCATACTGCATGGAATCACGATCATTCCCATCGTACGGTAGCTTCCACTCGCCGGACCTGCACCGATGTTATAGTTATCATGTACCTCGTCCCGCAAAGAGCATATAGCTATTCAATGTATAATCTGTCTCCTGTTCCAGCGTCATTTCCGCACCTTTTGTCACGATCAAATGTATCTCTATTATTTCTTTATACTGCTGCAGTTGTTTCAGCAATTCTATTGTAAGGGGCGCTCCGGAAGCCCCACTCATACCGATGATAAGTCTCTTTCTCATTTTTCTTCCTTACTGACTTTTTCCGTTCATATTAAAGTATGTTTAAAAAATTTTCCAACAATTTGCACAAATTATACCCGTTCGTTTCCTATTTCCTTCGCAATTCTTCTTTTCACATGGATTATTCAACAAGGAATACGTAAGAAAGAATCCTGTCCAAAAGACTGTTACATCACAGAAACATTGCAGAATAATCTTCTATGATATAAAAAGCTCCCCTCAGTATCACAAATAATAATCACTGAGAGGAGCCGTAATTTCAGAACAGCAAAGCTATTTTCTTATTAAGATATCTTCTTAGATTAAAATTTTCTTTCCCAATCTTAACTTTTACAATGTTTCCGATAACAGGCAATGCCATAATTTACAATATTCTTCATCCGTCACTCTTTAACCTTGCAGCATACTGACGTTGTTCAATCTGTTTCAGACTTCTGTACAAAGCTGCCTCCATTCTATCTTCCTGAGCATATTTCATCTCGATCACCACTCCGACACGATTCTCCGGAACTTCCAGTAAAATATCACAATAACCTTCACCAGATTCTATATTCGACCAGACAGCCCAGTTCTCCATATGACTTAGCAACCCCAGCAAAACTCCATGATAAAAAATTTTCTTTTCTTCCCTTAACTGCCGTATCCCGAATACTGATTGTATTCCATAAATAGTCGTTAAACAAATCTTCTATCGTTTCTGCATCTCCATCTGGAAAAAGCCATGCATAATTTATCAAGCTTCTTTACATCCTCAGATGACTTTTCCTGAAACCATTCCCTGATCTGAAGTTCAAACAATTCTTTAATTTCTCTGTTAGGAATTGCCAGACGTAACTTTCTGCTGTCTATTCTTTCACGTTGTGTTAAATACCCTGTTGTAAAAAAGTATACTCCAAAGATTCTCAATGGATTTATCCAGTTCATTATATGTCAGTTCCTGTTTTATTTCTTTTATAACCGTTTCTCCCGAAATCAGGTTTTCGATTTCATCTCTCGTCTGTTTATTCGCTTTATCTATAAAACGACTCACAATGCTGTTGCTGCTGGTATTAGACCAGAAATCTTCTGGTATCGCATCAGGATCTGCACATAAATTTCTGCAATAACTGATCACGTCCCAGGGACAATACACTGCTTTCTTTCCAAACTGATAACCATCATACCATTCCCTGATTGTTTCATGGTAGTCAGAAAGCCCAAAATATTTCAGCATTTCTGCGACCTCATCATCTGTAAATCCAAAGAACTCATCAAACTGTACACTCGTAATCGAAAAAACATTAAAATTGTTTAATCCTGTAAAAATGCTTTCCTTCGCAATTCTCAGGCATCCCGTAAGTACTGCAAAAACAGGCTCGAATTTGTCTTCAAAACATTTCCAAACATGTTTCTGATCAAAGATACCATCTCGTCATAATATCCATACTGGAACGCTTTTATCTAATGGCACATCATACTCATCAATCAAAAGAACCGCTTTTTTTTCCATAATGTTTCTCCAGTAATACAGTTAATATAAGCAGCGCCTTCTCCATTGTGGCATCAGACATTTTGAAATCGCCATGATCATCAACGACAGTCAATGCTTTATAAGAGTTTTTTCTTCCTCTGTAAGGCGGCTGCTCTCTGCCAGAGCACTAAGTCTCCACGCCTCCATTCCCAGAGTATTCTTCAGCGATTTCCGGGCTGACTCAAAATTTAATCCTCCACATTCTTCAATGTAAGCGAAATTACCGGAAACTTTCCCATATATTCTTCACACAGTTCTTTTTTCACGGATACCTTCAGTCCATTAAACAGCGATTTATCACATCCGATTTCCAGAAATGACTGCAGCATGCTCATATTCAGGGATTTTCCAAAGCGGCGTGGACGTGTAAACAGATTCACTTCTCCCCAGTTATGAAGAAGTTCTGTTATCATTTCTGTTTTATCCACATAGTAAAAATTATGCCGGATTATTTTTTCAAAACTATCTATTCAATTGGCAGTTTCTTTCTGTTCCGCATATTTTTCATCCTCCTTCATTACCAGATTTTGCAAGTCAAACGGATATTCGCAATCCGCATTCGGTTAAAAAATTCCCCGAAAAACAGCTTCCCTGATTTTAGATAATGATAACATGAAACATTTGTAACGTAAAGCAGGAGTTACTGCCACTTCGAGCCCGACTAAGCCAACAGCAATTTTATTTCAGACAGGAATTGTTATGCTAAAATATACCTAATTATAACAATTCCGACGTAATTTCTAAGCATAACAAAACAGCAGCCATTGCGGTACTGTTTAGAGTATCTCACAATGGCTGCCTGTCTGATATCACAATTTCATTTGTTATTTCTTATACCAGAATTTCTTACATTTCACCAGTTACCTTTCCATCCGGAGCATCTGTCATCATTCCAATTTTGAACCTGTAATTTTTTTGTCTTTCCGGCCGGAATATTTATGTAGGTTTTTGGTCGGTGTTGCAGTTTTCATCCAGTGGTATCTCAAAATACATCGTTACCTTTGTAATCGTATAACTGGAAGTATTCTGCATACGGGCAGTTATATACAGCTCTCCTGTGTTCGGTTGTACTCATATCCCTTGTAGCTGACTTTGAGCTGGTTTAGCTTAGGTGTCGCTGACTTATACCAGAACGATAAGCATTTTACCTTCGGCGCTTTATATGGCTGCTGAGTCATTTTCCAATAAAACCGTCTTATTCACTGTCTTTCCGGGATTGATCGTTACACTGAAGGTCTGGGTTATGGTTCCATCCTCCATAATAGGTATCTCATATCCCATCTTCACTTTTGTAATCGTGTAACTCAAGTATTTTTTTCAGACTCAGCTTCAGATATAACTTTGCTGTATCATTGTCATATTCGAATCCTCTGTAAGTTACTTTAAGCTGTTTGGCAGTTGGCTTGGAAGCAGCTGATGCTACCCTTGGAAAAAATAAAAGATACTGCAACTGCCGCCAGAAGAAAAAAATACCAGATAACTTTTTTCACTGCAAATCGATTTTCATACTCATAAAAAATCTCCTCCTCTCTTGATGTGCCATTATAGTTTATCAGAAATACTTTTGATACACCTGATATTTTTTTCAGATTTATTATATATTTACAATACAATATCAGGAAGAAATTTTCTATTAACTATTGGTTAGTTTTTTTTATAAGCGCCATTACAGTCATCTATAATTTTGATTGTAATTGACCTAAAAACAGATCTCCGTTTCTGAACTCAGAAATGAAAATCTGCCAGCAACTTATGATACTAACGGCAATATATAATTCACCCAGAACCATGACATAGGCATGATCAGCACCATCGCCGGTATCATGTCCGCAGTTGGGAAGTTCTTCAGCTTCACCATACGAAAACCGGTTGCAAGCATCAGAAACCCGCCACAGGCTTTAAAGTCATTGATCATGCCCGGCGTAGTCAGCGGAAAAATCGCCGTTGCTGCAAAGAACAGGATCAGGAAAAATAATCACCTGCGGAATGGCGATCATACACACTACCATTCCCAGGCTGCAGGCAAAAATAGCTGCTGTAAATAAATCCAGAATAGATTTGGAGATCAGCACTGAATGATCCCCGCTCATTCCGCATACGATAGAGCCATAGATTCCTGTTCCGCTTGCACAGAATAATACGATGATCGTCACCAGTGTATTCATAAACTCATCCTCAGAAAGCTCTGAATTTGAATTCTTGATAAATTTGCCGATCACACGCTGCATAACACCGGCACCGGCATTGATCCTTTCTCCAAGATGAATCGCAAGTCCGATTCCAGTACCGATCACAACAGAAAAAATAACCGCCGGCATATTTTCCATCAGACCGATGGTGCTGATTCCCATTCCCATAGAGCATACCCCGAATACAAGATAATATCCTCTTTGAATTTTGGACTTAATTTGTGCCCACAAAAGCACCCAGGATTCCGCCGATAACTATGGATAATGCATTGATAATTATTCAATAGGCATAACTTTTTCTCTCCTCCAGACAAACTCAGACAGATGTCACATTCTCAATACTGCCAAAAATCAGTATATAACAAACTATAATTTTTCGCAATGTCAAAAATTCTTTACCTTGATTATGAAAAGAATCCGACATTACTGTTCACACACCACTAACGTAGACAAAATTCATTCCAGATTGCCTGCAGGCAATAGAGATTTCTTAACTGAATGTCTCAATTTTGGCATGACGTTAAAACACCTCGAACGGAATGAACAATAATAACCCGACATCTGTCAACTATAACAATTCTAAAAAAAGACAGATTTCTCTTTTGATAAAAATCTGTCTTTTTTGCAAACATTTTTACATTATTCACTTTTTTTCACGCTCTGCCCGAGGTAACTATCTATGAAAAATATTGCTGTCTGCCATTTATCTCAGATCAGCTTAACAATATCATTGTACATGACAAATACCATCAGCGCCATCAACAGCATCAGCCCTGCGAAATGGATGCCGCCCTCCACCTGTCTGTTAATCGGTTTTCTGCGGATTGCCTCTATGACAAGGAATACCAGCCGTCCACCGTCCAGTGCCGGAAACGGAAGGAGGTTCATAACTCCAAGGTTTGCAGAGAGCAGAACTGCCAGATTAAGCATATTCATCCACAGGATCATGGTTCCTTCGCTTTTTGCTTTCCTCATACGTAGTTCCGATTGCATCCACAATTCCGACCGGACCACTCAGATCTTTTCATTCCAAGCTTTCCGCTGACCAGCTCTTTTCGCTGAGAATCGTTGTACGTACCATATATTTTACTTCTACGGCACCATATTTGACTACATTCAGCCCTTTTTGCTTTTTCAGAATACATATTGTAGGTAAAATCCTGATTCTGCCGTACGGTATTCTTTTGGTGTAACCATGTAATATCATATTCCTGTCGTCCCTGGAATAGGTAATCTTTACAGACTTTTCTGTCAGCGGATTCTCCCTGAATATATTTCTGGTAATCTGCTGCATTTGTAATCTTCACTCCATTAATGGATGTGATCACATCTCCCTGCTGAATCCCTGCTTCCTGCAACGGCATTCCATCCATTACAGATTCCACTGTCACTTGAAGTATCATCCCCGTTGAAATTGCAGCCCAGAAGGTATCTCACATTTGTATCCGACTTATAGGAAATGTCCATCTTCTTTCCGTCACGCTTAACAGTCAGGTTAATGGTATCTCCCTCTTTCAGCTGGTTCAGATAGGAATATACATAAGAGATCTTTTCCCAGATCAATGTGATATCCCTGATAACCGGTAATAATATCTCCCTCTTTCAGTCCTGCCGCCTCAGCCGCAGAACCTTCCTTTACCGGAAAAGAACTCTGGATGGTTCATATCCTACAGCACCTACAATGATCACAACAATACAAATGCATGATAAAGTTAAATACCGGTCCTGCGGCAACTACAGAAATCCTGCTCCCACACAGACGCACTGTTTAAAAGTTCCGGTTCATTTCTCTACGTCGTATCCTCCCCAGCATGGCACAACGGAGGCCACCGATAGGAAGAAGTTTTCAGTGAATATCTGGTATCTCCTTTTCTCAAAACTGAAAAGTCTTGGTCCCATTCCCAGAAGAATTCTGTGACCACGATCTTATTCAGCTTTGCAAAAAGAAAATGTCCCAGTTCATGAAAGAGAATGATTGCACTGAATATGACAATTGCAATAATAATGTTCAATCTACCACCTGCTTTCAATCCAACGATAAGTCTCGTCTTCTACTCCAGTATCTCCTCCAGCTCGGATTCTCAGACTGCTGTATGTCTTCTCCATAGACTGTGCAATAATGTCGTAAATATCCAGAAAGCCGATTTTTTTCTGAAGGAATTTGCGGCACTGCCAGCTCATTTGCAGCATTAAAACGGTTGGCATACTGCCGCCTGCCCTTGCCGCTTCCACCGCCATTGGAAGACCTTTAAAGTTTTCCATGTCCGGCTCCTCAAAAGGTGATCTGCTTCAACATATGAAAATCCAGTCTGTCGCCTTTTTTAAATCTTCTGTCCGGTAATAATGCATACTGGATCGGAAGTCGCATATCCGGAGTTCCAAGCTGCGCCATAACCGCACCATCTTTAAACTCTACCATCGAATGGATAATACTCTGCGGCTGGACCACAACCTGAATATGATCCAGATCCACATCAAACAGCCATCTGGCTCTTCATTGCTCTGTACAATTCTCTCATTCCAATGAGAGAAAAACCGCAAGAAGTGTGAAAAACAGCACATAATCACCGCTGATAATAGTGGCAAGCGCAATAATCACAAGCAGGATTCCGCTTAAGAGTCTTGTCTTAAACATTCTTTACTCCTCCTTAACTCCGCCGTATCTTCTGTCTCTCTGATTATATTTCTCAATAGCCTTAATCAACTCTGCTTTATTAAAATCCGGCCATGCCACATCTGTGAAATAAAATTCTGTATAAGCCATCTGCCATAACAGAAAATTGGAAAGTCTCAATTCACCGCTTGTGCGGATCATCAGATCCGGATCAGGGATTCCTGCCGTATCCAGGTAATTGTCAAAAACATGCTCATCAATTTCTTCCGGCTTTACTTTTCCATCTGCAGCATCCTGAGCAAGTTTGCGGATACCTCTTATGATCTCATCTCTGCTGCCGTAGTTCAATGGCAATCTGGAAATAGATTTCATCATATTTCTTGAGAATATTGTTCCAGACGTTGATACTTTCCTGAATATCCTGTCAAATGCCGAAACCTCTCCGATCACACGCATTTTGCTTCTTATCTGCCAGTTTAGATACATTTTTTCAGATAACTTCGGAACAGTTTCATCAGACCGTCCACCTCATCTTTGGAACGTTTCCAGTTCTCTGTGGAAAAAGCATATACAGTCACATATTTAACTCCCAGCTCCTTCATATAGTCACAGACTGTTTCCAGATTTGCACAGCCCTTCACATGTCCGTAACTTCTGGGCATTCCCTTTGCCTTCGCCCAGCGTCCATTACCATCCAGAATAATGGCAATATGATTTGGTACATTCATACTCTTGTTTCCTTTTCTTATCCTGTTATTCCTTTAACCTACTGTCTCATCATAATGAACCACAGTTTCCGGTCCATTCTCATTCAGATAAAAAGAGAGCCCGCATTCATGGACGGCTCTCCTTTTCGTTTCCGCTTATACGGTCATGATTTCTTTGCTCTTTGCATCCACTGCCGCATCAACTTCTTTTATATATTTATCTGTGCTCTTCTGGATTTTCTCCTCAAGCTCTTTGATCTCATCCTCAGAAACATCCTGTTTTGTTCAAGTTTCTTAAATGCATCATTTGCATCACGGCGGATATTACGAACAGCAACTTTGGCTGCTTCTCCTTTTTTCTTTACATCTTTTACAAGATCTTTACGGCGTTCCTCGGTAAGCTCCGGGAAAACAAGACGGATTACTTTTCCATCGTTATTCGGATTCAGACCAAGATCAGAACAAAGGATAGCTTTCTCAATTCCTTGATCAGGCTGGATTCCCACGGCTGGATCTGGATCATACGAGCTTCCGGAACAGTGATATTTGCCACCTGCTGAAGAGGTGTCGGAGCTCCGTAATAATCTACGGCGAGTTTGTCAGGATATGCGGGTTTGCACGTCCTGCACGAATTGTAACCAGTTCGCTCTCAAGGCTTGCCAGTGTCTTTTCATTTTCTCTTCATATTTCTGAATTCTCTCATCCATTAGGTTCGTCTCCCTCTTTTTATAGTTTTTTATATTACACTTTCTCTGTAAACTGACTTATAAGCCTTTTATACAGTAACCTTAGTTCCGACAAATTTGCCATGTACTGCATTGATGATGCTGTCTTTTCATCCAGTGCAAATACCAGCATCGGCATCTTCTGCTCCATACACATGATGGATGCGGTAAGATCCATAGCTGCCAGCTTCTTTGCAACTACTTCTTCAATGGAAATCTCATCGTATTTCACTGCATTCGGATTCAGTTTTGGATCACTGTCATAAATACCGTCTACAGCCTTTGCAAGAAGGATTGCTTCTGCTTCGATTTCAACAGCGCGAAGTACAGTGGCTGTATCTGTGGAGAAGTAAGGATGTCCTGTACCGCCTGCAAAGAATACGATCTTGCCCTGTGCAAAGCTTGCTTCCACTGCATCCTTAGAGTAAAGTTGGTAAATGCACCGCATACAAATGGTGTAAAATTTCTGTCTTTATCCAGGTATCTGCAGATATCAGATACATAAATACAATTCATAACTGTGGCAAGCATACCGATCTGATCAGCCTTATTCCTGTCGATCGTCTCACTGGTGCGTCCTCTCCAGAAATTTCCTCCGCCGATCACAATGCCGATCTGTACGTCCTTCATCAGAAATTGCCCTGATCTGCTTTGACAACTTCAATAACAGTCGCCTCGTCAAATCCGGTCTTCTTTTCTCACCGGCAAGGGCTTCACCGCTTAATTTTAATAATACACGTTTCATAGTAACTGTCTCCTGAAATTAATTTTATCGCAGGTAACAGAGGATCGGAATACCTCCTCTGTTACATTCGTAGTTCTATTCTACCATATTCCGGCAACAATTTCATTACCATTTCATCAACTGTTGTAGAAACTGTGAAATTGCTGTAATCGCCGCCATTTCCCGGATCATCGTTACTGCCCGGATCATCATTAAAGTACCCGGATCGTCTGAGGTTTCCTCCATTGCCCGGATCATCCCTGAACTATCCCCGGTTCCATTGCCACTGTTATTATTCTCGATCAGAACTGTTGTTACTATCTGTGGAATCTGAATCATCTGCAGAATTCTTATCACTGTCGTCTGTGGAATCTGATTCAGACTCACTGTCATCTGTAATTCCAAGACGTTCCTTTACCGCATCAAGCGTGGATACTTCTTTTGTTGATGTACCTGTCAGATATTTTGCATATGGGATCGCATCATCATCTGTGCCATCCATACATAACGTAATCTGCGAAATTGTTCCAAGCGAATATCGCGGAAAAAGCATTCATTCGTGTCCTCATCAGTATATGCAATACGGATATCATAGGAAGCTGTACTCTTGTTGGATGTTGTCTGTGTACCTGATGTCTGTGTACCTGATGTCTGTGTATCTGATGTCTGTGTACCTGATGTCTGTGTACCTGATGTCTGTGTATTTGCAGTCTGCATATAATATAGTGCCTTGTCCTTATCTGTCAGGGTAAACATTCCATTGATGAGATCATCCCCATCCTCCATCCTCGTCTGCATCATAATCCTCACTGTCTTCATCCACATGAGTCCGGATATAGAGTGACTGGATGTCATCCCTGTATTATTTTACAAACACAATCTTAGATGCTGTGGAGTTTTCTCCCCATTACATTCTTTATGTCTTCATCTGCTGTCTGCTGCATATCCACCATATCGACTGCCTTGGTTACTTCAGGAGTCGGGGTAGCTGTTACCTCTACAGGTGCTGTCTCTGTTGTCTTTTTCTTACCACATCCGGCAGCTGCCACTGTCATTACTAACAGACCTGCCAGTATTAAATAACGTTTCTTCATAATATATTCCCTCCTGCTATATGGAATATCTTTTTCTTTTTAACAATGTCATTTTTTCAATTCCTATTATTGCAGAGTATCGAAAACTTGTCAACTAAGCCTCTGCCGATTTCATACAATTTTAAGACTTTCAGATTTTTAAAATCTCTGCCTGCGGACGCATTCTTATGAAAAAATCACATTTTTCCTACTTCATATTATTGCACAAAAGGAAACGCTCACTGTAATCAGCGGATACTCACCAGAAAGGATGTTACTGTGACTTTCACTCGCAAAAACCCCTCGCGGAATATTACCAGTGAACAGTAACGAAAGGACTACCATGTTGCTCTGGCAGTCCTTTCTCATCTCTTTGTGGTCATATTTAATATATTTCTATCCTGCCAGCTTCATCAGAAGTTCCACGCATTCTTCTCTGATAAAACCGAAGTATTCAGGCAGATATCATAATTTTCCATTTTTCCCCATTCATGTCCTGTATAAAAGTTATAATAATCTCTTCTCTGACGGTCTTTATATGCAATCCTGTCAAGTGCTTCCTCCTGAGAAATATGCTTATTTTTCTTAATCCGTTTATGAAAATTTTAAGAATTCCATCAATTTTCGTCAGAATCTGCAAGTGTAAAATCAATTGTCCGCATGATCCGGTCACAGTTATCCACCGTCACACGCACCTGCTGCCCCAGTTTAAACCTACGGTTCGTTGCTTCTCCCACCAGTTCATAAGTTTCTTCATAATACTGATAAAAATCATCGGTGAGGGAAGTCACACGTACCAGACCCTCCACAGTATTTTCCAGCTCCACGAAAAATCCGTACTCTGCGACTCCGGAAATAACACCGGCAAAGGTTTCTCCGATATGGTTTTCCATATACTGCACTTTTTTCAGCTTAATTGTCTCCCGCTCGGCCTCATCTGCACGCCGTTCCATCTCACTGGCATGCTTTGCAACCTCCGGCAGTATCTGCGTATAGTGGCCAATGCGCTTTTCGCCCAGACGCCCCCGCAGACTGTCCTTGATAATCCGGTGGATCTGCAGATCCGGATACCGGCGGATCGGTGAAGTAAAATGGCAGTAACAATCCGCTGCCAGACCAAAATGCCCGGTATTTTCCACCGTATAGCGTGCCTGCTTCATCGAGCGAAGGGTCAGACGGCTGATCAGTGCCTCCTCCGGCGTTCCATCGATCTTTTGCAGCAGCTTCTGCAGTTCTTTCGGATGCACCTCATCACTTCCTATGTGGAGAGAGTACCCGAAATTATTAATAAACGTGGATAGTTTCTGTATTTTTTCCGAATCTGGCTGCTCATGCGTACGATAGACAAACGGAAGTTCTCTCCAGTAATATTCGGCTGCCACCGTCTCGTTTGCAGCAAGCATAAAATCCTCGATCAGTTTCGTTGCCACATTGCGGTCATACGGACGGATATCTACCGGATTTCCATTCTTATCCAATATTACCTTTGTTTCCGGAAAATCAAAGTCAATGGAACCACGTTTCATACGCTTTTTGCGAAGAATTGCCGCCAGTTCTGCCATCTTTTCAAACATCGGAACCAGTGGCTCATATTCCGCCATCACCTCCGGATCATGGTCTGCCAGAATTTTTTTCACATTGGTATACGTCATACGCCGGTTCACGCAGATAACGGACTCTGTGATTGTGTGATCAATAATTTCGCCCTTAGGATTGACCGTCATGATGCAGCTGAGTGCCAGCCTCTCTTCCCCCTGGTTGAGGGAACAGATTCCGTTTGACAGGGCATGCGGCAACATCGGAATCACCCGGTCCCACCAGATATACAGAAGTTCCTCTCTTCAACGCTTCTGTGTCAAGAGCACTGTGCTCCTGCACATAATTGGACACATCCGCAATATGCACACCCAGAATATAATTTTCATGGTCCATGGTAAGTGACACCGCATCATCCAGATCCTTGGCATCTTCGCCATCGATGGTCACCATCTGCCAGTCGCGCAGATCCATGCGTCCTGCCATATCCGCTTCCGATACCGGCTTTGCCACATGCTCTACCTGCGTCATGACCTTCGGATCAAATTCCACCGGAAGACCGTAAGCGCGCACAATAGAAAGGATATCCACCCCCGGATCATTGATATGCCCGAGAATCTCCACCACTTTTCCTTCCGGATTCTTTCCCTTTTTCCCGTACTGTGTGATTTCAACAACGACTTTATGACCGTTTACAGCTCCTTTCGAACGCTCCAGCGGAATAAAATATCCGACCCGAACTTTGGATTATCCGGCACTGCAAATCCAAAATTTTTATTCAGCTGATACGTGCATACCACCTGCTTCATGCCCCTCTCAAGCACATGCAGCACCTTTCCCTCCTTGCGGCGTCCGGTCACTGCAGGTGATACGGAAATCTCTACCGTATCCATATGCATCGCACCATTGGTCTCGGATTCCGGAATAAAGATATCTTCCTTTTCCCCCTCCACGCTGACAAATCCGAATCCTTTCGGATGTGCCTGAACGTGCCTGTGATCTTTTTCTCTTCGGATTTGCTGAACTTTCCTCTCTTTGAACAGACAATGCGCCCTTCTGTCATCAGTTCATTTAATATCTGTTCCAGCTGTGGGCGCTGATCCTTCTTCACTCCGAACGATCGCCAGTTCCTTGATTTTCATCGGAACATACATATCATCACACATAAAGTCATATATCATTTTTTTCCGCTGTTCATACTTTGCGTCCATACCCAGATCTTCTCCTTATATAATGAAAAAAAGCTGCCGATGTAATCGACAGCTTCCGGTTTCTACCAGATTCCCAAATTCAGAACCATTGCAATGACAAGGAACAGGATCACAAAAATTCTTGTAAGCTTTACAAGCATTCCTTCCATGGAACGTCCCTTATTTTTGCCCCAGTAAGCATCTGCTGCTCCGGCGATCGCGCCAAGACCTGCAGATTTACCCTCCTGCATTAAGATAATCACTGTAATTACAATACTCAGTATAATAAATACAATAGTTAAAATCGTATTTAAAACGGTCACGATTTCCACCTCCTAATTCTAAACTCACGACTAACTGATTATATCATAGAAGAAAAGTCTTTTCAACATTTTTTTTATATTTCACAATTTTCCTTTTCATTTCCACTTTATAATATAACACAGATAATATAGAACTTACTGTATCATTAGGAGTATACCATGAAATCCTGTCAAATGTACAGATTTATTCCGATTATATTACTGTGTGTCTGTCTGTTCACTGGTGGATGTTCCCAAAGTACGTGAACTTCACCGCCGATTCCCTCCCTGTGGCCAAGGCCGAAGAACTTGCAGACGGTGCTTCCAGCGATCTGTACATCATCAGCAGTGTATATACTTATATCATTACACATTTTACCTATGATTATTCCAAAGCTTCCAGTGTAACAAGCGGATATCTTCCCGATATCGATGAGGTTTTCACCTCTGAGAAAGGAATCTGTTTTGATTACGCTGCAGTCATGACCTTTCTGATGATCGCCGTGATTCTGGTTCTGATGCAAAAGTCGTACCTGTTTTTTCCAAAGTTTATGCCGAACTCGGAAGCGAGCTGACCGGGACCGCACGGACGCTTCTGCACATCAGTACCATTCTCAATCATTATATGCTTGGATTTATCATCGCCTTTCTGGTATTGCTTATCATCTGTATGATTTTATATCACACCGATCTCGGGCGCGTATTGTTCCTCGGACAGAAACTTGCCATGACGGTTGCCTCAGGACGCGTTGCAAAC
>VOFB01003966.1_pt1 | contig 16551 bp, 22 predicted proteins | sample 5384141 | NCBI WGS metagenome assembly VOFB01 (sample SAMN12384721, study PRJNA508395) | human gut metagenome | isolation source: healthy gut A | host: Homo sapiens | reverse complement strand
ATCAGTATGCTTCGTTCGGTTACGTATTGCTAAGCGAACAGACCTGCAAAATCAGATTTGACTAAGGAGGTATCCAAATGAAAAGAGATTCCCCTGTCATCATTGCTTTTGTTTTGGTGCGTTACCTTTTCTTATTGGTTGTATTCCAAAATTGGTATATCATTTACCTATGTAGATTCTGTTCTTCCGTATGGGATTCATCGCTGGCTGTGCTGTGCCTATGGGGTTTGTATTGCGTTTCTGCTCAATGACAGATTTCACAGTACCGAAAGCAATTGTTATCTCCTTGAATCTAATCGCTTCATTAGATTTACTTTATTGCTTGGTATCCAGGAACTATTTCTTCATGCCTATTGGATGAACTGTGATTGGAAGTTGGTCACAATTTTCTACTTGCCTATGTTAAAACTCCTTCAGTCTAACAAATTGGAGTCATAGTGTATTCACCGCTTATGTTACTTGCTTTTGCCCTTATGGTTGCAGTTTCTTTCATTGGCTGCAAGCTGAAGAAGAAGGAATTTCAAAAATAAATATCACAATGTGCCCTGCTAATAACTTTAATTTTTCGAACTGATACAAGACGCACTTCTATACAGGTCAAGCCCCGTATGTGCGCTCTAATGAAGCGTCGTCATCGACGGCACCGCCATGGAGACGCTGTCTCCCGCCGAGCTGCGCCAGCGCCGCCGGGAGATCACGATGATCTTCCAGCAGTTCAACCTGCTGATGCAGCGCAGCTGCCTGAAGAACATCTGCTTCCCTATGGAGCTGGCCGGGGTAAAAAAGGCGGATGCGGAAAAGCGCGCCAGGGAACTGCTGGAGATGGTAGGCCTGCCCGATAAGGCCAACGCCTACCCGGCCCAGCTTTCCGGCGGCCAGAAGCAGCGCATTGCCATTGCCCGCGCACTGGCAACCAACCCCAAAGTGTTGCTCTGCGATGAGGCCACCAGCGCGCTGGACCCCAACACCACCCACTCGATCCTGACGCTCATCAAGGACATCAACCGGAAGCTGGGCATCACGGTGGTGGTCATCACCCACCAGATGAGCGTGGTCGAAGAGATCTGCGACCATGTGGCCATTCTGGACAGCGGTGTGGTCGTGGAACAGGGAGAGGTCAAGGAGATCTTTGCGAACCCGAAGACGGCCGCGGCCAAGCGCCTTGTTGCCCCCCAACGGCGGCAGCGCGGCCCGCGACCTTTCGAGCTTTGCGCCTGACGATCACGTCGTCCGTGTTACGTTCAACGGCTCGTCCACGGCAAAGCCACTTGTGGCCAGCCTGGCAGCCGAAAAAGGGATTCTGGTCAGCGTGCTCAGTGCGGATACCCGTGATCTGAGCGGCCAGTGCTACGGCAGTATGCTGCTCAAGCTGCCGCGGGAAATCGAGCAGGCAAAACAGGCAACGGCCTATATGCGGGCCCAGCCCGGTGTCACGGTAGAGGAGGTGACTGGCGAATGAGTATTGCGGATTATAGCTTTGCCATCTGGGAGACGTTCTATGTAACGGTGCTCTCCACGGCGTTTTCGCTGGTCATCGGTCTGCCGCTGGGCGTGCTGCTGGTGGCCGGGGATAAGGACGGTGTTCTGCCCCTGCCCGGCTGGCTGATGCATGTTCTCAACATTATCATCAACATCCTGCGCAGCGTCCCGTTCCTGATCCTGATGATCTGCGTCTTCCCGCTCACCCGCGCCCTCGTGGGCACTACCGTGGGCACCAAGGCCACCATCGTTCCGCTGGTGGTCGCGGCGTTCCCGTTCGTGGCCCGTCTGGTGGAGACCAGTCTCCGCGAGCTGGACGAGGGTGTGGTGGAGGCGGCCCAGAGCATGGGCGCGACCCCGTTCCAGATCATCACCAAAGTCATGATCCCCGAGTGCCTGCCCGGCCTTATTTCCAGCATGACCACCGCGCTGACCACCATTCTGGGTTACTCGGCCATGTCCGGCGTCATTGGCGGCGGCGGCCTGGGTAAGATCGCTCTGTCCTACGGCTACTACCGTTACCAGACCAACATCATGGTCGTCTGTGTCATCCTGCTGGTGCTGCTGGTGCAGGCGTTCCAGACCGTGGGCACCCTGGGGCCACCAAGAGCGATAAGCGGCTCAGAAAGTAAACCCCATCTGCCTGCGGCAGGGAAAAATTTAACGTTTTGACGATTCCCCGCCGGAGGCTCGTGCTCCTGCGGGGAATTGTGCTATACAGACAAACCCAGTAAAGGAGTATGTTGCAATGAATCGTGATACCATCTGCGTGCAGGGCGGCTATACGCCCGGCAACGGCGAGCCCCGCCAGGTCCCCATTATCCAGTCCACTACCTTTAAATATGCCACCAGCGAGGATATGGGAAAGCTGTTTGACCTGGAGGCCAACGGCTATTTCTACTCCCGCCTGCAGAACCCCACCTGCGATATCGTCGCAAAGAAGATCTGCGAGCTGGAGGGCGGCACTGCCGCCATGCTGACGTCCAGCGGCCAGGCGGCCAACTTCTTCGCCCTGTTCAACATCTGCGAGGCAGGCGACCATATCGTGGCGTCCAGCACCATCTACGGCGGTACGTTCAACCTGATCTCGGTCACCATGGCCAAGATGGGCATTACCGCTACCTTTGTGGACCCGCTCTGCACCGAAGAGGAGCTGGACGCCGCGTTCCAGCCCAACACCAAGGCTGTGTTTGGTGAGACCATTGCCAACCCTGCCCTGACCGTGCTGGATATTGAGAAGTTCGCCAAGGCGGCGCATGCCCATGGCGTGCCCCTCATTGTGGATAATACATTCCCCACCCCGGTCAACTGCCGCCCCTTTGAGTGGGGCGCCGACATTGTTACCCACTCCACCACCAAGTACATGGACGGCCACGGGGCGGCTGTGGGCGGCGCCATCGTGGACAGCGGAAACTTTGACTGGATGGCCCACGCCGAGAAGTTCCCCGGCCTGACCACCCCGGATGACAGCTACCACGGCATTACCTATGCCGAGCGCTTTGGCAAGGAGGGGGCGTTCATCACCAAGGCAACTGCCCAGCTGATGCGCGACTTTGGCTCCACGCAGTCCCCCATGAGCGCCTATATGCTCAACCTGGGGCTGGAAAGCCTCCATGTCCGGATGCAGCGCCACTGTGAAAACGGCATGGCGGTGGCGAAGTTCCTCGAAAGCCACCCCAAAGTGGCTTATGTCAACTACTGCGGGCTGGAAAGCAGCCCCTACCACGCACTGGCCCGGAAGTACCTGCCCAATGGCAGCTGCGGCGTGGTGTCCTTTGGCCTGGCCGGCGGCCGCGAAGCTGCCAGCACCTTTATGAAAGCCCTGAAGCTGGCTGCCATCGAGACCCATGTAGCTGATGCCCGCACCTGCTGCCTGAACCCCGCGTCCAGTACCCACCGCCAGATGAACGATGAGCAGCTGCGCGCCGCGGGTGTCCCCGCCGAGCTGGTCCGTATGAGCTGCGGTCTGGAGTCCAGCGAGGACCTCATCGCGGATATCGCACAGGCACTGGACCAAATCTAATCTCTCAAAAGGAGTAAGACGTTATGCCTCTCATCATCCCCAAAACGCTCCCCGCTTACGATGCCCTGTATGAAGAAAATGTCTTCGTCATGCACCGGGAGCGGGCCGCTTCCCAGCATATCCGCCCGCTGGAAATCCTGATCCTCAACCTGATGCCCACCAAGATCGCCACCGAGACCCAGATCGCCCGGCTGCTGGCCAACACCCCGCTGCAGGTGCATATGGCCCTGCTGCAGACGGCCAGCCATGCGGCCACCCATGTCTCTGCAGCCCATCTGGAGGCGTTTTATAAGACCTTTGAGGAAGTCAAAAATAACCGCTACGACGGCATGATCATCACCGGTGCCCCGGTGGAGACGATGGATTTTGAGCAGGTGGATTACTGGCCGGAGCTGTGCGAGATCATGGATTTCAGTGAGACAAACGTCTACTCCACCCTCCATGTCTGCTGGGGGGCGCAGGCGGGCCTGTACTATCACTACGGTGTGCGCAAGCATATCCTGCCGGAAAAGATGTTCGGCGTGTTTGAGCACAAGGTCACCCGCCCGGCAAACCCGCTGGTCCGCGGCTTTGATGAGGTGTTCTACGCCCCCCACAGCCGCCATGCCGGCATCAGCCGGGAAGATGTGCTCAACTGCCGCGCCCTCCGCATCCTGGCCGAGAGCGACGAGGCAGGCCCGTTCCTCATGAGCACCGAAAATGGCCGCCAGATCTTTGTCACCGGCCACCCGGAGTACGATAAGTACACGCTGGATGCCGAGTACAAGCGGGATGTGGGCAAGGGCCTGCCCATTGCAGTGCCCAAGAATTACTATCCCAACGACGACCCGGAGCAGCCGCCCCTCTTCCGCTGGCGTGCCCATGCGCACCTGCTGTATGAGAACTGGCTGAACTATTACGTCTATCAGAACACTCCCTATGATCTGGGCACCATCGAGCGCGTCCAGCACGAGGACTGAGAAAAATAAACCCTTTCTGCCTGCGCGATGAAAGGCGGAGAGGGTTTTCTTGGAGGTAAATCTTTATGGGAATCCCTGCAAAATGGAATCTGACCATCGGCCATCTGCCCCACGGCCCGCTGAATAAGATCAGCGACGTGCCCGGCGTGACAGTGGGCCACTGCACCCTGGCGGACGGCGATGTCCAGACGGGCGTGACGGCCCTGCTGCCCCACCCGGGGGATCTCTTCCACGAGAAGCTGCTGGCCGCCAGCCATGTCATCAACGGCTTTGGCAAGACCACCGGCCTGGTTCAGATCGACGAGCTGGGCACGCTGGAAACGCCCATCCTCTTTACCAACACCCTCAGCGTGGGCACGGCGGAGACGGCGCTGGTCAAGTATATGCTGGCCCAAAATCCGGATATCTGTGAGACGACGGGCAGCGTGAACCCGGTGGTGTGCGAGTGCAACGACAGCGGCCTGAACGACATCCGGGGTCTCCATGTCACCGAGCAGAACGTTTTTGACGCATTGGCCGACTGCAAGGCTGATTTTGCCGAGGGCGCTGTGGGCGCGGGCCGAGGGATGCGCTGCCATGGCCTCAAGGGCGGCATCGGGTCGGCTTCCCGGGTGGTGGAGCTGGATGGAAAAAACTATACCATTGGTTCCCTTGTCCTCTCCAACCATGCCATGTTTGATGATCTCATTGTGGGCGGTACCCCCATCCAGCAGCTGCTGGAGGCACACATCCCGCCCCACGAGGATAAAGGCTCCATCATCACGGTGCTGGCCACGGACATCCCGCTCAGTGAGCGGCAGCTCCGGCGGCTCTGCCACCGGGCGCTGGTGGGCCTCTCCCGCACGGGCAGCTACTGCGGCAATGGTTCGGGCGAGATCGTGCTGGCCTTTACCACGGCCAACCGGATGCCCCACTACGCTGACAAAGCTCTCCTGCCCATGACCATGCTCCACGATGACGCCATCAACCCGCTCTTCCGGGCGGTGGCCGAGTGCGTGGAGGAAAGCGTCCTCAGCAGCCTGTTCCACGCTGAGACGGTCACAGGCTATCACGGCAAAACCGTGCCCTGCCTGACCGACCTGCTGGAGGGGAAAATCGAGAGAAAAAAATGATCTAACGCGGCAACACCCGCAGGGAGCCAGTTTCCTGCGGGTGTTGTCTTTTGACAGAAAGTATGATATCCTGCAACTGCAGTGTATTTACCCTGCCAATGGGTATTGCCTCAAACGCAGGCGGCTGAACGCTCCTTGCCGGAATTCTTGTTTTGCAAAGATTGTAGAACAGATGCCGGGAGGGCGGCTTTTTGAAGTGACCCCTCCCGACACTTCTGGTGAAAGGAGGATGCAATATGACTCTGTCTGAAGTGCTTTTGCTGCTGACATTGCTTTGCAGCATTGCCTATGGTGTTTTTGACATCACATGGAAAATCAGCCATGATGACAAGAATCAGAAAAACAAAAAAGACTGACCGCCATCTACTTCCCCAGTACATCGGTCAATCTTTTTTTGTTCATGTACGGTAAGGAGCCAGCCGTTTGTTAGGCAGCACCCTTTGTAGTTTCAGTATACGCGTTTCAACGTCCTTTGTCAAGCTTACGGGAGGTGGTCTTTATGCAAAAAATCAAAGCACACAAGCAGGCTTTCCGCCGCGCACTGCGCATTTTGTACTGGGTGGGTTTGATGATCCTCTACCTCTGTGCGGCCAGCCGCCCGGGAGTTTGGCTGCGGGATGCGTTTCTGTACCGGCAGACGGATGGAAGCTTTGCAGGCCGGGATGAATACGGAATTTATGCGTTGACTGTCACTGCGGCAGAGCATGAAACGCAGGCAGTGTTTGCGATGAACGGGGAAACGATTCAATACCGCATTGTAACGTCATCGCAGGAGAATGTCCAAATTTATCAGGATGACAGGAAGATTTTTGCCGGGCAGGCAATTGGCGAGCCGGGCGATGCGGTTTTATGGGCGGAAAACGGCCAGCTGGCAGCTGATATCAATGTTGTGGTCAACGGGGGAGTACCAACAGCAAGACCTTTTGCCCACTTGTCAGTGGCTTTATAATATTGCCGTCGGAGGGCGGATGGAAATGCGGGGGAATTTATGGTTCCTGCTCCCTATGGGGCTGCTGGCGTTGGTTCTTTTTCTGGACATTAAATTTCCATTGCTATTCTGGAACCTCAGCCACGGTCTGGCAGTGCAGGGCGGCGAACACAGTGAATGGTACTGCACTATGCAGAAAGTCAGCCGCGATGTGATGGAAGTCGGCATCCCCTGGCCCTCATCAGCTTCTGGCAGCATTAAAGGAAAGACAAGTGCCCGCAGGAAGATAAAACCTGCGGGTATTCTTATGTCTTTTCAATGGTGACAAAATTTATCCTGCTGCAAAAGGCTGAGAAAAGCTCCTTTTCCAGTCCAGCAGGGAATCTTGCTTTGAAATCTGGGATACATCCTGCGCTTTTCTGGCAATCTGCTGCCATAGATTCCATCTCGTTGTGCAAAATGCTTATTTGATTCCAAATTGGAATGGATTTTGAAAAAACTCTCGGAAAGAATGGGACTTTTCTTGGGGGATAAAGGGTAGTAAGATGAAGAAAAAGGAATGGGAAAAGGAAAACATGGAACGGAACCAGGCAGGGAAGCTGAAATGAAAGGAGAACCTCAATGGACGAGAAAGACTTTGAGCTGCTGGAAGTGCTGGATGAGACACGGAACATCACCCATGCGGCGGATAAACTCTATATGACCCAGTCGGCGCTGTCCAAGCGGATCAAATCCATGGAGCAGGAGCTGGGGTGGAAATTCTGCCCGCTCCCGGCAGGGCATCCGCTTTACCCCGGCAGGAGAAAAGGTGCTGGAGCATAGCCGTGCCGCCCTCAAGCAGATGGAGCAGCTGCGCCGCGGGCTGGACGCCATGCAGGGCGAGGTGTGCGGCACCCTGAAAGCGGGCGTGTCGGTCAATTTTTCCTACTACCGCCTGCCGGAGGTGCTGACCGAATACCACAAAAAGTATCCCCGTGTCCGGTTGGATATTGCCACTGGGCACAGCCGCCACCTTTACCAGCAGATGCTGGACGGTACGCTGGACATTGCGGTGCTGCGGGGCGAGTACCCCTGGGACGGCACGCAGTTCCTCCTCTCGCAAGAGGATATCTGCCTGATCTATGCCCGGGAGTATGAGGGAAAGCCGCTCTCGGATTATCTGTACATCGACCACCAGACTGACGCTTCGCTGGGGGCCCAGATGGCCCGCTGGCGGTATGAGAAATGGCGTGACCGGGGATACGGGCAGCTTTGTGGTGGACAATATCACCGCCTGCCTGGAAATGGTCAAGCGGGGCCTTGGCTGGGCCCTGATGCCGGAAATCGCGCTGGACAATTTTGATGGCTGTGTCCGGCCCTGCACGTTTGAAAACGGCGAGCCGTTCCTCCGCCGCACCTACATTTTCTGCCAGCGGGATGCCGCTGCTCTGCCGCAGGTGCAGCTGTTTATGGATATGCTCAAGAAAAAAGCGCTGAGAGGAGAAAATTTTCATGGAACAAGAAGTATCCCTCATCCAGATGCTGGATGCCCGGGAGCGCCGGGTCTGGCACCAGCAGGAGCTGCTGGGGGCCTATGGCAAGCCGCTGGTCTGCTTTACCATGAACATTGCGGGCCCGGTCAAGGATTCGCCTCTCATCCGCCGGGGCTTTGCCCGGGGGCGGCAATTGCTGGAACGGCAGTTTTTGCGCTGCGGCATCAAACCGCTGAAAATCGACCTCAGCAAGGCTGTGACGGGCCCTGAGGCTTTTTATGTGCTGGACGCGGAACCGCTGACCATCAAGAAATGGACGACATTGGTGGAGGACGCCAGCCCGCTGGGGCGGCTGTTTGACATGGACGTCCTCCGCCCGGACGGCAAAAAAGTGGACCGGGAAGAATTGCATCTTGAGGGCCGCAAATGCCTCATCTGCGGCGGGCCTGCCAAGGTGTGCAGCAGCCGCCGGGTGCATCCCGTAGCCGAGCTGCAGGCCCGGACGACGGCGATCCTTACCGAGACGATGGATACGCTGGATGCCGCTACGGCTGCCCGGCAGGCGGTGCGGGCCCTTTTGTATGAGGTGACCACTACCCCCAAGCCCGGCCTGGTGGATCGCCGGAACAGCGGCAGCCACACCGATATGGATTCGTTTACCTTTATGAGCAGCGCGGTCTCCCTCTACCCTTATTTTGAGGCATGCACCCGGGCAGGGCGGAAAACAGCGGACGGCCCGGCCCCGGAGACCTTTTTGCAGCCCTCCGCCCGCTGGGCTGCGAGGCTGAGGGCGAGATGCTGGCCGCCACCCATGGCGTCAATACCCATAAGGGGGGCTATTTTCTCCATCGGCATCGTCTGCGCGGCGCTGGGCCGCCTGGACCGTGCCGTCTGGGCCGACCCGGCCCGCGTGCTGGCGGAAGTCTCGACCATGACGGCCGGGCTGACGGCAAAAGACTTTGCGGGGGTCACGGCCGAGAATGCCGTTACCGCCGGGCAGAAGCTCTATGTGCAGTACGGCATTACCGGGGTGCGGGGGCAGGTGGAAGCAGGTTTGCCCGCCGTGCTGGAGTTTGGCCTGCCCGCGCTGGAAAAAAGGGCTGGCCGCAGGATACAGCCTCAACCAGTCCGGCTGCGGGGCGCTGCTGGCGATCATTGCCAACAGCACGGATACCAACCTGATCGCCCGCAGCGACCGTGCTACTCAACTGGCCGTGGTGGAGGAGCTGAAAGCCCTGCTGGCCCGGACGCCTTACCCGGACGAAGCCGCTCTCTGCGCGCTGGATGACCGCTTTATCGCGGCCAACCTCTCGCCCGGCGGCAGCGCTGACCTTCTGGCGCTCTGCTACCTGCTCCATTTCTTCAAAACGGAGGTACTGGAAGATGTCTGAATACACCCTCTCGCAGGTGTCGCCCACCGATAAAACCACCCTGGCTGAGATCGACGCCCTTTTGCAGAAAGAGGGCATCCGCCGGGACGGCAATCTGGATTATATCTGTGCCATGTTCGATGAGGATTACCACGTCATCGGCACGGGCAGCTGCTTTGGCAACACCCTGCGGTGCTTTGCCGTCAGCAGCGACCATCAGGGCGAGGGCCTGCTCAACCAGATCATCACCCACCTCATTGAGGTGCAGTGCGCCCGGGGCAACCTCCACCTGTTTTTGTACACCAAGGGTAAAAGCTCCAAATTCTTTGGGGATCTGGGCTTTTACGAGATCGCCCGGGTGGAGGACACCCTCGTCTTTATGGAGAACCGCCGGGATGGTTTTGGTGCCTACCTGCGCGGCCTCGAAAAGACCAAAACCGAGGGCAGATCTGCCGCGCTGGTCATGAACGCCAACCCCTTTACGCTGGGGCACCAGTATCTGGTGGAAACGGCGGCTGCCGCCTGTGATACCCTCCATCTGTTTGTCGTCAGCGAGGACGCCAGCCTGGTGCCTTTTGCAGTCCGCAAGCGGCTGGTGGCCGAGGAGTGCGGCATCTGTCCAACGTCGTTCTGCACGACAGCGGCCCCTATATCATCTCCAACGCCACGTTCCCGAGTTATTTCCTGAAAGACGAAACCGCCGTGATCAAAGGGCCACGCAAGGCTCGACCTGGCCGTTTTACCAAGATCGCGGCGGTATTGAACGTGACCGCCCGCTATGGGCGAGGAGCCTGCCAGCCAGGTGACGGGCCTGTACAATCAGATCATGAAAGAGCAGCTGCCCAAGGCGGGCATCCACTGCATCATTGTGCCCCGTAAACAGGCCGGGGAAAGGCCATCAGCGCCTCCACCGTCCGCCAGTGCCTCCAGAACGGCGATTGGGAGTCCCTGAAAGCCCTCGTCCCCGCCACGACGCTGGAATACTTCCACAGCCCGGAGGCTGCCCCGGTGCTGGCACGGATCCAGAAAGCGGGCAATGTGGTGCATTACTGAGAAACTCCCCGGAAAAGAAGCGGCAAAAAACGCCGGAGCCCGTTGACAGACCGGTGGAACATGGTATACAATAGAACGGATAAAAAGGGAGTAAGGGGTGTGCCGCGGACCCGGAGCGGTGCACTGCATGGCAGCGTCAGCACGGTGGAAACACCCGATGTCATGTGTTCGCTTGAGACTTTTGTCACAGTGATTTTTGGCTGTGGCAGGGGTCTCTTTTTTTGTTTCCTGTCCGCAGCCTCCGGGGCCTGTTTTTGGGAGGAAACAAAATGGAGTTTCTCACAACATTCGCCAGTCTCTTTTCCAATTTTGGGAATCTGACCTGGCAGATGGTGGTCATGTGGGCGGTGGGAGGACTGCTCATTTATCTGGCCATCGCAAAACAGATGGAGCCAAGCCTGCTGCTGCCCATCGGCTTTGGTGCCATCCTCGTCAACCTGCCTCTCTCCGGGGCCATTACCCAGGGGGGAGACCGTGGGGCCCATCACGGAGCTGTTCCGTGTGGGAATGAGCAACGAGCTGTTTCCGCTGCTGCTCTTCATCGGCATTGGTGCACCGCTGCCACGAAGGCCGGATAGCGCAGATACCGCGCACGGATGGCGGGCAGCATGGGGTTCTTCTTTTTTTCACAAAGCCCTTGGGCTGGGTCAGGATGATGAGGTTCCGCTTGTAACCCAGGCTCTCGAAGAAGCGGACGGGGATGGAGTCGGCCACGCCGCCGTCCAGCAGGGCGTAGTGGCCGATCCGGACGGCCTTCGCTGCCAGCGGCATGGACGCCGAGGCCTCCATCCAGCGCACATCTTCAGCGTCGCCCTTGCGGCACTTATGATAGATAGGCTCGCCCGTTTTCAGGTCGGTGCAGACGACAAAGAAATCCATGGGCGAGCGCGGCAAGGCCTCCTCGTTGAAGGGGTCCAGCTTTTCGGGCACCTCGTGGTAGCAGAAATCCTCACTGTAGAGGTTGCCGGTGCGCAGCAGATTGCGGAAGCTGGCGTAGCGCTTGTCGTTGCAATATTCGGTGTTGTAGCGGATGACGCGGCCGATCTGGTGTGATTTGTAGTTGCAGCCAAACACCGCGCCGGCCGACACGCCGATCGTGCCGTCGGTCACAAGGCCGTTCTCCATCAGAACGTCCAGCACGCCCGCCGTGAACATCCCCCGCATGGCACCGCCTTCCATGATCAATCCCTGTTTTCATATACCGGTCTCCTTTTCCCCGAGGGCTGGTTCGGCAAAACAGCCGTCCCTTCTTCCGGGGCATACACAAAATCCCCCGGCTGATTGCTTCCAGTATACTCGAATTTTTCCAGAAAACAAGCCCGCAGGCCGGAAAAATCGCCCCCCTGAGACGGTGACTGTACAATCAAAAGTCATACTTTTGGATCGAAAGGGCTGAAAAAAATGGAGAGAACGAGTCAAATTTGGGCAGAAAACCACCTTGCCAAACGGGGTGGTTCCGGTATACTGGTAAAATAAAACCGTTTTGTGACAGGGAAATTGGGAGGAAGAGACGAACTATGAAAATGCTGGAAGACCGCATCCGCAAAGACGGCATCGTCCGTGAGGGCAACGTGCTCAAGGTGGACAGCTTCATCAACCATCAGATGGACATCCCGCTGTTCCGCGAGATGGCAAAGGAGTGGAAGCGCCTGTTCGCGGGCAAGCCCATCAACAAGGTGCTCACCATCGAGGCCAGCGGCATCGGCATCGCGGCTGTTGTGGCCAGTGAGTTCAACGTGCCGGTGGTGTTCGCCAAAAAGTCCATGAGCATCAATCTGGACTACAACAACTACGAGACGAAGATCCAGTCCTTCACCCACAAGAAAGATTTATAATGTCATCGTCTCCAAGAAGTTCCTCACCCCGGAGGACCACGTTCTCATCATTGACGACTTCCTGGCCAACGGCTGCGCCCTGCTGGGTCTGCTGGAGCTGACACAGAAGGCCGGTGCCACCGTCGAGGGCATCGGCATTGCCGTCGAGAAAGGTTTCCAGCAGGGCGGCGACCTCATCCGCAGCAAGGGCTACCAGCTGGAGAGCCTCGCCATCGTCGACGCCATGGACAGCACCACCGGCGAGATCACGTTCCGCGAGCAGCCGCAGCAGAGCTGAAAATCCAGCAGCACCATGTCGATATCCGCAGGACCGCTTCGGCGGTCTTTTTTTTTGCCCTTTCGTTCAGGCCCCGTCAAAACTGTCGCCATCTATCAGGCAGGTCGGCGGCAGTCTCCGCCGTGGGGGCTGGCTGCTCCGGGACGGCGGCGCGGGGGCATGCCTTTATATACCAGCGTCTGTTCCAGAACCTCGGCGCAGACGGGAGCCGAGAGGCTGCCGCCTGCCGTCGTCCAGCTGTGGGGTTCGTCCAAGCACACCAGACAGAAGAACCTGCGGGTCGTCGATGGGAGGCCACGGCCACAAAGCTGGCAATGCGGGCCTTTTCGTCGGCGCTGTCCAGCTTCTGGCTGGTGCCGCTCTTGCCGCCCACCCGGTAGCCTTGGATGCGGGCATTCCGCCCGCCGCCGTAGAGCACCACCGCTTCCATCATCTCACGCATGGTTTCAGAAGTTTCCGGTTTGATCACCTGCCGCCTGCACACCGGGCTCTGGTGTGCTAGAATCTGCCGTCCGGGTTCAGGATATCGCTGACAAGATAAGGCTGCATCAGCTTGCCGCCGTTCACCACAGCACAGACCGCTGATGCCATTTCCATATAGGAGATCTTGCTGCTCTGGCCGAACGCGCAGGAGGCCAGCTCCACCGGGCCCATCCGGTCAGCGGGGTAGTAGAGGCTCTTTTTCGGCTCGGCGGGCAGGTCGATGCCGGTGGGCTCCCGCAGGCCAAAGGCTGCAAAATAATCACAGAACGCCTCTTTGCCCAGCCTTGCCCCGATCTGGATGAAGCTCTGGTTGCAGGAGTTTTCCAGTGCCTGGGTCACGGTCTGGGCCCCGTGGCGCTTGTGGTTGGCGCAGTGGAACCGGGTGCCTGCTACCGAGATGAACTCCCCGCAGTAAAAGCTGGAGCTTTTGGAGATGGCCCCGGCGTCCAGCGCCGCCGCGCAGGTGATGAGCTTGAAGACGCTGCCCGGCTCGTATAAATCGCTGACGGCCTTGTTCCGCCACTGGGTCTGCTGGGCCAGCTGCAAAGCTGCCTTGCGCTCGTCGCCGGTCAGGGCGTCCACCATGCTCCGGGCGGCCTTGTCGGCCAGCACGCGGGGCTGGTTCGGGTTGTAGGAGGGGGTGGTGGACATGGCCAGCACGGCCCCGGTGTTCACGTCCATCACGATGCCCACGGCGCGGGCCGCGACGTGATGCTCCCGGACGGCATAGCCCAGCGCGTTTTCCAGGTAATGCTGGATGTTGGTGTCGATGGTCAGCCGCAGGCCGCCCCCTTCCAAGGGGCACGCTCGGTCTCATAGCTTTGTTCCAGCGTGTAGCCCCAGGCGTTGACGGCGGTGAGCACCACGCCGTTTTCCCCGGTGAGCAGATCGTCGTATTCCAGCTCCAGCCCCGAGACACCGGCGTTGTCCACATTGGTGAAACCCAGCACCGAGGCCAGAAACTCCCCCTGCGGGTACCAGCGCCTGGAGTCCTGGTTGATCCGGATGCCGGTGATGCCATTCTCCTCGCAGAAATCCCGCACCCGGTCGGCCATGGAACGGTCCACCCGGTAGCGGAGCAGGCAGTCGTTGGAGGTGCCGCTGGCTGAATTTTTCCAGCAGCTTGCTTCGTCCAGCTCCAAGATTTTCGCAAGGCCCTGCGCGGCAAGGCTGAGTTTTTCCTCCGGCATCTCCCGGGGCGAGGCCCGCAATGTCCAGCAGCTGCTGTTGGCGGCAAGCAAAACACCGTCCGCACTGTAGATGCGGCCCCGGTCCGCCGGGACGATGGTATCGCGCAATTGCTGGCCGAGGGCACGGCTCGTGTACCAGCCGCCCGCAAACAGCTGCAGATAACGCCAGCCGCGCGGCCAGCCCTCGCAAAGCAGACGCAGCAACAACGCGGCCACCAGCCGTGCCCGGGCACGGAATGCCCGTTCGGGCAGGGTGCGCAAGGGGCCGCTCCGGTTTTGGCATGGCGGGCACCTCCTCCTGCCACTGTATGCGCCGGTGCGCCGGGGACTATGACTAACGGCACCGCCGCCGCGTACAATAAGGGAACGGAGGTGATGCTGCACAATGAAACGATACGCCCCACGCCCCGCCACAGGCTCCGCCTGCCTCTGCGGCAGCTGCCTGCCATGGACCTGCCGTTTTCTGGTACTGGTGCTCACGCTGGTGGGCTTTGGGCTGGTGATGCTGGGCAGTGCCAGCAGTGCAGTGGCGCTGTACCGGCGGGGCGATGCCTTTTGCCTACCTGCGGCCGCAGCTGCTGTACGCGGCGCTGGGCATCGGGGCCATGTGGCTGGCCAGCCGGGTGGACTACCATATTTTCCATAAGCTGGCCTGGCCGCTGCTGGCTCTTTCCCTGGTTTGCTGACGGCGGTGCTGTTCATGCCGGAGTACAACGGCTGCAAGCGCTGGCTGGTGCTGCCCGGGCTGGGCACGCTGCAGCCCAGCGAAATTGCCAAATTCGCGGTGGTGCTGGTGTTCGCCATGTCATTTCCCTCAACCACGACCAGATGGGCACGCTTTGCCGTGGGGGTGCTGCCCTTTGCACTGGTGCTGGGGGCGGTGGCGGTGCTCATGCTGCTGGAACCGCACCTTTCGGGCACCCTGCTGATTCTGGGCATTGGAGCCGTGCTCATGTTTGTGGGCGGCACCGGGCTCAAGTGGTTCGTGCTGGCAGGCGTGAGCGGGGTGGCCGCCATCGGGGCGGCAGCATGGTCATCATGCCCGCCCTTGTGCCCTACGCCGCCAGACCGGCTCAACTCCTGGCTGGACCCCTTTGCTGACCCGCTGGGCGACGGCCACCAGACCATCCAGAGCCTGTATGCCATCGGCTCCGGCGGGGCTGCCGGGCTGGGGCTGGGCAACAGCCGCCAGAAGCATCTGTTCGTGCCAGAGCCCCAGAACGATTTTATTTTTTCCATCGTTTGCGAGGAGCTGGGCTTTGTGGGGGCCTGCGCCGTGGTGGGGCTGTTCGTGCTGCTGCTCTGGCGGGGAATCACGCTGGCGGCCCATGCGCCCGATCGTTTCGGGGCACTGCTGGTGGTCGGCTTCACGGTGCAGGTGGGCCCTGGCAGCCAAAAACAGCGTGCTGCCGCTGCTGGCAGCGGCCCTTTTGTGCAATGGCACGGTGCGTTTTCTGCAGGTGCCGCATCTTGCGGATGTGGACACCAGCGTAGAGCTTTTTGCAGGGTGCTGGCTGCACGGCCCGCTGGCAGGGGCAGCGACATCACGGTGCAGGGCGTGCCTTCCACCTGCCGCCTTGCGCCGGAAGCCGCCGCGCGGGATGCGGGCATCCATTTTGTTTTGCGCACCGCTTCTGGCACGGCTTGGCCGGGTGGAAACAGTGCTGCCCGGCGGGTGCCGCATTGGTGCAAGGCCGGTGGACCTGCACCTTTCCGGCCTTGCGCAGATGGGCGTGCACTGCCGGGAGGAGGGGCAAGGCTGATCCTGACAGCGCCTGCCGGGCTGCACGGTGCGGACATCACACTTGGGTTTCCCAGCGTGGGTGCTACCGAGACCCTGCTTCTGGCAGCAGCTGCGGCGCAGGGCGAGACGGTCCTGCGCGGGGGCCGCACGAGAACCGGAGATCAGCGATCTGGCAGCATTCCTGAACCGCTGCGGCGGCTGCGTACAGGGCGCGGGCACCAGCACCATCCGGGTGCAGGGCAGACGAATGCTGTATAGCTGCAGCTTTGCGCCCATGGCCGACCGCATCGTGGCATCCACCCTGCCTGTGCCTGCGCGGCGGCAGGAGGCCGGGTGAAACTGACCGGCTGCAGGCCGGAGACCTATGCACCGCTGCTGGAAATTCTGGCACAAATGGGCTGCAGGGTAGAAACAGGGCCGGAAAGTGCGGTCATTACCCGGCTGGGCGCGCTGCACGGCGCGGGCAGAGTGTTTACCGGGGTATACCCGGCACTGGCAACAGACGCAGCGCCGCTGCTTGCTGCTGCCATGCTTGCCGCCGACAGCGCCAGCAGCATCGAGGATGTGGTGTTTGAGCGGAGATTCGGCTGTGCAGAGGGTTTTGCGGCTTTTGGAGCCGCTGTGCA
>VOFB01002668.1_pt1 | contig 16553 bp, 23 predicted proteins | sample 5384141 | NCBI WGS metagenome assembly VOFB01 (sample SAMN12384721, study PRJNA508395) | human gut metagenome | isolation source: healthy gut A | host: Homo sapiens | reverse complement strand
GCGCCGGATGCAGAAATAGATGATAAGCAGACCGGCTACCACCGGCGCCAGCACGCCAACCAGGTTGTCACATCACCGACCAGTTTCTCGGTTCCCTTTGACGATCTGGCTGTCCCGCAATACCACCGCATAAGCCGCGCTGCGGACATAAAAAAAGAGGCGGCAAGTGTGGCGATTCCAGCACCTGCCGCCCGGACAGTCTGTTTCAGCCTGCCCGCCGTCTGGTTGATTTTCTCTTCATTCAAGACCTCCTATGAGTTAATCATCATCAAGGCCGCCGCCCATAGCGCCCTTTTTGCTGTGCAAGGCGGCGCATGATGTCTTTCTGGTAGTAAATCCAGATGTTCCCAATGCGATTTCCTGTTTCGTGTCGGTGATGATTGGCCGTTTCTGTTCCTGTTCTTCCTGCAGCCTGCGGTTGTGCTCCATATCTCCCAACCCCAACATCTTGTTGAACATCCACTGAGAAAGGTCGGCGCACATCATAGCGGGGTGGTCGCGGCTGGTGATGATTTGATGGGGACGCTTGACGCGCCGGACCTCATCGGTATTGAGCAACTTCTCTCCGGTCAGGCTGACGCTCTGGGAGTTAATATCGCATCCGCTGCCCATGTCCGTAAGGGTAAAATCGCTGGTATGATGGTGCGGCACATTTCCGAGATGAACCAATACGTTGGTCATGTTCTGAAATTCCGGTCGTTTTTTAGTTTATCACACACCACACCAAAGAATGGCGGCCGCTATGATGGAACATTCGCCGTTTGTCCAAATCTTTTCGCCCTCTGAAACACCAACCAGATTGTTCGTCAAGTCCCAGGCCAGCATTTCTGCCCGGTCGGTGTCGCCCTCGTTGATGGCGTCAATGATGGGCTGGAGCAGATTGTGCGCATACTCTTTTCAGGGTTTTTGAAGTCCAGCACCAAAACCTCATAGCCCAACTTTTTCAGAAAGTCAGCGGTGTGAGTGGAACAATTCGGCTTTGGGATCGGGCAGAAGATGGATTCTCAGCAAGTCCCAAAAAGGCAGATACTTTCAAAACCAGACACCTTGATTTACCGGGCGAGTGGCGCCGAGCGCAGAGCAGGTGGCAGTCATCACCGACAAAACTAGATTTTTCTTTGTCGCCCTCCTTTCGCATTCCACCACGCCGACAAGCCTCAGCGGGTATCCGCTCCCCAAAGGCTCCTGCTTGGGAATACCTTTGGGATGAAGGTTCGCTTCAATTTATCGCCTCCCTTATTTTCTTGAGAAGAAATCCAAACCATCGTATCCGGTATCTAAAGCTGCCGGATCGTTGGATGGACAATACCATCAATCAGGTTTGTTTCATAATTCCTCCATCCTCAACCCAAAATCATCCCAAAGAAACGCTTCGTTGTCTTGATCCTCGGTCGGCTTGATTTCCTGCGGCTCCGTTTCGCCCATCTGCACGCAGTTTGGACCGGCAGCAGATGCTTTGTAAAAAGGTCCTGATCCTCGCAGCGGTCAATGAATGTCGAAGGTGTTCAAAGCAGGGTATCAACGGAGTACAAAATCATCGGGTCCGCCACGCTCTTTCCCATTTTCACAATAAAGATGCAAGATTGACCGGATCGGGGTCCAGGCAGAACGCTTCATGCAGAAACCACCGCCTCCGCAGAGCATGCCCGATCAGAAAAGGATGGCCGCAAGCAGTATAGGTTCTGTTTGGCTGCGCTGATAAGTTCCAGGGGGTGACAAACTTGGTGAGTTCTTCGGCAGCCTCATTTCTGACCGGCTTATCGAAGCCATTCTTTCAAACTTTCCGGCGGCAATGCCACAGAAGTCATGTCGTTCCCCAATGAATGTATTTGCCGGTCAACGGCTTTTCTGCATGCCACGGCCTGACCTCTGGCTCCTGCATGCATCCATAAATCACGGGCATGAGAATGGAGTCGTCGGCAGTCGTAATCCTCGCCCTTTATGCTCACCCCAGCTTGAGAACCAGAAATTGATTTTCGTAGTTGTACTGGCTACTGTCGGGGATGCGGTCGTTTATGTCCAAAGAACGTCCAACTGGCGGATCATTTGTCTGATTCTTCACCATATCGTCCGAATGCAGAAATCGAGTTGCAGAAAGCATGTAGCCGAACCGATTTCCTCCTTCATCCCTGAAGAGAATGGTATCACCCTTAACCAGAATTCATCGCAGCGTTCCAGCAGTTCATTATTGACCCATTCACCAGGCCCTGTTCTCACTGCTCCGGCACTGTTCATTCAGATATTGCGTGAAAATCGTGTGCGGCACCAAGATCGCCGCAGGATGCCACGCAAAAGCTTGATAGTCGCTGCCTTTTCCATGTTTTTCCGCTTATCTCCCCGCAGGGAAAGAAATATAGACCAGCCTCGAAAGTAACACCACCTTTTCCAATTAAGCCATCCATAACAGACGGACGTTGCAAAAATCGCTGAAAACTGCCCGCCGGCGACGGGACGCTGACCTCCCAAACTGTTCAGACCTCGTACTCTAAATCTGAGCGCTTTCCATCGGAACCGTAATATCACAGATTCCGGCAGGATTTCTTCGGCAGGGCCTTCGGCACTTCCAGCCCACGTTTCTTTGTGCCGACAATCAAGCCAATAGGATGCGCCAGGTATTCTTCGTCCGTCATGCCCTCAAGCTGCTGGTTCAGCCCGTATTTATACATCAGGAAACGGGCGATAGCGATGGTCTGATTTCTCTTGCTGCTCATTCTTGCTATCCTCCAATCTCCATTTCTTCCTGCTGGCCGAACTCCATATCAAAAGTCAAACTCCATTTCCTGCTCCCGCAAGCCCGGGATAATGTCCTCGATTTTGTCAAGAATCCGTTCCACAGATTCACGGGCCTCGTTGGAAACATCCTGATCGAGTATGCTCATCTTAACCAAACCCGCATGAAGGACCCGGAGTTCTTCTTCGGTGAACAGCGCACGTTCATCCACTAAACCGCTCCGTTTGGCAAAATCCTGTCCTGCAAATTCCTTGTTGTAAAAAATCTGGCGGGCCATCATTTCGCCGGAATCCGGGGCGAACGGTAGGTGGAGAACACATAGCCAAACAGATGATGCTCCTTGCAAGCGAGTCACGCCATTGTATTCCGCCAGCTTATAAGAGCCATTGGGAAGTTTCTCGTTGGCGTCGGTATAAGGACAGTCGCGGCAGATACCCGCTTTGTTCGCTGTGTTCTGGGCCGTATCGTTGATAAGGCGGATGGCCTTGTCCTTAACTGCAACAAAGGGGTTCTGGATCACCGTATCCGCCTTGGAGAAGTAGGCCACAAGCTGGCTCTTGAAATAAATATCAGCGATGTAATCGGAAGATTGGGACCGCTTCACATCAAAGCCGCGCCGGGCAAGCTGCTCAAAGAACAGCCTGTAAAAATCGGTTTTACTTCGCAATCGGTTTCCTCCTTTCCTGATAACCTTTTTCGCTTCATCACATCTTTGAGAATTTCAATGAAAGCAAAAATGCGCTCTGCCGCCGCCTGATTTTTGGGGTAAACCGCAGGCAGCGGAGGGCGCCGCTGTTTTTTCAGATCGTACCATAGACAGCCGCCATCCCTTCGTTCAGGGAACATACAGGACGGGACAGAGGTGCGCAGGGTATAAGGGCAGTTATGGCAGGGATGTCCTTTGGGGTATTCATATTGGTGAACCGTCAAATGGGCAATGCCATACGAACCGCTCGGAATCGACACCGGCACACCATTTTGCTTATAGGAAGTGTTCGCTGCTATCATCCTTTCTCCTTTCTGGAACCGGGCGGCCGGTCACTTTTGATTTCCACAATCATTTGAAAACAGAAAAAGCAGCCCCGCAGGACTGCTTTTCTGTATGGCAATATCAATTTTTTCAGATGTCAATACTCCGCACTAAGCAGAAAATCCGCTATGTGCATTGTCTTGATTCCGGCGGTTATATTCTCGCTTTTCTGTCTTTTCTGAGTTGATTTCCCTGCGTCACCTGAACATAAATTTTTTTCGTTTTGTCTGACTGCTACAAAAATCAATCTCACCATCACTGGTTTTCCCCACATAGACTGTATATCCCCGTCGGCAAAGTTCCAAGTACACGATATTTTCAGACTGGAAGCAACGCTGTCCGCGTTATAGCCGGAACACTGTACCGCAAAGGCAACATCAGCCAGATAGAATTTTTCCTGCGTTTTCAGGATTTCATTACCCTGTAAATCATATCTCGAACAACGGTGAAGCATTCTGTTTTCGGCTCCCCCAACATTGGCGAATTTGCTTTTTGAGACATCAGATATTCGTCAAAGACAGGGTGAAAATGCGGGGAAGGAAACATATCTGCCAGTAAGATAGGTCGCTATTTCAGAGGACATCATTCTGGAGTTGGAGCCTGTAATATACAAGTCAACATCAAAATCGGACATAAGCAATTAACAATCTTTTCCCATCCCTTGATTTTCTTGAACCTCGTCCAAAAACAAAACGAGAAGCTTATAATGCGATCTTCCGGGATGTTTCGTTCCGTTTTCAGTTTCCATAATCATTTTCAGTATGGGATTTTCCAGTACAAAGGATTTAACAAAAGGAGTATCTACATAGGCCATAATCTTATCCACATATAACGGTCTTTCAATCATCATGACCACCTCCCATTCGCTATTATTATACCGCAAAACGACAGGTGGTCAATCAGTCTTGCGGTTTATAACCCGCAAAACTTTTCGACAATACATTTATTTGCGGACCAGATCAACGGCGGCTGCGGTAAGCTGCTCTCTGGCCCGCTGCTTCGCTTCACAATACGCCTGTATTTTCTCCGCGAAGGTATCACGGATCAACTGCCTGCGTATTTTATCCGGTATGCTGGGATGGACAAAGGGAACCATTGTGCGCTGATTTTTGTCCCAGAACACCACATGGATGTGCGGATGGCCTCGTTCATTGTGGTGGGCGGCCACCCATTGTAGATTTTGCAACCCGGATTCCGTTGTATTTTGCCAGCGTTAAAATATGACGCTCAATATAGTCCTCCCAGGTTTTGTGATGGGTCAGCCCCAGCTCGGCCGCTGTTTCCGGGGAAAAAGAGATAATACCCCGATACATATTCACACGGCGGTAGACAGCTCCCGCACCAGACGGGCTGCCTCCTGCCAGGTGGCAAACTCCCGCACCTCGCCGGGTTCCAGTTTCCCGAACACGCCATGACGCATCCCCTCATTTTTTACCGTGCCGGGGCGGGTGGCGATATAGCCGATGTGGGCATAGTTGCACTTGGGCGTCTTTCTCTGATTGGGGTGCCGGTGGCGCTGCTTATAGATCAGGATCGACACGGCGGCCCCCTGAACAGCTTGGATCGCCTTTTTTCATTTCCTCGTCATCCAGAAAAATACGCAGGGCGTCGGCGTTCTTCTGGTTTGCAAACGCCAACGCCTCTTTTCGGGCCGCCGCCTCGATCTTCTCAAAAGAGGAATAGCGGTCCCGGTCGATCAGGTCTGCGATGATGGCAATATTGGCATAGTAGCCTGCGGCGGATATGATCGTCAGGCGGTTGATAAGTCCGGCCAGCCGGTTTCCCAGCCCCTTGATCTGTCCGCTGAGTTCCTGCCGAATTACGCCGCTTATCATGTCGATGTTCTCAGCGGTACTTTCCAAATCCAGATATTCGTCAATCGCCCGCCGTACCTCTTTGGAGAAGTCCGTCCCATTCCTGGCCGCCAGCTTATTGAGCGCCTGAATGGTGTCCGGGGGCAGATGGATGGTTTTGCGCTCGGTTCGGATGGGGATTCCTTCAAGTCAAGCCTCCCTTCCATAAGGTGTGACAAAAATCACACCAAAATCAAAAAATCATACCTTGTAAAATTCTCAAAAACCCGTTGAAAGCACGGCTTTCAAGCAGTCGGCCCGCCGTCAGGTATGACGGCTATTCCTGCCTTAACCGGGGAAACGCAGGCCCAGCCTGCGGTTTCCCGGCTTCGGGGCGCCCCGGTGGGGCGGTCAGTACGGATGAAAAGAGAAGTGAGAGGGTCAGCGTTCCAACTCGTCCTCCGGTTCTTCAGCAGGTTCCCAATCTGTGAAGATATCCGCCATGATCTGTTCCTTGCTCCCACGGGTGGAACTGCCCTGTGTTTCATAATCCCGCAAACCGTTCATCCGTTCCGGGATGGAGAAGAACGCAAAGCGCCCGTCCTTCATCTGCGTCAAAAGCCGCATTTCACAGCCGGTTGTAGCATCCATGCTGTCCATCAGTTCTTCCAGCGTCCCCACCTTTTCCGCCGCTTCACGGACAATGGAGCGGAACATATCGGACGGAATCTCCACATTCCAGACAGCGTAATCGTCGCGTCCGTGACAGGTGATGGTCTGGATGGCCGTGCAGGGGGCGCCAGCGAACTTCTCCAGAGCGGAGGACAACAGTGCCTCGGCCTCCGGCTCCAAATAGCCGCACAGATCTAATTCCACCGAATTTGCAACGGCTGCGGCCTCTTTCTCGGTCAGCACGATGTTCACATTGTTTCTTTCATAGGAAAAGCCTCGCCCATTCAGCATCAGGGAACATTCGGCAGCGATACGGAACATTCGGAAATAATCATCTGCCGTTTCGCCCAGCGTCTTGCCGGTGGCGAAAGATTGGAAATACCGTTTGCCATCGCTGTCCCGGCAGGCCAGGGAAATATCCAGGTAGATTCCCTCGCTGGAACCGAAAATTCGGGATGCAAAGGGCTTCTTCAAATTCAGGAAGTTCGCCGGTCAATCCTCATACTTGCCGGAGAACGAAAAGTATTCATCCGGGAGAAGTCCATGAGCCTCCAAATGCGTTTTCAGCTTATCAAAGGTTTCCTTGGCGTCAGCCATACCGATGTGTTTGACCCGGTGGTTCTCATCCGGTTCACTCCATCGGTCCAATTCAAAGGTCTGTATCTTTGCCATAATCAAGCCTCCATTTCCTGTTCATCTTCGTTTTCAGGTTCTTCAGTAGCGTCCCTGTTAAACTCCGCCTCCAGCTCCGCCATACGCAGGCGGTCTAAAGCCTCCACGGTGCGGCCTTTCCGCCGTTCCACCAGGTCGGTGTTAAAATCATTCAGATGGGGAACATGGACGGCACACTGAAAACCCCGCCCGGTGTATTCCCGCACCCACTTGGCCGCCGTAAGCTGCCCCCAATTCCGAAACCGCCCGTCCTTGTCACGGGCCAGATAGTCGTTGTCCACCGCAAACACCAGCCGCCTGATCTGCGGATGGCCCTCCAGATAGCGGTCAATGGCCCCGTTCCAGAGGCAGCCGGTGGAGATACGGTGATCCTCCGTCCAGTCCCGCCCGTAAAAGTCAGCGGCGATGGACGCATGGCTCATCAGGTCAATCGGGGCTTCGGTGACGATCAACAGGTCGCTTGTTCCCTCATGGAAAAAGGGGTAGCTTTTATCAGAGCCGGTCGCGTCCATCTTGAATGAGCTGTTTTCTCTGGCCGCCCGCATAGAGCAGTACCGGGGCGTTCCTCGGCGTCATAACCCACAAACACGCAGTTGCCGTACTTTTTCTCCTGATAGATCATCTTCCGATTCATAAAATGGCTGACGATTTGGGGGCTGATCCCCGGATGGACACCAGATACCAATAGGCCCGCTTCATGTTATCCGCCTTGTCCGGCAGTTCCAGCGGCCCGCGCTCTTTCTTCTCATAGGGCGTCACCTGCCGGGCTTCCGCCGCGTATTCCTTGCCGATCAGCTTGCCCACCGCTTCCGGGAAGGACAGATTTTCCTCCCGCATGACAAAATCAATGGCGCCGCCCTTGATGCCGTCATCCGGCCCCGTCCACTGGAAAAAGCGGTTGTTCTCCGGGAAGATATACAGACCGCCGCTGTGCTTCATGTGGACGGCCTTGCGGCCAGCCTTTTCCGGCTCATAGCCATATCCACGGGCAAGAGAGAGAATGTCCACACTGTTTGCCTGCCGTATCTCGTCCTCGGTGAATTTCTGATACGCAGCGGCGCTTCTTCGCATAGAATCACCGCCTTCCTGACTGTGTGTTATAGTTCTTCATCACAATCTTCCTCATAATCGTCCTCCGGCTCATAGTCCGCTTCGTCCTCCGGCGCCTCATCCTCGTAGAACTCATCCAGTTCAAACCCAGCACGGGAGATCTCCTGATCCTCCATGCCCAAATGATCTTTTCTCAGGTGGCGGTACAACTCCCAGCCATCGTAGTGCGCGGCCGCCCACTCCAGCGCCTTAAAATCTGGTGCTTGCGCTCTCCCGGAAGGGTTTCCAAAGTTCCGTTACGGATTTCGTCAAACTCCCGGTCGAGCATATTCAGATATTTGTAGGCTCTTGTCGTACAGCGGTTCTTTGGCGCAGTCGGGCAGCAGAAGATTTTCCGTTTGCTCTACAAATCCATAGGACAGGTCATCATATCGCTCGTCCCCGTTGCGGCAGGCAGCCCGGAACTGCTGAAATGCCTTTCATGTTGCTGAAACCACGGTAGTCCATGACACCAAGGAGAATTTGGGAGCCAATAATGACCTTCAGCATTTCCTCATCCGTAGTGGCGGCAACCAGCCGCATGGTACTTCGCTCCTTGACGATGTTGCACCCATAAAGGATATACAACGGCTGTGTTTTATCCAGCTTCACAATCCAATCCCTCCGTTTCTTCCCTCAATTCTTCCAGATATTCGTCAATTTCCAGCTCCTCATAGCGGAACTGGAGCAGTTCCACGATAGCCGGATCGCAGTCCTCCGGCAGATAGTCTTTTACATCATCCTGCACATCCCTGATTTCCCCAGGAAGCCCCAGCAGCTATCCACCTCCACCTCTTCCCGGAATAGCTGGAACCCGTAGCACTGGCCGGTCAGGAAGTAGTCGTAGGACTTTACCTCGCCCTCCAGCACTTGGCAGGCCTTCTCCACAGTTTCAGGCGTTACCTTGCCGTACTCCGCTTCAATCCTTCGCCTGTCCGCATAAATCCATCCTACCTGACCGGAATCCCACGGGCAGGAAAAGCCGATGGTGTTCATGGTGATGCCCGAATGGTCGTAGAGATAGAGGGCAGGATCACCACGCCCTCCATCTGCTCCACCAGTGAAAACAGTTCGCCGGTGGAGAGAGCGGAGAGGCAGTCGTCCAAAAACCAATCCGGCACATCATCTTTCAGCGAGGCGGCATAGCTGGACGATACATACCCGTCACTCTCGGAAGTCCAGCGTTGGTTATCCAGCAGCTCCCACTCCCTTGTGGAGCGGTTGTACTCCAGCTTGGCGTCCTTGGCCTTACCAGATTTGAGAAACGCAAAGATCGGATTGCTCCGGTTATGGCTGCTGGAATATTCAGAAAACAGCAAATCCTTCAAGAAATCACGGGGTTCCTCGAAATCGTGCTTTTCACCCAGAGAGTAGCGCCCATGCCAGCAGACCATTTTCCCCAGGCAGTCGTAATCCTCACGGGGGTTCAGGGGCATATCATCGTCTACGATAAACAGAGTGTAGGGCGCCCTTGTTGCCGCAAGCGGCATAATGCCTCACCTCCTTGCCCGCTGGGACCACATCACCGGATCGCGTCACGGTAATGCCGGTACCAGGCAAAATAGAAAAAGCCGCCAACCACGACGGCAGCGGCGGAAATACCCACAATTACTTTTTTTCATACGCACTCCTTTCCAAAAACAGGTTTACAGTTCCATATCCTGCTCGTCCTCGTCCACAGCGGCGGGGGCCTCTAGGCTGGCCTCACCCTGTTCCTCAAACTGCTGCTTGATCTGAATTGCCGCTGACAGCTTCGGGAGCAGTTCAAACATTTTCGTGCTGTCACGGCTTTCTTTATAATAACGGTAGTCCCACTGTCCGCTCTCCGGGGAATAGCGGATGCTGTGCAGCGCATTGATGATCCAGCCCTGTGTTTTCAGAGGAACCGGAATCTCATGCTCCCGGAAAAGCTGCATAATCAGGGCCTTGCCGTTGACCTCCCGGTTTACCACCTCCTTTCCCGCCAGAATATCCTTCTCAGCCTCCTGGATAGCGGTATCATAGCGGGGCTGCTGTTCCTGTTCCCTCTGACACCTTTCTGCTTCACGCTCTGCCGCCCATCGTTCTTCCCGCTGCCTGCGCTCTGCTTCTAATGGAATATTGTGCCGTTTTGCCTCATAGTACCGGCCCAGCAGATTGGCAAAGCCCAGGTCTGCCCACCGCTTCGGATCGCCCATACTCTCATTAAAAACCCGTTCAATCTCACCCCGGATGCCATGCTCCAATGTAGGCAGCCATTTCAAGATTTCCTCCAGCCGGTGCCGCTGGTCAATGCCTACCATGAACCCCTCGCAGGGGATAAAGACCGTCTGAAAAAACTCCCGTTTCTTTTCCATCGTGTAGAGTTCAATGCCGTTCTCATTGTAGAAACGGTAATAGTAATGCTTATTGCCCATCAGGTCTTTAGCAAACACCCGGTTTTCATCCTTTTCCTTTGGCGGGAAGATATCCTTTTTCTTTTCGACCGGCCGGGTGTAGCGGGGAGAGAGGCCAGTTCGCTCTAAACTGCGGGTGATTATTTGCTGAACCTGTTCGATCCCGCCATGCGACTTGATGAACAGGTCCAGGTATTCCGCCTCCTGTAAGGGGCAGAGATGCAAACCCGTCCTGCCCTCATAGACGGCGCCCTTGTACTGAAACAGGTCCAGGCAAAAATCGTTGCGGAACGGCTTGGCCTCCCGTACAGGAGAGAAGGCGCCTTCCCGGAAGATATAGCAGACGGAGGAATGCTTTTCATTCATCATGCCGCCCCTCCATTTCCTTTACCAGCGCTTCAATGGCTTCATCGCTGAATTTGGCAGACAGGTATTTATGGATACAGTCCACTTCCGAATCCCGCAGAGATTGTGTAAGGGCCTTTTCCAGTTTCTCGTGATCTTCTGCCTGTATGCCAGGGTAGTTGTCCATAATCCGACGCACATACGCTTTCAACAGCGAATACTGGTCAAATGAGTTCAAAATAATTTCCTTATAACTCGGCGCCAGCGCCGGGAAGAACACAGTCAGCAGATTGAGCTTTCTTGCAATCAGATCGTTCTCCATCCTCATCTAAAACCACCTCGCTTTCCTGTCCCTGCAAAGACTCGAACTCCAGCTTTGTATTGATCTCCGTCAGGGTAGCAACTTTTTTCGGACAGTTCTTCCTCATAAATAAAAGGCTGGCCCATCTGCTGACGGGCAGCCTCCAACTGCTTTTGCACTTCTTCCAAATCCCGCTGTGCGTATGTCAGATAAGAGGGAATACGCTCGGCAAGGTTCTCAATGCGGGTGATTGCTCCCTGACCAGAAGAACCAATGTCTGTGTTGTACCGGGAGCTTCCCCCGTAAAACAAGCCCCGCTGAGAATGGATCAAAGCTAAGATAGAGCCGAAATCCACGGTAGGTGCCGATCTCAAAATCGTAGTCATCTTTTTTTCGCCCCTCGCTTATCCTACGGTATAGCAACGCCAGGGCCTCGCCTGCTTCGGGGCGTTCTGTATAGCGTTTCCCATCCAGCACGATGGAGAAGTTCCCACCTCTGGACTGTTCCAGCAGGGCCGCATCCTGACTAATCTGCTCGATTTGGCGCTGGTACTGCTGGATGCGGCTGGGATAGGTTGTGTTCACCTTCCGTTCCAAAGAAAGCTGCTCGTTGCTCCACGCGCCCCGCAGGATTTTCAGCTCCGTCACCCGGTTTCCCAATTCCATCTTCTGCGCCAGCATGGGGTTATCCGTAGCGGCCGCCTTAAACTGCGCGGCGGAAAGCACGGTTTCATCCACATCCTCACAGGACCGGGCGAAGCTCCTACCGGTGAGGATCTGCTTGATATACCGCAGCTTTTGTTCCTGAATCTGCCATAGATAGGCGTCAAATGTACCTTTCGTTACAAATTGTTTGACAATAACCTCTGGGTTTTCGTTGCCCTGCCGGACCCCGCGCCCATTCCGCTGGGTAATATCAGAAGGCTTCCATGGACAGTCTAAGTGATTGATGGCAATTACTTTGTCTTGGACATTTACACCAGTTCCAAGTTTACCAGTACTGCCTACCAAAATGCGAATATCACCTTTACGGGTGAGTTCAAACAATGATTGCCTTTGAGCTTCAGTAGCGGCGTCATGGGCAAAGGCAATCTCTGATTCCGGGACCCCTTTCTCCACCAGAACTCGTTTTATTTCGTCATACACATTAAATCTGCCGGGTTTGGGGGTCCCTACATCGCAAAAGATAAGCTGGACTGATTTCTGCTCCTTGGTATCCACCCAAAGTGAATAGACCTCATTGATACAGACATTCAATTTACTTTCGGGGTCATTTCCCGCATTGGGGTCTACCAGACGGGGATCAATCGCCATCATACGAGCCTCGCTGGTCAGCTTCAGCATATTATCTTCTTCCGGCTTTTACGCGGCCAGCGCGGATTGCGTCTGCCCGCAGGATAAACTCCGCCATGATCGCTTTTTGTGCAGGAGTCGTTTCTGTGGTGATAATTTCTGCCTTGCCGCCGTGAACAGAAGGTAAACCCGGAATATCCAGCATATCAGAAGTCTTGATGTCGGCAACCTCACGGAAAACAGCCATCAGTTCCGGCATATTATAGAACTTTGCAAAACGATCCCGCATTCGGTAGCCGCCGCCCTCTGGCTTGATCTCCAAAGCGGAGGTCCGTTTTCCAAAATGAGCGGCCCAAGTATCAAAATAGGACCAGCCGAACCGTTCCAATTCCTGCGGCTGCAAATATCGCTGCATAACGAACATCTCCGAAAGAGAGTTGCTGATAGGAGTTCCAGTGGCGAATATCACACCCCGTCCATTGTTTACTTCCTGCAAATACTGGCATTTCAGCAGCATATCAACGGCCCGCTGGCTGGAGGAGGTGGTGATGCCCGCCACATTCCGCAGTTTTGTAAATACAAAGCAGTTTTTGAAAAAATGAGCTTCATCCACAAACATCATATCCACGCCGAGCTGTTCAAAGGTCAGAAGATCGTCTTTCTTTTCCTCGGCAGACAGCTTTTCCAGTTTGGTTTCCAGATTCTCACGGAAAATCGCCATCTGCTTTACGCTCCAGTTTTCACCCTTCTCATGCTTCATTTCGCTGATTGCGGCCTCGATCTCATTGATTTGCTGTTCCAACTGCATGATCTGCCGTTCTCTTGAAATAGGGATTTTCTCAAACTGACTGTGCGCCAAAATCACCGCGTCATATTCTCCGGTGGCGATTTTGGAAACATAGCGGTTCCGGTTCTTGGGGGTGAAGTCCTCCACCGTGGACACCAGCAGATTGGCGTTGGGGAAGAAGCGGTAAAACTCGGTCGCCCACTGTCCCACAAGGGGATTGGGAACCACAAACACCGCCTTGTGGATCGCGCCCAGGTTCTTCAGGTACATCCCGGCCGCAATCAGCGCGTCGGTTTTCCCGGCGCCCACCTCATGGGCCGCAAGCCCTGTGCCGGTGTAAATGACACGGGCAACAAAGTCAAGCTGGTGCTTCCGCAGCTTCATCTCGGAGTTCATGCCGGGGATCACCAGATGGCTCCCATCGTATTCACGGGGCCGGACAGTGTTAAAGGTATCGTTATACAGTTTAAGCAGGGCGTCCCGGCGTTCCGGTCCCTCCATATCCAGGATGCAAAGGATTCCTGAATCTGCTGCTGTTTGGCGCGGGCGATCATGGTTTCCTTCGGGTTGATGACATACCGAACCGCCTTATCGCCTCTGTCATTGGTATATTCCTGCCGATCCCGGACGGTTGTGGACTGCATATTCAGGCAGTCCTCCAGTATCTCATAAGCATTTTTACGGCTTGTGCCGAGCGTCTGATTGACCGTCACGGAATCGGATTCGGAGTTTTATTGCTGATTCGCCAAGTGGTGGTATAGGGAAATACTCAATATCAATGCGGTATCGGTTGTCCCCACCGTCGATTACTTTGGAATAGCCGCTGGTCTGGAAGGTTTCATACATGAATTGACGGTAATACTCAACCGGCACCCAGATGGCGCCCAGATTCACTTCAATATCGGCAGGGGTCAGAGGTTCCGGCTGGACCGCCTCAACGCCTCCACATTCCGGGTAAACAGTTCCGGTTCCTCCGCCGCCTTCTGCCTTGCGTAGAGCAGCTTGTCCCGCACATGGCCGCTCAGATATTCCTCCGCCAGCTCCCAGCCCTCATCCGGGTTTCCATAGTATTTCTGCGGATTGAGATAGATGCGGTCGCCCAGCTCTGTCACCAGCTCGTGCGGTCCTTTCCCGGTCAGGAATGACATATAGGAGAGGTCTACCCGCAGCTTACGGTTCAGGCAGATATGCAGGGCGTCCTCGGCGGTATCGGCGTGATTGACCTCCCGGAATGGCCGGATGGTCGCCTTATGGAAGATGGCCGACTTGTCCCAGCCGCTTTTATCCTTGCGCTCGTCCTCAATGGAGCGGAGCAGAGGGAATTGATCGTCGTCCGAAAAGGCGAGGATATTTCCCTTGCTGTTGATGGCTCCATACTTGGCGGTGAAACGGTCATAGACCTGATTGAGTTTATCCTGCGCTTTTACGGAGGTCCAAGGGATCATACTCACGGGACTGATACTGATAACCTCCAGCAGCCTGGTTCGTCACTTGCCTCGATTTCTTCATCCGGCTCTGCGGTGAAACAGGCATATAGGGAATCAACCGCTGGGCAAGATGCTGGTTCAGGTCAAAATCTTCCGGGCAGCACAGGCTGTCCCATCTTCGTTGCCGTAGCTATATTCCGGCTAGCTCACCTCATCCTCTCTGCCCATGAGCATTTCAACATCCTCAGAAATAGCGGTAGGCGACCCATTTTAAGCATCCAGGCCGCTCTAACCCAAGACGCAGATTCATGCGACTTCAAGTTCTATGGACGCCTCTTTCAAGAAAACGATATCCGTGAAAGCTCCACCGGTTCCCGGCCAAAGCCTTGAACGCTGTGCTGGGTAGGCGAATGGCACCGATGAACTCTGCCCGCCGCGCTGATATGGCATCTGAAGGCCTCAGTCCTTGCGGATCCATAAATTCCTTTGTTGGTGATAAAGGCAATGATGCTGCCTTGGCTCTGCAAGGTCCGTGGACTCTGATGAAAAGTAGTCGTGGATATAGGGGTTCATCATTGTAGCGGCGGGTCATAGATTTTGACGCTGTTGAAGGGATGCCTTGTGAACCCAGACCAAACTCAAAGCTGTCCCTAAAACTTGACCTCCCGCCTTTACAGCCCATAACGGAAATATCCGGGCCTCTGATAGAGCTTTTTATGATCCGCCTGTGATGGAATCCAGTTCCAACGCCAAACAACAGCTTGCTCCCTTGAAACCGCCTGGCAGCACAGAATAAATTGCTGGTCCCCATAAATTGTCCAGGATTTTTCTGTCGGGACCACCTTCAAAACCAAAACCGTTCCAGAGCGCGGTAATGTGCCAGATCAGATCAGGCTGGTGTAGTAGGGCGGTGATGGTGGAGTCTTTGTCAAATTTGTATTCCATAGGAATTTCAACTCCCTGATATTCGTTCTCCCAACCAGAGGCCGTAATTGAGAAAGTGTTGGGTGCTTCCAATTTATCCGACATAACGGGTAAGGACAGATTGTTCTTTCTGGTGTCGCTGTCCGCTTTTCCAGCCTGAATCTGCTTGAGCAGCTTGACTGCCATGGACATTGTTTTTATATTTATCTTGGCCCCAATTTTGGATACAGGTCATAGTCCCTGAAAAGTGGAGTTGTGTGTGGCGATTCCAGCAGCTGCAGGTGTTTCGCCACGAAGGGGCGCTAGATCAGTGAGTGGCTTCACCTATAATGAAGCGGGCGCCTCTGCTGCTAAAATTCACCGCTCCATTCCGGGCCAAAGCAAGGAATGGGGTGCAGTTCCTTCCAAACTCTTTTCCAGCCGGTATTGGTGTGTCCCAGATCAGTCCCATGCAGCTTTGGGGGGAGAGAATAGCCCCACCCATCCAGGCGTCGTACATAAGCTGCCAAATTCTGCGTAATATCTTTTCAAGGTCATTTTGTAAATTCCGGAGATAGTCGGATTGGGTTGCTCATCCAATTACAGCTTGGTACAGGGCCGAACCATCCTCGGTTAAATAAATTCCCATTGCCATTTCCTCATTGATATTGCCCTTGCAGATAGCGGAGCATCTAAGTTGGTGATACCTTTGACGGCGGTAGTCCTCCAGGACTTTAATCATGCTGATATGGGGCCGCCCCTCAAAAAATACTGTACCGGATGGTTCCAACCGTCAGCTCACCTCGACCGCCTGCATCAGCATATCAATCTGCCCATGATGGGCGTCCAGGGCTTGTCTAAATCTGTGTTTCCTCTTTCATCGTGTTCCCAGGATTAATGGGTTTTAGCAATAAGCCACTATTTCCTTTTGCTATCCCTTCCCGCTTTCCTGGAGCAGGAATTTGGCATGCTCTCGTACTAGCTTACTTTGTATGGATGCTACCCAGCTCTACAAATGCTTTCAAAGTTGATGGCCTTCACTTAGAAAATACTCTGCAGTCCGTTTTAAGGCGCCCCTAAAAGGTTATATTCAAAACTGTAAATCATATTGCCCTGTTTCTCCCTCAAGCGGCTC
>VOFB01002454.1_pt1 | contig 16553 bp, 21 predicted proteins | sample 5384141 | NCBI WGS metagenome assembly VOFB01 (sample SAMN12384721, study PRJNA508395) | human gut metagenome | isolation source: healthy gut A | host: Homo sapiens | reverse complement strand
TCATGGAAGCCCCGGCGGTGGAGAGATACCCCTTGGCGAACACCTCGTACAAGTGCAGGTCAAAGTGGACCTTGCTCTGGTCGGGCTCGTCCTCGGCGCAGTCGTTGGCACCGGTGCGGATGGAGTCGCCGAAATCGTAGGCCGACAGGCCCGGCATCACGGTGTCAAGGTCAATGACACAGATGCCTTTTCCGGTGGCGGCATCGATCAGGACGTTGTTGATCTTGGTGTCGTTGTGGGTGACACGCAGCGGGATCTCACCGGCCGCCAGCAGATCCAGCAGGGTGTGGCAATCTTTTTCCCGCGCATGGATGAAGGCGACCTCCGGTGCAATGTCCTTGGCACGGCCCAGCGCATCGGCGGCAAGGGCTTTTTCAAAGTTTGCATAGCGGTTGGGCGTGTCGTGGAAGCGGGCAATGGTTTCGTGGAGGGTGGAGGCCGGATAATCTGCCAGCTGGTTCTGGAATTTGCCCAGGGTCTCGGCAACAGTGCGGAAGTCGGCCTCGCTGCTCACCTGCTGCAGGCAGATGGTGTCCTCCACAAAATCGTAGGCGCGCCACGCGCCGCCCTCGGCATCCAGATGGCAGGCCGCGCCGGACAGGGTGGGGATCACGTTCAGGGTCTCCCGTGCCGGGTCGCCGCCTGCGGCAAGGATCTTCTCCCGCAGATGCCGGGTCACGCCGCAGACATTCTCCATCAGGCCCACCGGGTCGGTAAAGGTGTCGGTGTTGATGCGCTGCAAGATAAAGCGCTTGGTGTGGTCCTCCCGCCAGACCACGAAGGTATCGTTGATGTGCCCTTCGCCGTAGTGACGGGCATCGCAGACCACCGGCCCGCCAAAATCAAAGGCATTTGCGGCGGCGCGGAGAATGGGTTCGGTAACAGGTTTCATTTTGGGTTCCTCATTTCTTATCCTTCATGCCGTTTGGCAGGTGCAGGGCGTTGTCCCTGCCGCACCTGACGGCGGTATTCGTTGGGGGTCAGGCCTTCCGCCTTGCGGAAGCACTGGGAAAAGTAGCTGGGAGACGAAAAGCCCATCAGTTCACTGATCTGAGCCAAGCTGTAACCTGTATTGCCCAGCATATATTTGCTTTCCTCAATGCGGCGGCGATTCAGATAGGTGATGGGAGAGATGCCATACTCTTTTTGGAAGGTATGGGCCAGATAGTATTTGTTGATGTGGGCGATTTCAGCAAGGATATCCAGCGGAGATATCTTCGCGGTAGTTGCTGTCCAGATACCGCTTGATCTCCACACACTCCCGGCTGTCGGAGCGGGGCGGTTTCCTCTACCTGCAAAGAAAGCGTGGTACACCGCACCAGCCAGATGAGCAGCACTTCCAGCAGATCCTGACAGACCGTCTCGCAGCCGTCCAGACTGCGGTCTGCTTCAGCCAGCAGCATGTGCAGCAGCGTTACCATCCGCTCCCGGTTCTCCCGGCAGTTGAAGATAGCGTAGGTGGAATCGGCTTTGCCAAACAGGATCTCGATACCCGAAACGCCCAGTACGATGTATTCCAAAGGCGAGGCGTTCAGGCTCAGCTCGGTGTGCTCCACCTGCGGGTTGACGATGACCATATCATCCGGCTTGACCGGGAACAGCTGCCCGCTGAGCAGAAACTGCCCCTCGCCGCTGAGGCAGTAGAACAGCTCCGTGCAGGAATGGGTGTGGACCGTGCTGTTCCAGTCGCCGCCGAATCTGCTCTTGCTGATGTACAGCAGCCGGAAGGATTCCCGTGGAGCGGGAGCGTGGCGGATATCAAAGCGCTCGGTACTCATAAAAGGCTCCTTTTGAAGCAGACGCAAAAAATATAAAAATAAAAGCAAGATACTAAAAATTAAATGCGAAAAACGCCGCACTGCTTCGTGCATTTTTTCTCATTATAGGGGCAAATAAGAAAAAAAGCAAGCCCTGTTTTTTAGCATGGTAAATATTTTCCTCTGCACAGAAAGACGGAAATGTGTCAAATTGGTTACAGGTTGGGAGAATGTACCAAAACAATGCCGCAAAATTTAGTACTTTTGCTGAAGAAAATGATAAAAAAGCAATATTTCTAAAAAACGAAACAACAAAGACCTTGTTGCGAACCGTAAAAACCTCTATATTGGAATCACAAAAAACACAGCCCCTCGGGCAAAACCTGTTTGCTCCGGCTGTGCATGAACGGAACTTTATGATGGAGGATACACTATGAAACGCATTTCTCGTCGCAATTTTCTGAAAGTGGCTGGCGTGGGTGCCGCTGCACTGAGCCTGGCCGCCTGTGGTAGTGCTGCCAGCTCCACCGCTTCCAGCACGGCTTCTTCCGCTGCTGCATCTGCCGCTCCCGCTGAGGACGTGACCATCAAGGTCGCCGCCATCGAGACCGGCTATGGCGCTGATATGTGGAAGAAGGTCACTGAGGCCTTTACCGCCCAGACCGGCATCAAGGTGGAGCTGACCACCGACAAGAAGCTGGAGGATGTCATCGGACCTTCCATGCAGGGTGGCGATTACCCCGACGTGATCCACCTGGCTACCGGCCGTGAGGCTGCCCTGACCGAGCAGTTCATCAAGGGCAACCTGATCGCGGATATCACCGATGTGCTGAGCATGACCGTGCCCGGCGAGAGCAAGAAGGTGAGCGAGAAGATCGCAGGCGGCTTTACCGACACCTCCCTGACCAACCCCTACGGCGATGGCAAGACCTACCTGGCCCCCATGTTCTACAGCCCCTGCGGCCTGTTCTACAACGCCGGCTTCCTGAAAGAAAAAGGCTGGGATGTGCCCACCACCTGGGATGAGATGTGGGAACTGGGCGACAAGGCGGCTGCGGAGGGCACCTACCTGTTCACTTACCCCACCACCGGCTACTTCGATGCGTTCTTCTACGCACTGATGTATGCCGCCGGCGGCCCGGAGTTCTTCAACAAAGCCACCCACTATGAGGAAGGCATCTGGGATACCCCGGAGGCAAAGACCTGCTTTGACATCGTCAACAAGCTGGCTTCCTACACCAACCCCATTACCCCCGCACAGGCCAACGATCAGGACTTTACCCAGAACCAGCAGCTGGTGCTGGACAACAAGGCCCTGTTCATGCCCAACGGCACCTGGATCGTGGGCGAGATGGCCGAGGCTCCCCGTGCAGACGGCTTTGAGTGGGGCATGACCGCTCTGCCTGCTGTCAAGGCCGGCGGCGACCAGTACAGCTATACCTGGTTCGAGCAGGCATGGATTCCGGCCGGTGCGGAGCATCTGGATGCTGCCAAGCAGTTTGTGGCCTACCTGTACAGCGACGAAGCCTGCAAGCTGTTTGCCGAGAGCGGCGCTATCCAGCCTGTGCTGGGCATCGCCGACAGTCTGGAAGGCGACAACAAGATGTTCTACTCCATCTACGACAACGGCGCAAAGGCTGCCATGGGCAACTTTGCCTCCTTCAGTGCCATCCCCGGCGTGGAGGTGCGCACCGTGTTCTTCGACCCTGTCAACTCTCTGGTGTCCGGCAGCATGACCGAGCAGCAGTGGATCGACGGCATCAAGTCCGCCAGCGACCAGATGCGTGCCAACATCATCGAGTAAAAACGAAGCTGCATCCGAAAACAGCTTCCAAGGCCCTGCCCAGCGGAGGCGGTTTTGACCGCCTCCGCTTTTTTGGGTTTCGGGATTCCAGTAGAAAGGAGCGGTTTGTCTATGAGATCTGACAAAAGCCGCAAACGGTTCGTGTTCCTCTGTGTGGCACCGGCCACCATCCTGTTTTTCTTTTTATGATTTTGCCGACCCTCAATGTGTTCCGCATGAGCCTGTATGAGCGTGGAGCCTACTCGCCCAACGAGACCTTTGTGGGGCTGAAGAACTTCCAGCATCTGCTCAAGGACACCCAGTTCATCCGCTCCATGCAGAACATGATCCTGCTGGTGGTAGTGGTGACCATCGTCACCTTTGCGTTTGCGCTGGTGTTTGCGGCCATTCTGACCCGTGGAAAAGATTAAGGGGCAGAATTTCTTCCGCATCATCTTCTACATCCCGAACATCCTGTCTGTAGTCGTCATCTCCGGTATCTTCTCGGCCATCTATAAGCCGGAGAAACGGTATGCTGAACAGCATTATCGGGCTGTTCCGGGATATGACTGACCCTATCCTCTGGAAGGGCGAAAAGTTGGTCATCCCCTCCATCATCATTGCTATGGTCTGGCAGGCTGTGGGCTATTACATGGTGATGTATATGGCTTCCATGTCCTCGGTGCCCGCCAGCTTGTACGAGAGTGCCAATCTGGACGGAGCGGGCCGTCTGACCCAATTCTTCCAGATCACGATCCCTCCTGGTCTGGACGAACATCCGTACCACTCTGACCTTCTTTATCATTTCTACCATCAATATGGCGTTCCTGTTTGTCAAGGCGATGACCAGCGGCGGGCCGAACGGTGCCTCGGATGTGGCCCTGAACTATATGTACAGCCAGAAAGATGCAGGTCTGTACGGTTACAGCATGGCAATCGGTGTGGTTATCTTCCTGTTCTCGTTCGCCTTGTCCGCCTGTGTCAATCGTGCCACCAGCCGTGAACCGCTGGAGTTTTAAGGAGGAAAAACATGAAGAAAACGGAAGAAAAATCCTCCCATTCGGCGGAGGGCCTGTACAAATTTTTCATCTATTTTGTACTGATCCTGCTGGCTGTGACGATTATTGTGCCGGTGGCATGGGTGTTTATGGCATCCATCAAGCAGAACTCAGAGTTCTTACGGCAATCCGTGGGCGCTGCCTGCCGGATTCTACTGGCAAAACTTCGTCAATGCGTGGAATGGAGCCAAGATGGGCGAATATATGCTCAACTCTGTCATCGTGACCGCATTGGCGCTGGTGCTGCTGCTGGTGATTGCGCTGCCGGCAGCTTACTGCCTGTCCCGTTTCCGGTTCAAGGGCCGCAAACTGCTGAACACCCTGTTTATGGCAGGTCTGTTCATCAATGTCAACTACATCGTAGTTCCCATCTTCCTGATGCTGCGGGATGGAGATGTGTGGCTGAAGAGCCACTATTGGCAGCGGCTTCCTGCTGAACAACCTGTTCGTGCTGGCGGTCGTGTATGCAGCTACGGCCCTGCCTTTTACCATCTATCTGCTTTCGGGCTATTTTGCCACCCTGCCCCATGATTTTGAGGAGGCTGCCTACATCGACGGTGCAAGCTACTTCTCCACCATGACCCGTATCATCTTCCCCATGGCAAAGCCCTCCATCATCACCATCATCCTGTTCAACTTCCTGTCCTTCTGGAACGAGTACATTATTTCCATGACGCTGATGAGCTCCACCAGCGCGCCCCGCACCCTGCCGGTGGGCCTTTTGAATCTGATGCAGGCCCAGCAGAGTGCGGCCCAGTACGGCACCATGTATGCCGGTCTGGTGCTGGTGATGCTGCCCACCCTGATCCTGTACATCTGCGTGCAGAAGCAGCTGACACAGGGCATGACCGTGGGCGGTCTGAAAGGGTAAGGTGACAAACGATGAAAGCATTCTGGAAAAATCATCCCGCCCTGCGCATGGTGCTGATGCTGGTGCTGTTCGTGCTGTCCATCGCGCTGGTGACAGCAGGCTGGAAAATGACCGGGCAGCTGGCCGGTCTTGGCATCATGCTTTTGGGGGTGGCGCTGCTGCTGGCTGTGCTGGCGGTCTATAACGCCCCCTATCAGGATTGAGGAGAAGAGAGGTAAAGGAGAATTCCCATGGAAGAAAATAGAATGACCGGGCGCGTAACGATCCCGACCGATCTGGACGTGGTGCCCGAAACGCTGCAGATCCTGAAAAAGTGGGGCGCGGATGCGATCCGCGACTGCGACGGTACCGACTTTCCGCAGGAGCTGAAGGATGCCGATGCAAAGATCTACTCCACCTATTACACCACCCGCAAGGACAACGCGTGGGCCAAGGCGAACCCGGACGAGGTGCAGCAGTGCTACATTATGACCGGCTTCTACACCGCCCCCGGCGACACCGTGACCATTCCGCTGATGAAGGGCATCAGCCCGGAGCTGATGCAGGTGAACACCAACGACGATATCACCCGCTGGTGGGAGGTCATGGACCGCACCACCGGTCAGCCGGTGCCCCCGGAGCTGTGGAGCTACGCCGACGGCAGCGTGACTGTGCAGGCCGTGCCGTTCCATGAATATACGGTCAGCTTTCTGGCCTACCTGATCTGGGATCCGGTGCACATGTACAACGCCACCACCAACGGCTGGACCAACTTCGAGCATCAGATCACCTTTGATGTCCGTCAGCCCAAGACCCACAAGTATTCCATGGAGCGTCTGCGGAAGTTCATTGCAGACCACCCCTATGTGAATGTCATCCGTTACACCACCTTCTTCCACCAGTTTACCCTGATCTTCGATGAGCTCAAGCGGGAGAAGTTCGTGGACTGGTACGGCTATTCCGCCTCGGTCAGCCCCTATATCCTGGAGCAGTTCGAGCAGGAGGTGGGCTACAAGTTCCGCCCGGAGTACATCATCGATCAGGGCTACTACAACAACCAGTACCGTGTGCCCAGCAGGGAATTCCGGGATTTTCAGGCATTCCAGCGCCGGGAGGTGGCCAAGCTCGCCAAAGAAATGGTAGACATCACCCACGAGTGCGGCAGTGAGGCCATGATGTTCCTGGGGGACCACTGGATCGGCACCGAGCCCTTTATGCCGGAGTTCAAGACCATCGGTCTGGATGCCGTGGTGGGCAGCGTGGGCAACGGTTCCACCCTGCGCCTGATCTCGGACATCGAGGGCGTAAAGTACACGGAGGGCCGCTTCCTGCCCTACTTCTTCCCGGACACCTTCCACGAGGGCGGCGACCCGGTGCGGGAGGCCAAGGAGAACTGGGTCACAGCCCGCCGCGCCATCCTGCGCAAGCCCATCGACCGCATTGGCTATGGCGGCTATTTGAAACTGGCCTGCAGTTCCCGGAGTTCGTGGACTACGTGGAGAGCGTCTGCAACGAGTTCCGCGAACTGTACGAGAACATCAAGGGCACCACACCCTACTGTGTCAAACGGGTGGCGGTGCTGAACTGCTGGGGTAAAATGCGGGCATGGGGCTGTCACATGGTGCATCACGCCCTCTATTACAAGCAGAACTATAGCTATGCCGGTGTCATTGAGATGCTGTCCGGTGCGCCCTTTGATGTGAAATTTATCAGCTTTGAGGATATCAAGAACGATCCGCATCTGCTGGATTCGTTGGATGTCATTATCAATGTCGGCGATGCCGACACCGCACACACCGGCGGCATCTGGTGGGAAGATCCGGAGATCTCCTCCGCCATTCGCAAGTTCGTCTGGAACGGCGGCGGCTTTATCGGCGTGGGTGAGCCTTCCGGTCACCCGTATCAGGGCCACATTCTCCAGCTTGCCAGCGTGCTGGGCGTGGAGGAAGAAAACGGCTTCACCCTGAACTACGACAAGTACAACTGGGAAGAACACCCGGACCATTTTATTCTTCAGGATGCTGACCGGCCCATCGACTTCGGTGAGGGAAAGAAGAACATCTACGCCTTTGAAGGCACGGAAGTGCTGGTGCAGCGAATAAGAAGTGCAGATGGCGGCACACGACTTCGGCAAGGGTCGTGCCGTGTACATCAGCGGTGTGCCTTACAGTTTTGCCAACAGCCGCACCCTTTATCGCGCTATCCTGTGGAGTACCCACAGCGAGGAGGAACTGCATACATGGTTCAGCTCCAATTATAATGTAGAAGTTCACGCCTACGTCAAGAACGGCAAGTATTGTGTAGTGAACAACACGTACGAGCCGCAGGACACCACAGTTTACACCACAGACGGCAGCAGCTTTGCTCTGCATCTGGATGCCAATGAAATCAGATGGTATGAAATTTAAGTTCTTCTTATCAATCTGTGCAGTGAACGACCACTGCACAGCATAAGAAAAGCGGTGACTTTCCACAATACGGAAAGTCACCGCTTTTGTTTGCTGTTCAACAAGGCGGCAATGATTTTTGCGGCTTCTTTGAAATTGTTAGTTAATACCGCCCATGTTTCACATGAGGCGGTGGCAGATTCTCTTTCAGATTCATCATGGACAAGATACAACAAAATATGCACAAAATCGAAGTGTTTGACTGAAATGCAAAAAGATAAGCTGCCGATGCGAAAAAACTGTAAAGAACGGCGTGAAAACCAGTTGACAATGTTGAAAGCTGTGGTAGAGATACCGGGACAGAGTGCAAAGGAAAAGAGCAAAGGCGAAGATATGCCCCTGCTCTTTGGCATTGAAGAGATTTCAGATTTCAGTCCGCTGTGTCCAATATGCGCCAGCCGTCCATCAGATCTGAATTTTCCATAATAAAGGTGTGGGCAGTGTCTTGTCCCCACGAGTTGTCGTATTTCAGCATCAGATAATCGCTCAACTCGGTCGATTTTTGAACTTCAACAAGCGATACGGCTCCTGAAAAGCGACCTTTTCAACGAAATATACTGCATCCGATGTGGGAAGCATAACGCCGACATGACCGATCATAAGAGAATTGTCCGTTTCAGAGAACTGATCGTGCAGGACTACGGAGACAAGACGGATCTTATCATCGTCCACGAAGGAGAGACCGCGTTTCTTCCATTCCTGTTGAATCGTTTTCAAATGGGTAGAAATATCGGTCGTATTGGTGGTTTTAACCGGGGCGAACAGCGCATCAAATTTTTGCCGTTCATCGCCGCAAAGGGATTCTGGGTCAGAATCCAGTGTTTCATAGTCCATAAACAGGGTGTCCTCGGCTGAATCAAGGTCTGCCTTGCCCGTGACAGTGATAAAATCACCGAATAGCCCACAAGCGGTGATCCGACAGTTCCAGCCGGGGAAGGTATCGTATTTTTCTGTCCATGCGTCCTGCATGGAGTAAGGATCGTATTTCAGATCCAAAGGCTTGGCGTTTTCAAACCCTGTGGTGAGCCATGCCGGGTCCACAGCATTGTTGAACTTTTGCACATGATCCAAGAAGGTCCGTATCCGCAGGTCGGATACGCCGGCATCCTGCAAAAGTTTGGAAAGAAGAGCTTGTGTATCCGAGTCTGCCAAATTGGAGTATTCGATCTGCTGAAGGACGGGCTGAGAAGCTTTTTGAGTGCAGCCTCCTGCCAGAAGCGCACCGCAAAAGAAGTGCAGCGGAGCAGACAAGAAAAGTTCGACGTTTCAAAAATGGTCACCTCGTTATGCTTTTCGGAAAGTTTCTTTGAGTGCCGGAGTCTCAACCATAAGCGAAGAGAGCAACGCCGTTGGTCTTGTAACGAATGGTATCACAGATAAACAAAGAAAATCAATGACTTCTGTCGTATTTGACCATATATAATGTTGCAGTATCCATATCCCATACGGCTAACGCCCATTGGGGGAAAGACAATGCGGTAGCTTTCTGAACGATTTTCTTCATGTCGGACACAACAGGAGTATACCCAAGTTGGAAAATGAAACAGAACGATATAATACATTTGAAATTTAACGATACTGAGTCTAGGCAGTATCGGATTGTACATTGTGTTTTCGAGAGAAGCACAATGGGGTTCAAGAGGCCGTGAGTTCGATTCTCGCCACTCGGACCAAGAGCCAGCAGATTTATCTGCTGGCTTTTTTGCTGCAACAAAAGGCCGGGGCAGGGGAGAACCCTCTGTCCCGGCCTTTCTGCGCGATGCGGGGGCCGTCAGCCCTCCATCTTGTGCTCCACGAAGTCGCCCACCATCTTGTCCAGCTGGCTCACGGCGTGCTCGGCACCCTTGGCGATCTTGCGGGCGGTGCGGCGCATCTGGCGCTGGCTCGTGTTGGTGGCCATGACGCCGGCGGCACCCAGTGCGGCACCGGCGGCCATGCCGATCAGGAGCGGGGCGGTGGAGCTTGTGTGTTCGTTTTTCATAGGAGGCACTCCCTTCGAATCAAAATTTTTGGGCTGCGAGGATAGTATTTCCGCCAAAGAATTCACTATACGCTTTTTTTGCGCAGGAAAATGTGGTATACTGTATCATACGCTGATAAACTGGGCCGGTTATGGGCCGGCTTGGTTTATGGGAAAAGGCATATTCTGCGAAGGAGGCTTCTTTTTTTGCTGAAGATAACGGAACCGAAAAAAGTTCTCTGCATTCATGACCTTTCCGGTGTGGGGCGCTGCAGTCTGGCGGTCATCCTGCCGGTGCTCAGCGTCATGGGCATCCAGCCGGTGGCACTGCCCACGGTGGTGCTCTCCACCCACACTGGCGGCTTCGGGACACCGGCCCGTCTGGACGGCTGCGCCTACGGCGAGGCCGCACTGGAACATTACCGGGAGCTGGGGCTGAGCTTCGACTGCATTTACACCGGCTACCTCGGAGGCGAGGAGCAGGCCGCACTGGCCGAAATGGCCTTTGACCTCTGGCCCTCGGCCTATAAGGTGGTGGACCCTGTGATGGGGGATAACGGCAAAGCCTACTCCACAGTGACCCCGGCTCTCATCGATCGGATGCGCGGGCTCTGCTGCCGGGCAGACCTGATCCTGCCCAACGCCACCGAGGCCTCCCTGCTGCTGGAAAAAGAGCTGCCTGCCCAGCTGGACGAGGAAAGCGCCCGGGCGCTGGCCGACGAGCTGGCGGCGTCGCTGACCCCCAACGTGGTGGTCACCGGCCTCGCACTGGACAAGTACATCGCCTGCGCCGGTGCAGGCCGCGACCGCTTCGTGGTCAAGAAGCTGCATATTGCCCGCAGCTTTCCCCGGTACGGGCGACCTCTACGGTGCGGTGCTCATCGGCTCGCTCATCCAGGGCAACGCCCTGAGCGCGGCGGCAGACAACGCGGCAGAGTTCGTGGCGCTGGCCATCCAGAAAACGCCCTGCGACCAGGACACCCGCTTCGGCGTCTGGTTCGAGCCGCTGCTGCCCCGCCTGTGTCCGATGGGGGAGGAGTAAACAGCGATGAGTGAAAAACCGACCCTGAACATCGTTCTGGTGGAGCCGCGCATCCCTCCAGAACACCGGCAATGTGGCCCGCACCTGTGCCTGCACGGCCTGCCGCCTCCATCTGGTGGGGCCGATGGGCTTTGCCATCGACGATAAGAAGCTCAAGCACGCCGGGCTGGATTACTGGCACTATCTGGACATCAGCTACTACGACAGTCTGGATGACTTCTTCTCGAAGAACGATGGGCCTTTCTACTACTTTACGACCAAAGCACCCCAGCGCTACACCGACGTCGCCTACCCGGACGGGGCTTACCTCGTGTTCGGGCGGGAAGATGCCGGTCTGCCGGAAGCGCTGCTGGCAGCCGATCAGGAGCACTGCATCCGGATGCCCATGCGGGACACCTGCCGCAGCCTGAACCTGTCCAACAGCGTCGCCGTGGGCGTATACGAGGTACTGCGCCAGTGGGACTTCCCGGAGCTGCTGGACCACGGCCACCTGCGAGACTACGAATGGAAATGAGGAACACTATGAGCAAAATTGCGATTTTGACCGACTCCTCCTGCGACATCCCGCAGGAGCTGGCCGAGAAATACGGCATCGACATTATGGGCTTCCACATCCTGCTGGACGACGAAGACATCGTGGAGCGTGAAAAGTACACCCCCGAGGAGTTCTACGACAAGATGCGCGCCGCCAAGGGCATCCCCTCCACGGCTGCCATCACCCCCATCCAGTTCTGTGAGAAATACTGCCAGTATGTGGACGAGGGCTACACCGATGTCATCCATGTCCCCATCAACCGCTCCGGTTCTTCCACCTACAACAACGCCGTCATGGCCCAGGGGATGCTGCGGGAGGAGCGCCCGGAACACCACCTGAACATCCATCTGCTCGACCCCCACACCTACTCGATGGTGTTCGGCTGGTATCTGTGCGAGATGGCCCGCAAGCTGCAGAACGGCGCGGAGCTCCGCCACGTCATCAGCGAGTTTGAGACCCAGATGAACAAGATGGAGGTCATCCTCGGACCCTACAGCCTCAAGCAGATGAAGAAGAGCGGCCGCATCTCTGCCGCCGCCGCTGTCATGGGCGAGCTTATGGGCATCCGGCCCATCATCACCCTCATCGACGGCAAGACCAAGGTGGAAGGGAAAGTGCGCGGCGACGACAAGGTCATCCCCGCCATGATCGACCTGTGCAAAAAGCGCACTGAGGGCGTGGAGGACTTCGATTATATGATCGGCCACACCTCCATCCCCCAGGCCGCTGAGCTGGAAAAAGCCTGCCGCAAAGCCTTCGGCAAGGCTCCGCTCACTACCTTCAATCTGGGCGGCGTCGTCTCGGCCAACACCGGCCCCGACACCCTTGCGCTGGTCTATGTGGGCAAGCCCCGGGACTGAGCATATCACGGAAAGACTGCTGCTGTGCGGCAGTCTTTTTTCGTATCGCCGTTGCATTCCGGCCCAAACTATGGTATAATTTTTTACGCTGTGCCTGCGGGTACGGCTCCTTAAAGAGCAACTTAGGATTTTAGGCTCCCCGGCGTGTCTCGAACCATGCCGGGCCAAACCCACGGGGGCTGGCGGTCCCCGCGCGGTCAAAATCAAACCGCTGGAGTTATACGATGAAAAATCAGAACCTTTCCGTCCGTAAACTGGCCCGCTGCGGCGTGGTCGCAGCCCTGTACGTTGTGCTCTGCATGGCGCTGCAGCCGCTCTCTTACGGTGCCGTGCAGGTGCGTGTGGCCGAGGCTCTCTGCCTGCTGCCCGTGTTCGGTGCCGAGTACATTTTCGGCGTAGTGCTGGGCTGCTTCCTGGCAAACCTGCTGGGCTCCACCATCGTGGATGTCATCTTCGGCACTCTGGCCACCCTGCTGGCCTGCCTCGTGACCTACAAGCTGCGGAACATCCGCTTCAAGGGTCTGGCCCTTGCGGCCTCGCTGCCCCGGTGGTCTTCAATGCCGTCATCATCGGCATCGAGATCGCGGTGATGTTCCCGGACCCCTCTTCCAGCGCACCCCTCTGGCTGGCCTGCGTCACCAACGGCATCTCCGTGGGCATCGGTGAGCTCATCAGCTGCACCGTGCTGGGCGTTCTGCTGGTCCGCATCATCGAGGCAAGCCCGGCGGTCAGGAAGGTCTTCGAGTCCTGAACATGACTTATTTCGGCGGGCGGGCCTGATCGAGCAGGCCCTCTGCCGGGGCATGAAAGGCTATTTTATCGGGTTGCTCGGCCTTTCGGACGATCGATATAGAACGGCGAAGCGCCGCGCAGGAAACTGTGCGGCGCTTTTTCATAAAAGAAACGAAGGGACGATGATTCTACCGCCCGTCGGTTGCACGGGAGGGCGCGGACCGGTACAATGAAGCCAGAAACGGACGAAGAACGTCCGACAGGAGGCAAAACGTATGTACGAACTGGACAAGGCCGCATTTGGCCGCTTTCTGGCACAGCTGCGCAGAGAAAAGGGGATGACCCAGAAGGAGCTTGCCGCGACGCTGTACGGAGTTTCCCATAGTTAAAGATACCACACCAAATATGATGAACCCACGCTTATACACTACCAGCTATAATAAACCGCAAGGACAGCAATTTGATGATACTGCTGTCCTTTCTTTTATAAAATTGCAGTACACATAAAAAAGCTGTAAAATGATAAATATATTTGTCCTTGTAACCCATGTTTGCCATGCTGGAACACCACAAACCGGCCAAGGACATTTACGACGACGGGCGGCTGTTTCTGGACTTCTCGGAGCAGACGGCTTCCCTAAACGGCAAGCCCCTGACCCTATCCCCGATGGAGTACAAAATGCTGAACCTGTTCCGTAAAAATCCCCGGCAAGTGCTGACCCGTGGGCAGCTTTTGGAAAAAGCTGTGGGATATAGACGAGCGGTTTGTGGACGAACACACCCTGACAACCTCCATCAGCCGTATTCGCAGCAAGATTGAAGCCGACGGCGGCGCACCCTACATCAAGACCGTTTACGGCATGGGGTATCAATGGACGGGAGGCGAGGTAAAATGAAGTTTCAAAACCTCTCGGTAAAGCGGCTGTTTGGCCGGGTGGCAATAGGACTTGTCCTCTCCATGTCCGGGATCACCATAGCCCTGTTTCTTGTGACAAAACAGATTGCGGTGCTGCTGACAGGCGGGATGCTGCTGCTGTGCGCCCTTGTGGGGATTTTTGTACTGACGCAGGCGTTTGGAAAGCGGCTGTCGCAGTTTACCGCTGACCTGTGCCAGACTTTAGACCACATGATCGCCGGGAATGAAGCGCCCCAGCGCCCGGAGGACAGCGAAACCCAGCTTGCCAGAATCGGACACCGGCTGGCAAGGCTTTACCAGATCATGCAGGAGAACCGCCGCCGGGTAGACGAGGAACGGCAGGAGTTACAGACCCTTGTATCGGATATTTCCCATCAGGTGAAAACGCCGGTAAGCAATCTGAAAATGGCGAACTTAAAAGCAGATAAAAGTCGAAACATCCTCATTATCATTACGATTGCCTTAGCTACCTGCTTGATAATGACAACGACCTTGTATTTTTTGCTTCGCAGCGAAAATCATTAAATGATGCAGCTGGGCGTTATCAAGCAATTATCAATGAAGTCGATAATGATACCATTACAAAATTAGTAAATGACAGTAGGGTTCAAGTGGGTGTAAGTCATTTATTGGGTTTAGTATCTTATGGGGACTACAAATTAACCGTCCGTTCAATGGATGAAACACTAATGAAATTAGCAAAATATCCTGATTTGGAGGGGGAATTGCCCAAATCTACAAATGAAATTGCTATCACAAAGGCGTTTCTTGATAGAGCTGGATTGTCCAAATCCGTGGGCGATATTATATCGTTAAATCTGGGAGATGGAGAAAAAGATTATACCTTATGTGGTATTTTGCCTGTCGAAAATTCAAATTATTCCGTATTCGTGTCGCAGTCCTATATTGAAAACAAGCTCAGCGAACCGGCATACTCCGCTTATATCCGTTTGAATGAATCTGATGGTTGGTCTAAGGCTGCTAACAAGCTGAATTATCAACATTGTGCAGAGAATTGGGGAGCAAATGCAGTTTTCAACATATTATTTTTTCTCTCATTGAACAGAAAGTCAATATATCGTTTTTAGAGTCTTATTATCGCTTGGGATTTCATCTTTCTATGTGTCAGAATTGGTATTCCGATTAGAATATTAGCCGGTGCAATAGCGGGATATGTCCTTGTCCCGCAAGGCTGGAACACTTTAATGGTATTTGTAATTGCCGCTGTCACAGCTCTGTTTGTGTATTTATGCGTTATGATTGCTGTAATTAAGCCAGCCAAGATTGCTGCTCATGTTACGCCTATTGAAGCAGTCCGTTATATGGCGAGCAATAATGATGTAATGTCCAACAGTACAAAAGTGTTACATCGTTCTCTATCCGCAAAAAACTTAGCTTTTCTTAATTTTGCAAGGAACAGAAAGAAAACCGCCTTAACGATTCTGTCGTTAGGGGTATGTGGAATTTTGCTGATGGCAAGCTCTGCATATTTTAATTCCATTGATCCTTTAGCGATGGCGCGTAGGAGTTTTCCTTACGGAGAAATTCGCCTTGAATTAGGCGATTACGGACCTGGCACATAACAGCGAACAATATTCAGAACTCAAAAATCGAATCTGCTTACAGAAGATTTTAGAATCCATTTGGACATAGATGGTGTGGAAGAAATAAAAAAAGAATACCAAGGCACCGTTTTGAATGTTCGTATGCCAACGGGAGATATTGAACCGATTGTTTCAGACGCATATACACGAAGCTCTCAAAAATTGATTGAGCAATATTTGATTGATGGTACAGCAGATTTGCAGGAACTACTTAAAAACAATGGCATTATTATTGAAAATGGCCCACAGTGGAAAGAAACTTTTGGGTGGGATGCAGCGATTGAGGGACGAACTTCTGATTGAAGTTGGCGGACAAACATTGGAAGTAAAAGTAATGGGAATTGTGGACGCTAATATCCCCATATGGCGGATATGATACGCTATTTATTCCTTTAAAATGCTGTCAAAGATGGTTCCTATTGAAAACCTCAATTATCAATTTATTGTAGATACAGATGACAAAATGGGCAGCCGCAAAGATGAAATCAAAAGATAATTCCACCGACTTCCAGCCTCTATGTTAGTACCTTGAATGATTGGGTAGAGGCATACAACGAAAAACTATTATTGAACTATCGTATGCCAGTCTACATTTTTGTTATGTTTATCAGGGCCCCGATTTTCAATGAAATTTTTGGCTGTTGTAACATTTCGCGGACATTTGGGTTTTACAATACCCTTATCAACAAAAGTGAGGAGGCGACGCAATGGAACTGACCCCGACATTGATTTTGAATCTGGTGCTGCTGCTCGTCCCGCCCTTTGCCCTTGTGCTGGTATTCCGGCAATGGCTGGCCCGGCACATCCGCTGGATGGTTGCCTTGACTGCTCTCTGTGATGTTCTCCTATTTTGGGATGAACTGTTCTACTATGAGAGCTTCGGCCTGTTCGCTGTGCTGATTCTGGTACAGTTGGCGGCCACCGGCGCAGCAGCGTTCCGCATTTACAACAAACAAAGAAAGGATTGAATTTTATGAGAATTTTACAGACTATCGACCTGAAAAAAGTA
>VOFB01001241.1_pt1 | contig 16553 bp, 17 predicted proteins | sample 5384141 | NCBI WGS metagenome assembly VOFB01 (sample SAMN12384721, study PRJNA508395) | human gut metagenome | isolation source: healthy gut A | host: Homo sapiens | reverse complement strand
GCAACCGCAGCATGCAGGGTTGCAGGACATACCTTGCCAAAAAGCTTCGCAGCCAGAAGCACCAGAATGGGGCGCATCATCTTCCCGTTCTTCTGCCGGATATGCGCAATTACGCTGTTCAGCAAAAGGTTGGAACTGGAGAGGGTACTTTCAAAAAGCTTCTTGAAGTCCTCCAATTCCTCAGAAATCGGAGATTTTATCAATGATGAGTTGTCCATGCATCGCTATTTGCCTACAAAAATAGTAATAAAACGGTTAATACGGTATTTTTTTGTACTTTTACCATGAAAAAAAGGATTAAATGTATGAATTCAATCGATAAACTGTTTTTGCTCGATGCCTATGCACTGATATATCGAGCCTATTACGCGTTCATCAAGAACCCGAGAATCAATTCAAAAGGATTCAACACTTCGGCCATTCTGGGCTTTGTAAACACCCTGGAAGAAGTGCTCAAAAAAGAGAATCCCACACACATAGGAGTAGCCTTCGACCCGTCGGGCCCCACCTTCCGCCACGAGGCCTACGAGCAATACAAGGCACAGCGCGAAGAGACACCCGAGGCCATCCGCCTTTCCGTACCTATTATAAAGGACGTCATCCGCGCCTACCGCATCCCCATCCTCGAGGTGGCAGGCTACGAGGCAGACGACGTGATAGGCACCCTTGCCACCGAAGCCGGGCGGCAAGGCATCACCACCTATATGATGACGCCCGACAAGGACTACGGCCAGTTGGTATCGGACCGCGTCTTTATGTACCGCCCCAAGCACACTGGTGGATTCGAAGTGATGGGTACCGAAGAAGTGAAGACGAAGTTCAACACAGACCACCGAGCAGGTCATTGATATGCTGGGACTGATGGGCGATAGTTCCGACAACATTCCCGGTTGTCCGGGCGTGGGCGAGAAACCGCACAGAAACTGATTGCCGAATTCGGCTGTATCGAAAACCTGCTGGAACATACCGACCAGCTGAAAGGCGCACTGAAAACGAAAGTGGAAACCAACCGCGAGATGATAACCTTCTCCAAATTCCTTGCCACCATCAAAACAGATGTTCCCATCCGGCTCGATATGAATTCGCTCGTCCGCGAAGAACCGAAGACGCCGAGCGGCTGTTCTATGATATAGAAATGCCGCTTGTTCCGGTACTGGTTAATATCGAACGCAACGGTGTGCTGCTGGATACGGAAGCGCTGAAACAATCTTCCGCTCACTTTACGGCACAAATGGAGAATATCGAAAAGGAAATTTACGAACTGGCAGGTGAAACGTTCAATATTGCTTCACCGAAGCAAGTCGGTGAGGTGCTGTTTGATAAATTAAGAATTGTAGAGAAGGCAAAAAAGACTAAAACCGGGCAATACGTCACTTCGGAAGAGGTGCTCGAAAGCCTTCGCCACAAACATCCTGTGGTAGAAAAGATATTAGAACACCGGGGACTGAAAAAGTTATTGGGAACATACATCGATGCACTCCCCCAACTCATCAATCCGCGTACAGGACGGGTACATACTTCTTTCAACCAAACCGTTACCGCCACGGGACGTCTTAGTTCAAGCAATCCGAACCTACAAAATATCCCGATCCGCGACGAGAACGGAAAAGAAATCCGCAAAGCATTCATCCCCGATGAAGGCTGCCTTTTCTTCTCTGCGGACTACTCACAGATTGAATTGCGCATCATGGCGCATCTGAGCGAGGATAAGAACATGATCGACGCTTTCCTCAGCAACCATGACATCCACGCTGCCACCGCCGCAAAGATTTATAAAATTGACTTGCAAGATGTAGGCTCCGATATGCGTCGCAAAGCCAAAACTGCCAATTTCGGCATTATCTATGGTATATCCGTATTCGGCCTCGCCGAACGGATGAACGTAGAGCGGAAAGAAGCCAAAGAACTTATCGACGGCTATTTCGAAACCTATCCGGGAGTGAAGGCTTATATGGATAAAAGTATCCGGGTTGCACAAGAAAAAGGCTATGTGGAGACTATTTTCCACCGGAAACGCTTCTTGCCGGACATCAACTCACGAAACGCCATTGTACGCGGATATGCGGAACGGAATGCCATTAACGCACCTATCCAGGGAAGTGCGGCAGATATTATCAAGGTGGCTATGGCACGTATCTATCAACGTTTCCAAACGGAAGGAATACAAGCCAAAATGATCCTGCAAGTACATGACGAATTGAACTTCAGTGTTCCCGTTGAAGAAAAAGAACGTGTAGAAGAAATTGTTATCGAAGAAATGGAACACGCATACCGTATGCATGTACCTCTGAAAGCTGATTGCGGGTGGGGCAAGAACTGGCTCGAAGCTCACTAACATTATTTAACTCGCTATCCGAAAGCTAGAAAAAAGATTTCTTTTTAAACGAAGTGATTCGTTCTATATCCGGCAGATTGACTGCCGGATATTTTTTTGTCACTAATCTTGGCAAAAAGCAAACTACTGCCAGCACCCACACTTGACAATTTGATAATATTTCACTCCCAAAAATGCATAAATATCAAATTAATATGTAAGTTTGCAGCGTAAAACTGATACATCAGTAGACAAATGAAAGTATAACTTAAAACTAAAATAGCCATGAAAGCAAAAGTATCCTTAAAAATGTTCGTTTTATCCGCTGCTCTTCTTATTGCATCTTTCACCGCTTCCGCACGTAACAACGACGGTCAGTTGATTTACAATCCGATAGAAGAAAATGGCATGACAGTAGGCCAGACCGTTTACAAAATGGACGGAAATACACTTGCCAACTATATGAAGTACAATTATAAGTACGACGACAATAAACGCATGACCGAAAGCGAAGCCCTCAAATGGGACAGCAACAAGGACGAATGGGTAAAGAATTTGCGTATCAACTATATTTATGAAGGCAAGACCGTCACTACCAATTACTATAAATGGAACGCTAAAAAGCGTGCTTATGTACTGGTACCCGAGATGACTGTAACAATGGATAATACAAATATGTAACAAAAACTCTCTCTCATTCTAATATTCTAACAAAAGAGAACGCCGCTCCTGATGAAGAAGAGGCGTTTTCACTTTATATAACCGTAGACTGTATCACAAGACATAAAACCGTTCCTGCAATTCTTTCAGATAGCTTCTGGAAATGACCAGATCACCTTTATCGTGGAAAGGCGGATAAAGTTGGCAACACTTTCCATCGATCATAGCCAGATAATTTACATTCACAATGGCCGATTGACTGATTTGTACGAAAGCCTGCGAATAACTGACGATATCCTCCGCTTTCGTGTTCCGTTTCAGGTTCAACCGGGTTTGATTAAACAGAACCACCTGCCATTGACGTTTATCTTTCAAATATTCAAAAAATCCGATTTCTTCCAGCCGTAAGAGCTTGAATCCTGTCACCGTGCTAATCATAAACATTCCCTGTTGCGGCATCAGAGCTATAATAGAAGAAGCAAAAGAGGGAGGCACCACTACAGCAGAACGCACCGCTTTCCGATAACGGTCTATGACAACTTTCAAGTCTTCCGCGCTAAAAGGTTTCAACAAGAAATCAAAAGCCGACTCACGCAAAGCCTGAAGCAGATATTTATCATAGGACGTATAGAACACAACCTTCATATCCCACAATACATCATCCTTTATCTCACTTAGCAAATTAAGGCCCAATATATCCGGAAGCTCCACATCAAGAAAGAGTAAATCCGGATGCAACTCCATAATCATCTTTTTCCCTTTTGCACCACTGCTTGCAATTCCCTTTATCTCAAATTCACGATAAGGCTCCAGTTCACGGCGCAAAGCGTCACTTGCAGAACGTTCGTCATCAATGATGACCACTTTGTACTTTTCTTCTGTATCCATCATAAATCATAAGAAAAACGAAACGGGATATATACCGAAACTAATGTACCGGTCTGTCCACTGTTTCTATTGGTTATTTCAAAACGTATTTTGTCACTCTTGTTTTTCGTATTCAGCAGTTGAATGGTCTGATACAACACCTTCAGTCCGGTACCCGTTCCCCGTGTTGCCGAAGTTACGTGCGGAAGATACCCGCGGCCGTTATCACAAATCGTAATACAGATACCATTCTTTTCATGAGAGACATGTATCGTCAACTCCTTTTCACCATCTTTCCCAACCAGTCCATGCTTGATTGCATTCTCAACCGGGATTTGTATAATCATCGAAGGAATCATCACACGACTTGCATCCAGTCCTTCTTCCACTGTAACCGTTGCCGTAAAATCTTCGCCGACGCGTCCTCTTTCGAGATTAATATACGAACGTACAAAATCCAGCTCGTCTTGTAAGGAAACACTTAGTTTTTCCGTCAGTTCAAGACTGCGTCGGAGATATTTAACCAGCTCCAACAGGTTATTCTTCACATCTTCCGACCCCGTGAACTGATTAATCTCACGTCCCAATACATTGAAAGTGAAATGGGGGGAAATCCGGCTCCGCAGGTTCTCCATGCGGACACGGTTGATTTGCCGGAAAAAGCGTTCACGAAGAAATTCTCTTTTCTTCCGCATATACCAGATGATACCGCCTGTTCCTGCAACTAGCAGCACACAAACAAGTACCCATATATAAACGCTCAACTTCAAAGCTTTCACTTCACCTGCCTGCCGTTGAATCTGCATTTCTTTCCGCAATACAATAGTGTCCTGACGATAGCGCATATCCAGTTCTGCGACACGTGTCTGTACCCGTTCGCTACGGATAGAATCATCCAGACGACAGTCACGCTTCAAATATTCATAAGCACGGCGGTAGTCACCGGCACGCTCGAAGTAATGCTGGAGATATTGGTTGCGTATTGTCAGCATATTGGCATCAAGATGTCCCACAGGAGCGGTACGTTCTATCATTTTATGAGCCAGCGCCATATTTCCTTTCTGTAACGCCAGTTCAATCATTTGAGTTTCGATATAGTATACAGCCGAGTTATGCTGAATTTCCGAAAAGAAACGATAACTCTCGTCCAGGCATATCTGTGCTGAATCCAAGTTATTGGTCAACAAGTATAATTCTCCCAGGTTTACTTTGATAAAGTTCTGTTCAAACACCATTTGGGGGTGGGCGGAGACTAAGGCATTGGCTCTGCGCATATAGTTCAATGCTTCCTGATAATTCTTCCTGTAATAATAATGATTTCCGCGATTGTTGAGATAGGTCCAACGTTCTCCCACATTCATTTCGTCAAAGAATTTTCCTGCCAGCTCATAATAATGGTTGGACAAATCGAAGTCGCGCAAGTCCATATAAGTTTGTCCCAAACCGTAATAGACAGGGAATTTCGTATGTTCGGACAATCTCAGAGAATCGCAGAGAAACAAGGCGCGGCGGTAATAAGAGGCAGTGTGCGCCAAGTCACTGCGATGCAGGCAGGCGTCAGCCATATTGATACAAATGTCGGGAAGAAGGTGCAGGCGCTTTCCTTTCAGACGATATGCATACGCCTTTTGATAATCAAGTATGGCAGAATCGGGACGGTTCAACTGCATCCAAACGTTTCCTTCAACATTATAAACATCGGCCAGGACATCGTTCCAGCGAGGACACTCGGAAACATTGCGGGAGAATTGCTTAACCTGTCGATTGTAATAAAGTATGGAGTCAAAATCAGAAGAAACAAAGAAGGTTTTACCATAAAGGGCGAGCAGACGATAATACACTTGTGAGTCTTGCACTTGCACCAGCGCGTCACGTACCTGCGAACGGGAATAAAGTACATTGGAGAAAAGAGAATCCTGAACGCGGACTTCGAGAGAATCGACAAGTTCCTGCTCACAAAAAGGCTTATGGCGATGCCTGTCAGCACACCCGCAATACAACAATATCAAAAGCCCGAACAAGCCAAACAGCTTCATAGTAGTCCTCCCATTCATCAACCCCTTATTCATGTCATGTTTTGAAAGTGACAAAAATACATTATTTATCCTGAATCCCAACCAATTTTATTATTTTTTTAATACCTTTGTCCCCATATAAATATGAGCAACTGACCTAATGAGTCCACTGAACTTCACCCACATTTTGACACAGGCAGTCGATGAGCTATCGGAAAGCGAATCTTACAAAGGACTGTTTCATCAACACAAAGATGGCGAACCACTGCCCTCTGCTAAAGTCTTGTATGAAATTATCGAGCTTTCACGCTCTATCTTATTTCCCGGATATTACGGAAATTCCACTATCAACAGCCGGACAATCAATTACCACATCGGTGTAAATATTGAGAAGTTATTTGATTTGCTTACCGAGCAAATCCTTGCCGGATTGTGTTTTGGAACCAGTATAGAAGGAAGATGTAATGCCTGCTCCGATTCCAAGAGAGAAGAAGCAGCCCGCCTTGCCGCCAAGTTTATCAGCAAATTGCCTGTCATGCGCAGAGTGCTGGCTACCGACGTAGAAGCCGCCTATAACGGCGACCCTGCCGCCGAAAGTTATGGCGAAGTTATTTTCTGCTATCCCGCTATCAAGGCCATCAGTAACTACCGCATCGCGCATGAGCTACTGGAACTGGGTGTCCCCCTGATTCCGCGTATCATTACGGAAATGGCGCACAGCGAAACAGGTATTGATATTCATCCGGCCGCCAAGATTGGCAGTCACTTCACGATCGACCACGGCACAGGTGTGGTAATCGGCGCAACGAGTATCATCGGAAACAACGTCAAACTCTATCAGGGCGTCACTCTGGGAGCCAAGAGTTTCCCGCTGGATGCGGATGGAAAGCCGATCAAAGGCATCCCGCGCCACCCGATACTGGAAGACAATGTAATCGTTTATTCCAACGCCACTATCCTGGGAAGAATCACTATCGGACGCGATGCAACCGTAGGCGGTAATATCTGGGTGACGGAGAACGTCCCCGCAGGAGCAAGAATCGTACAAACCAAAGCAAAAAAATAAAACCAAATAACTATATATGAGCGAACAATTCGAGATGATTGCCAAGACCTTCCAGGGACTGGAGGAGATACTTGCAGAAGAGCTGACAGCACTAGGAGCCAACGACATTCAAATAGGCCGCCGAATGGTGTCATTCACAGGGGATAAGCGTATGATGTATAAGGCTAATTTCTGCCTCCGTACTGCTATCCGTATTCTTAAACCGATCAAGAACTTTACGGCAAAGGATGCCGACGAAGTTTACAATGAAATACAGGCCATTCCTTGGGAGGAATATCTTGATGTGAACAAGACATTTGCAATAGATGCAGTAGTATTCAGCGAAGAATTCCGCCATTCAAAGTTTGTTTCGTACAAGGTGAAAGATGCAATCGTGGATTATTTCCGTGAAAAGACAAGCAAACGCCCGTCTGTACGCATCAGCAATCCGGACGTATTGTTGAATATCCATATCGCACAAACGACCTGCACCTTGTCTTTGGACTCGTCCGGTGAGTCACTCCACCGCCGGGGTTACCGCCAGGAAGCCGTAGAAGCTCCGTTGAATGAGGTACTGGCAGCCGGTATGATCCTGATGACCGGCTGGCGTGGCGAATGCGACTTGATAGACCCGATGTGTGGTTCGGGAACCATTCCCATCGAAGCGGCGCTGATTGCACGCAACATCGCTCCGGGCGTATTCCGTAAGGGATTCGCATTCGAGAAATGGGTGGATTTCGATGCGGAGATGTTCGACGAGCTTTACAATGACGACAGCCAGGAACGTGAATTTACACATAAGATATACGGATACGACAACAATCCGAAAGCGAACGAAATAGCAACTCATAACATAAAGGCAGCGGGGGTATCGAAAGATGTCGTACTGAAACTGCAACCGTTCCAGCAATTCGAACAGCCGAAAGAGAAGTCTGTCATCATCACCAACCCTCCTTATGGAGAACGTATCTCAACCAATGATTTGCTGGGCCTGTATCAAATGATTGGCGAGCGCCTGAAACACGCGTTTACGGGAAACGAGGCATGGATTCTTTCTTACCGGGAAGAGTGCTTCGACCAGATTGGTTTGAAAGCCAGCCAAAAGGTTCCTTTGTTCAACGGGCCACTGGAATGTGAATTCCGCAAATATGAAATCTTTGACGGAAAATACAAGGAGTTCAAGAGTCAGGAAGAAGCAGGAGAAGAAAAGAAAGAGACGGAAGGAGAACAAGCGTCTAAGTTCAGGGAAAGAAAAACCCGAATATAAACCTCGATTCAGGGAAGGAGAATTCAAACCCCGGTAGAGAAGACGCGAGTTCAACGGCGAACGCAGACCAAGAGAAGGTCAACTCCAGACCTCGCAGAATTCCGTCCGCGTGAAAGAAGAAGAAGGAGAATGGGGCGGGAGTTCAGACCGAGGGAAAACCGCACGGAGAATTCCGTGGAGAACGAAGAACAAGGTCGAAAAGTCCCGAAAGCAAAAAGAAGAAATCGGGAAAGAAGGATTCCGAAGAATAACACGAACAATGACAAGGAGAATAGAATTGCAATTCACAAAATTAGCAACGAAAAGTCAATTTAATGGATTATTCAATGCTTTTGCAACAAACGTTGGCTATTCGATAAAGAGTACCTTTGGACAGAGTAAAAATAGAAGGATTTAAAAACAAATAATAAAGAAAAGAGCAATGAGTAAAATTGGAAAAAGAGCCTTCCTTTTATTGTTGGCACTACCAATCGTAATCAATGTTATGGCACAAGAAACCAAGAAAACCGACGCTGGAAGACCTGATTCCGGGCGGTGAGAGTTACCGTCTATGCAGAAAACCTGTACGGGCTGCAATGGTGGGGCGACGAGTGTATTAAGCCAGGAGTAGATACCCTTTATTCAATTCAACCCAAAACCGGGAAAGAAACAATGGTTATCACTCGCGAGCAAATCAACAAAGTGCTTGAAGAAAACAAGGCAGGAAAATTATCACACCTGTATTCCGTCCGTTTTCCATGGACAGACAAGGCACAAATGCTATTCACGATAGCAGGAAAGTTCATTGTATATAATTTCAAGAACAATCAGGTTGTCAGCACTTTCAAACCAAAGGACGGGGCAAATAATGAAGACTATTGCGCAGCCAGTGGAAATGTGGCTTACACGATAGATAACAATCTCTATGTGATGACCGGTGAAAGCAGTAACCAATGAACCCGAAGGTATCGTTTGCGGCCAGTGCGTACACCGCAATGAGTTCGGTATCAACAAAGGTACATTCTGGAGCCCGAAAGGAAATCTGCTTGCTTTCTACCGCATGGACGAAAGTATGGTGACTCAATACCCGCTTGTAGACATTACCGCACGTGTGGGCGAAGTAAACAATGTCCGCTATCCGATGGCAGGAATGACGAGCCATCAGGTAAAAGTAGGCATTTACAACCCTGCTACCGGTAAAAGCATTTATCTGAATGCAGGCGATCCGACAGACCGTTATTTCACTAACATCAGCTGGGCACCGGATGAAAAGAGCCTCTACCTGATTGAAGTAAACCGCGACCAGAATCATGCCAAACTCTGCCAATACAACGCAGAAACGGAAAGCTGAACAACAAGTGCTCTCGAAGAAGAAATGCACCCTAAATACGTTGAACCGCAAAACCCCATCGTATTTTTGCCATGGGACCCTACAAGTTCATCTATCAAAGTCAGCGTGACGGCTACAATCACCTTTATCTCTTTGAGACAAATGCAGCAAACATGAAAGGTGAAACCTATAATAGTGCCAACGGCGGCTTATTTCAAGACATCGTAAAGGTTTTAACCAAAGGCAACTGGCTGGTCAGCGAAATCCTAGGATTCAACACAAAGCGTAAAGAGGTCATCTTCACTGCCGTAGAAGGCTTGAGAAGCGGCCATTTTGCAGTAAACGTAAGTAATGGAAAGATAAGCCAGCCGTTTGAGAACTGCAAGAAAGCCAACATGCACGGAACAAATCTCCGGCCTCATGGGACATACCTTATCGACCGTTATTCCACTAAAGACCAGCCCCGCGTCATCAAAAAACTGATGTCCACCAAAAAAAACAAAGAAACACAAACCTGCTGACTGCCGAAGATCCTTATGACGGCTTTGAGATGCCAAGCATCGAAGTAGGAACCATCAAAGCCGCAGACGGCACAACAGACTTGCACTACCGCCTGATAAAGCCTGCCGACTTCGACCCGGCTAAGAAGTATCCCGCCATCGTCTACGTATACGGCGGCCCGCACGCCCAATGTGTCACCGGAGGATGGCAGAATGGCGCCCGCGGCTGGGACACGTACATGGCAAACAAAGGCTACATCATGTTCAGCATCGACAACCGTGGCAGCAGCAACCGTGGACTGGAGTTTGAAAACGCCACCTTCCGCCAGCTGGGCATCGAAGAGGGCAAAGACCAGGTAAAGGGCGTAGAATTCCTGAAAAGCCAGCCTTATGTGGACGGAGAGCGTATCGGAGTGCACGGCTGGAGCTTCGGAGGACACATGACTACGGCCCTGATGCTCCGCTACCCCGAAATTTTCAAGGTAGGCGTTGCCGGCGGACCGGTAATCGACTGGGGATACTATGAAATAATGTACGGCGAGCGCTATATGGACACTCCGCAAGCGAATCCGGAAGGCTATAAGCAGACAAATCTGAAAAACCTTGCCGGTAACTTGAAAGGACATCTGCTCATCATCCACGACGACCACGACGACACCTGCGTGCCGCAGCACACCCTGTCATTCATGAAAGCCTGCGTGGATGCCCGTACCTATCCCGATTTGTTTATCTACCCCACGCACAAGCACAACGTATCAGGTCGCGACCGTGTGCATCTGCACGAAAAAATCACCCGGTACTTTGAGCAGAACTTTAATGTAAATGTACAATTTGACTAAGTGCGGGCGTGCAAATAGGGAGTATCCATAAGAATCAAACGAGATAAATCAGTATAACAATCTGTACAACTAACAATACAAAAATTGATGAAGAAATGAACCCATTTATTACTAGGCTCGGTGGCCGCGAACACGCTCTGGCATGGAAGATTGCCCAAAGCCCGAAAGTAGAAAAGCTATACATTGCTCCGGGAAATGCCGGAACAACTGCCGTAGGCGAAAATGTCAACATCAAAGCAACCGATTTTGAAGCCATCAGCGCTTTCGCTCTTGAGAAAGACCTCGCCATGAATGGTGTAGGCCCCGAAGATCCGTTGGTAGAAGGAATCTACGACTACTTCCAGAACCGTCCGGAGCTTAAACACATTGCTGTTATCGGTCCCCACCGCCAAAGGTGCTACACTGGAAGGTAGCAAGGAATTTGCCAAAGGCTTCATGATGCGCCACAACATCCCCACTGCCCGCTACAAGAGCATCACCGCCGACAACTTGCAGGAGGGACTCGACTTCCTCGCTTCCCTCGAAGCGCCTTACGTACTGAAGGCCGACGGACTGTGTGCAGGCAAGGCGTGCTGATTCTCCCCACACTGGAAGAAGCTAAGAAAGAGCTGAAGGAAATGCTGGGCGGCATGTTCGGCGATGCATCGCGCCACAGTAGTCATTGAAGAGTTCCTGAGCGGCATCGAGTGCTCCGTATTCGTACTGACAGACGGAGCCACTATAAGGTATTCCCCGTAGCCAAAGATTACAAGCGTATCGGCGAAGGCGACAAAGGCCTAAATACAGGCGGTATGGGTAGCGTAACTCCCTGTACCTTTTGCCGACGAAGTATTTATGGAGAAAAGTACGCACCCGCATCATCGAGCCTACAGTAAACGGTCTGCTGGAAGAAGAATATCGTCTACCAAGGCTTCATCTTCCTGGACTGATCAAGGTGAAGGGTGAACCGATGGTGATTGAATACAACGTCCGCATGGGCGACCCCGAAACCGAAAGTGTAATGCTGCGCATCAAGAGCGACCTCGTGGAACTGCTTGAAGGTACTGCCGCAGGCAACCTGAACGAAAAGACACTCGTTATGGACCCGCGTTCGGCAGGCTGTGTGATTCTCGTCAGCGGCGGTTACCCGGAAGCTTATGAGAAAGGATTCCCGATCAGCGGACTGGAACAGGCTGCCGCTACCGGGAGTACCCACTAGGGAGGTGGTAGGTGAATACATAAGTCTATTATTCCAGATAAACATCATTCGGAAAGGAAAGCCATTCGAAAACCATTCGGAAAGAGAAAGACAATTGAAAGAAAGAAACCATAGAAACCACAGAAGAAACAGAAGCAACAAAAAAATAATTGAACGAGATTAAATGAGAAATAAAAAGCTGCAAGGTCAAGTAACAGCAGGGCGGTGGACGCTGCCTATCGTTGTCTTTATCTGTACCCTCTGTTGGGTACTGACATCCTTTTTACTGCCCGACCTCACAGCCTCAACAGTGGAAGACAGCACTCTCTCCCTCTGGCAATCCGCCCGCGACTTGTTACTTCCCGCATGGGCCGAACGACTTGTCAGCTATCTGATTTATGCCGTTATCGGTTATAGCCTGATAGAGCTGAACAACCGTTTCGGCATTATCCGTATGCGGGCGTCCATGCAGACAGCCATATACTTTCTGTTGGTCACTATCTGCCCGGAAATGCACTTGCTATATGCAGGAGACATTGCAGCCCTTGCTTTCCTGTTCTCCATTTATTTCCTGTTCAAAAGTTATCAGCAGCCGCAGGCAGCAGGCTATTTATTCTATTCCTTCCTTTTCATCGGAGCGGGAAGCCTGCTTTTCCCCCAACTCACCTTCCTTTCGGTACTCTGGATATTCGAAGCTCACCGTTTTCAGGCACTCAAGCCCCGTAGTTTCTGCGGTGCGCTCTTAGGCTGGGTAGTGCCTTACTGGTTCCTGTTCGGGCACGCCTTCTTCTACAATCAAATGGAGTTATTCTACCGTCCGTTTACCGAACTGGTAACTTTCGGCAAGCCCTTCGACCTGCAAATTCTCCAACCTTGGGAATTGGCGGTTCTCGGCTATTTACTTGTACTGTTCATTGTCAGCGCCGCCCATTGCATCATCGCAGGATTTGAAGACAAGATACGCACCCGTGCCTATCTGCAATTTCTTATCGACCTGAATATCTTCCTCTTCCTGCTCATAGCTTTGCAGCCAACCTATTGTGTCAATCTGTTGCCGTTGCTCATGATAAGCAACAGCATCCTGATCGGACATTTCTTTCGTACTGACCAACAGCAAAACATCGAACGTATTCTTCATAATCTCGCTGGTCGGTCTCATCCTCTTATTCGCTTTAATATATGGACGCTTTTATAGATTCAACGATACAACTCCTCATAGAATGGGGACTCCCGGGATTATTCATCTCGGCTTTACTGGCTGGCAGCATCGTGCCTTTCAGTTCCGAACTGGTACTGGTGGCACTCGTGAAACTCGGTCTGCCCCCTACCCTGTCTGATCTCCGCCGCACTGGGCAACACAGTAGGCGGAATGACTTGCTACTACATGGGACGTCTGGGCAAAATCAGTTGGATCGAGAAATATTTCAAGGTAAAGAAAGAGAAAGTAGACAAAATGGTGAACTTCCTGCAAGGGAAAGGAGCACTTATGGCATTCTTCGCCTTCCTTCCGGCTATCGGGGAAGTGATCTCCATTGCACTGGGATTTATGCGAAGCAACACATGGCTCACGGTAGTTTCCATGTTTGTCGGCAAGTGATACGTTATATCCTTCTCCTGTATGTGCTGGAAAGTGCATGGAATGTGGTAGCAGGATAAATGTTTCATTAAGTAATCAAGCAATAAGTATCAGATAGCAAGTTATACGATGAAAAGAATAATCGAGAAGACCGATGACGGGAGCACTACCCTGTTTGTTCCGGAATTGAATGAACATTATCATTCAACGAAAGGGGCACGCACGGAGTCTCAGCATATTTTCATCGATATGGGACTTAAAGCCTCTTCCGCCACTACTCCTCACATATTCTGGAGATCGGCTTCGGGACAGGGCTAAACGCCTGGCTCACCCTCGAAGAAGCAGAAAAAAGCGGGAGGAATGTATACTATACAGGTCTGGAACTCTATCCCCTGGAATGGCAACTCGTAGAGCAACTGGGGTATATTTCCGCCAACGAACAACTAATGACAGGCGACAACCAGTGTCCGGCCCACGAGTTATTCAAACAGCTTCATACCTCCCCGTGGGAAGAAGACGTACCGATTACCCCTCACTTCACCCTACGAAAAGTACAAAAAGACTTTAATAAGCTGGAAACAGAGACAGAAGGGTGGAAAGCAGACGTGATTTACTTCGACGCCTTCGCACCGGAAAAGCAACCGGAAATGTGGTCGCAAGAACTATTCAACCGCCTCTATGTTTTATTAAATAACGGCGGAATCCTGACGACTTATTGTGCCAAAGGAGTCGTCAGGCGAATGTTGCAGGCCGCAGGATTCATCGTGGAACGTCTTCCCGGCCCTCCGGGAGGAAAACGGGAAATACTGCGGGCCCGGAAACAAGAATAAGAACTTAAAAACGAAAACAAGAATAAGTAAAACAAGATAAGTAAGAACAACCCGAAAATACAACAAGTCATGAAAAAGCAACTAATAGATATGAAGACCCTGCTTATCATCGGCTCCTGCCTCCTACTGGCAGCGTGCACCGGACGAACGTCCCAAAGCGGTACTGAGGAAAAGCCGGTCATTACCGTCACCCTGGAACCGCAACGTTATTTCACGGAAGCTATTGCCGGCGACAAGTTCACGGTAGTCAGCATGGTCCCCAAAGGTTCCAGCCCGGAAACATACGACCCGGTTCCGCAGCAACTCGTATCCCTTGGCGACAGCAAAGCCTATTTCCGCATCGGATACATCGGATTCGAACAGACCTGGATGGATCGTTTGATGAACAATACCCCCCATATTCAAGTGTTCGACACCTCCAAAGGAATAGACCTGATTCTGAACGACAACGAACATGGCAACGGATATCATGACCATGAAGGTCACAATCATCCAGGTCACAGTCATGCCGTAGAGCCACATATATGGAACTCGACCGCCAACGCCCTCATCCTTGCCGGAAATACGTATAAAGCGCTCTGCACCCTTGATAAAGCCAATGAGCTTTATTACAGGAACCGATACGACTCCCTCTACCAACGCATCCAGCAAACGGACAGTCTGATTCGTCAACAACTCTCCGCACCGGACGCCGCCAAAGCCTTTATGATTTATCATCCGGCTCTCTCCTACTTCGCCCGCGACTACGGATTGCATCAGATTTCCATCGAAGAAGGAGGCAAAGAACCTTCTCCCGCCCATCTGAAAGCGCTGATAGACCTCTGCAAAGCGGAAGACGTGCGTGTAATCTTTGTTCAACCGGAATTTGACAAACGCAATGCGGAAACTATCGCGCAGCAGACCGAAACGAAAGTGGTCCCTATCAATCCGCCTAAGCTACGACTGGGAAAAAGAAATGCTGAATGTAGCCAAAGCTCTCGCCCCGGCCGAGACAAAGGAACAAACAGTCAGACAGTGATATCAGAAAAGCCAATGACGAAGCCAATTATCGAAATAAAAAACCTATCCGCCGGATACGACGGCCGCAATGTTCTCCATGACATCAACCTTGCCGTCTACGAACGGGATTTTCTAGGAATTATAGGTCCGAACGGAGGCGGCAAAACGACGCTTATAAAGTGCATCCTCGGTCTGTAAAGCCAACCGGAGGGGAAATTAGTTTCAACTGTAAGCCTTCTTTGGGCTACCTGCCTCAATACAGCACGATCGACCGGAAATTTCCCATATCAGTGGAGGAAGTAATCCTTTCCGGACTCAGCATACAGAAGTCACTGACCTCCCGTTTCACCCCCGAACAAAAGGAGAAGGGCAAGCAAATTATTGCCCGCATGGGGCTCGAAGGACTCGAACACCGTGCTATCGGGCAATTAAGCGGCGGACAGCTGCAACGTGCCCTGTTGGGACGTGCCATAATCTCCGACCCTTCGGTATTGATTCTCGATGAACCCAGCACGTATATCGACAAGCGTTTCGAAGCACGCCTCTACGAGTTGCTGGCGGAAATTAATAAAGAATGTGCCATTATCCTTGTCAGTCACGACATCGGCACGGTGCTGCCGAATGGTTGGAAAAGAACTTTAACTGTCCTATCGAACTGCTCGGACACGGGACGCTTCCGCACCGCATTCTGGGTGAACATCATCATCACCACTAGCCGTTCGCTGTGGAGGGGTGGACAGGTAGATACATAATGCTGATAATCTATTAATTTACGCATGCACCTACCACCTCCCCCTACGGGTACTCCTCCTTCCAGAAGGAGGAGAATATAGATAGTATCGGCTTTAAAGTTCCTTTATAAGGACGGTATCAATGGATTAGAGCGGCGGTATTGTTAGCTTGCCACGGCCGTGGTAGGTATTCGTCACGGGCGTGGAGAGATCCTTCCACAGCCATGGCAGGAAGTCTCCACGGCTGTGGCAATCCAATGATAGCGGTAGTGTAATGTAACTTTCCTTACTTGTTTTCTCATGTTTGCCGGCTCTTCTACTTATATAATGCGGCTTCACAGCAGAGTTTTCATTACGGTTCTTCCTCACCCCTATCAGGGCTTTTCCCAACCGCCGCAGAGACATAAGATAGCGTAAATCATCT
>VOFB01004134.1_pt1 | contig 16619 bp, 22 predicted proteins | sample 5384141 | NCBI WGS metagenome assembly VOFB01 (sample SAMN12384721, study PRJNA508395) | human gut metagenome | isolation source: healthy gut A | host: Homo sapiens | reverse complement strand
AGATTGGTCAGCGTAAAGGTGACGCAGCTATGGAAGTTCTGATTGAGCTTGTATAATCTATATTAGATATTTAAAATTCTATGATCCTCTGTAGGATGAGATAATCCTGCAGAGGATTTTTTAGCATATATTTGAAAAAAAGATGGATTTGGTGAAAATGCACAAAAAAACACCAAAAAATGTGTTAAATTATTAACAAAAGCGACATTGACAATTTATTAACGAACGAGTTATACTACTATCTGTGATCAGGAATGACCTGATAGGAAATGATTCATTCAAGTACAGGAGGAATAATCTAATGGCTAAGAAAGAAACCGCAAAGACTGTAGAGAAGACAGTTAATACCGGATTCATTGACAATGTAGAGGCCCTTGAGGCGAAAATGAAAGAGATGCGCGAGGCACAGAAAATCTTCGCTACATTTACACAGGAGCAGGTTGACAAAATCTTCTATGAAGCAGCTATGGCTGCCAACAAGGCACGTATCCCGCTTGCAAGACAGGCAGTAGAAGAGACTCAGAGAGGTATTCTCGAGGATAAAGTAATCAAAAATCACTATGCAGCAGAGTACATCTACAATGCATACAAAGACACAAAGACTTGTGGTGTTGATTGAGGAAGATAAAGCATTCGGAATTAAGAAAATCGCAGAGCCAATCGGTCTTGTGGCAGCAGTTATTCCGACAACGAACCCGACTTCCACAGCAATCTTTAAAACGCTGATCGCGTTAAAAACCAGAAATGCGATCATCATCAGCCCACATCCGGCAGCTAAAGCTTCTACAATTGCAGCAGCAAAGATTGTTCTGGACGCAGCAGTGAAAGCCGGAGCACCGGAAGGAATCATTGGCTGGATCGATGCTCCGTCACTGGAACTGACAAATACAGTAATGAGAGATGCTGACATCATTCTGGCAACAGGTGGTCCTGGAATGGTTAAAGCGGCTTACTCTTCAGGAAAACCGGCACTTGGCGTTGGCGCCGGAAACACACCGGTTATCATTGATGACACAGCAGATGTAAGAATGGCTGTAAACTCTATTATCCACTCTAAAACATTTGATAATGGTATGATCTGTGCTTCCGAGCAGTCTGTAACTGTTCTGGAGAGCGTATATGAGGAGGCGAAAAAAGAATTTCATTACAGAGGATGCTACTTCCTGAAACCAGGTGAGGAGCTTGACAAAGTTCGGAAGACAATCATCATCAACGGTGCATTGAACAGCAAGATCCCAGGAAAGTCAGCTTACGAGATCGCTAAGATGGCTGGCGTAGATGTACCGAAGGAGACAAAGATCCTGATCGGAGAAGTTGAGTCTGTAGATATCTCAGAAGAGTTTGCACATGAGAAATTATCTCCGGTACTTGGTATGTACAAAGCTAAGACATTTGATGAGGCACTTGAGAAAGCAGCTCAGCTTGTAGCTGACGGTGGATACGGACATACCTCATCTCTTTATGTTCATCCGGCTGAGACAGAGAAGATCGCTAAGCATGCAGCAGCAATGAAGACCTGCCGAATCCTGATCAATACTCCATCTTCTCAGGGTGGTATCGGAGATCTTTACAACTTCAAGATGGCTCCGTCCCTTACACTTGGCTGTGGTTCCTGGGGTGGCAACTCCGTATCTGAAAACGTTGGTGTGAAACATCTGCTGAACATCAAGACCGTAGCTGAGAGGAGAGAGAATATGCTGTGGTTCCGCACACCGGAAAAGGTTACTTTAAGAAAGGCTGCATGCCGGTAGCGCTTGATGAACTTGGAAATGTACTGCACAAAAAGAAAGCATTTATCGTAACAGACTCCTTTCCTTTACAAGAACGGATATGTAAAACCGATCGAAAAGAAACTGGATGAGCTTGGAATTCAGCACACATGCTTCTTCGAGGTGGCACCGGATCCGACACTTCAGTGTGCTCGTAAGGGTGTTGATCAGATGAGACAGTTCGAGCCGGATACAATTATCGCACTCGGCGGTGGATCATCTATGGATGCAGCGAAGATCATGTGGCTTATGTATGAGCATCCGGAGGCAAACTTCGAAGACATGGCCATGGACTTCATGGACATCCGCAAGAGAGTGTACACTTTCGCGAAGATGGGAGAAAAGCATACTTCGTAGCAATCCCGACATCTTCAGGAACAGGTTCTGAGGTAACACCATTTGCGATCATTACAGACGCAGAGACAGGTGTAAAATGGCCGCTGGCTGATTACCAGTTACTTCCGAATATGGCGATCGTGGATGTTGACAACATGATGACACAGCCAAAGGGACTGACAAGCGCTTCTGGTATTGATGTTATGACTCATGCGATCGAAGCGTATGTTTCTATGATGGCGTCTGACTATACAGATGGACTTGCAATGAAAGCAGTTAAAATGGTATTTGAAAACCTTCCGTCTGCATACGAGAACGGAGCAAACGATCCGAAAGCTCGTGAAGAGATGGCAAACGCTTCCTGTATGGCAGGTATGGCATTTGCAAATGCGTTCCTTGGTGTGAACCACTCTATGGCTCATAAACTTGGTGCATTCCATCACTTACCGCACGGTGTTGCAAACGCTGTAATCCTTACGGAAGTTATGAGATATAATGCGGCAGAAGTTCCGACAAAGATGGGAACATTCTCACAGTATCAGTATCCGCATGCACTTGCAAGATACGCAGAACTCGGACGCTTCGCAGGATGCACAGGTAAAGATGATAAAGAAGTATTTGAGAACTTCATCGCTAAACTTGAAGAACTCAAAGAGAAGATCGGAATCAAGAAGACAATCAAAGATTACGGTATTGATGAGAAGTACTTCCTTGATACACTGGATGAGATGTCAGAGCAGGCATTCAACGATCAGTGCACAGGTGCTAACCCAAGATACCCACTCATTCAGGAGATTAAAGATCTGTATCTGAAATGCTACTACGGAAAATAAATCGATGACGTCAGACGTCATTGACATTCGTTAGAACTGTCAGAAAATAGAATATATTAAATCCGAACGGAGATCCAGAATGATGTTGAAAGCATTGTTCTTGTTTTTTTTTACGTGATAACGTGGCTTTTGGCATTAATAAGAAAAATAGACAATATGTCTGATTTGTATAAAATCTTGTTAAAATAATAACGATATGTTAAAAAAATTTAATTAAAAAAAATTGTGAAATATTAAAAACATCATCAAAACAAAGTTGTTCTGAAGGGGTTAAATTTTAAAAATTTATAGGTTATAATGTGGTCATCAAATAAGAGCAGACAAAAAGCTGACGTTCAACATACAAGGAGGTCTACATCATGAAATTAGAAGAAAAAATATCATCGTAAAACGTTCGTATAAAACCGTCTATAAATGTGACGACAGTATTGTGAAAGTATTTAACGAAGAGCATCATCGAAGTCAGATGTATTTAATGAGGCATTGAATACTGCAAGAGTAGAAGAGACAGGTCTGGACATTCCAAAGGTAAAAGAAGTAACTCAGATTGATGGAAAGTGGGCAATTGCTGATTGAGTACAAAGAAGGTAAGACACTTGAGGACATGATGGAATCTGATATGAAGAATCTGGAAAAATATATGGAAGACTTTGTTGATCTCCAGTTACAGGTTCAGAGTAAGAAATCACCGTTTCTGAAAGGCATGAAAGATAAACTGGCACGTCAGATTAACGGACTGAAAGACCTGGATGCTACAACCCGTTATGAACTGATTACACGTCTTGAAAGTATGCCGAAACATAATAAGATCTGCCACGGCGATTTCAATCCGAGTAACGTAATCGTAGGTAAAAACGGCAAGATGACAGTTGTGGACTGGGCGCATGCAACACAGGGAAATGCAAGTGCGGACGCGGCTATGACATATCTTCTCTTTTGCATTGAAAGATCAGGAAACAGCGATCTGTATTTGAAATTGTTCTGCAAGAAGAGCGATACAGCAATGCAGTATGTACAGCAGTGGCTTCCGATTGTGGCAGCAGCACAGTTATCTAAAGAAAATGAACTTGAAAAAAGATTTTCTAATGAGATGGATTGATGTTGTTGATTATCAGTAGAAAATAGAGTTGTTTCTAAAAAAGAAGCGCTGGAAGATGAAAATGAAATCTTCCGGCGCTTCTTAATCTTCTTTTTATTATTTTACCAACTTGTAAAGAAAACGTTATCGCCAATTACAACACCGGTTCTGCTTGTCGATGGTGCGTACAGGAAGTAATAACAGTCGGCTCGGTCTAAGGAACCTGTCCATACAGAAGCAAACTGTCCTTGGGCATAGATGACATCATGAATAGAATTCGGAAAGCGACTGCTATACACGATTCATAATGACTGTAGCAACTGCAAGCATAGAGTCGTAATCATAGTGGGCCTCACATTGCAGGATTGCTGCAAGAAGTGTAAGGTCATCAGACGCAATGGCAGATCCGGAACTATTGGAGCCACCAGAAGAACTTGAACTTCCGGAGGATGAGGAACCTGAATTGCCGGAGTTCCCAGAGGAACTGGAAGTATTCGCTTTGTTCGCACTGGCAGCAGCCTCAGCTTTGCAGCTGCTTCGGCTTTGCAGCGGCTTCCGCCTGTTTCCTGGCTTCTTCTGCCTGACGAGCTGCCTCTTCTTCTTTGGCTTTCTGCAGTTTTGCATTCACCTCATTCAAATTAGTAGAAGTTGCCTCAGCTTTTGCCTGTAATTGTGTCTGCTGTGTCTGCAATTGGTTCTGTAAATCTTTCATGGAAGCCTGCTGTGCTTCCAGGTCTGCTTTCTGATCGGCAATCTGCTGGTGAACATCTTTCAGATGGTTCAGAGCTTTGCGGTCGTAGTTACTTAAATTTTCAATAAAATCAGCTTTGTTTAGAAAATCTGACATATTTTCTGCTGAGAAAAGCATCTCAAGCATTGTAGCACTTCCGTGCTCATACATATATTTGATACGGCTTTTCATATCTTCATACTGCTGATCTTCGTTTTCTGCGCTTTCTCAAGATCATCCTGCGTTTTGTCTATATCACTGTTGAGGAGCTCAACCTGCATCTCAGTATCAGATATCTTCTCACTCAGGGTGAGGATATCCTGGTTGATGCCTTTTAATTCGTTCTCAAGGGCAGAGGTCTGGTTTTGCAGATTGTCTATCGTGTCTGTAGCATAGACAGGAAGTGCAGAAAAATACAATTGCAAGGGAACAAATGAGCGCGGTGCCCGTATGTAACTTGCTTTTTTGTAAAATGCCATAATCTCAATATCCTTTCTTTAAATGACATTGCATAGTTGTCGAAAACCTATTATACTATAAAACAGAGAATTAATCAAATTTGCGCGAAACATTTTATGATTGTTTTACAAAATGATTAAAAAGATGTTACTTTTTGTAACAATTGACGGATAGAAAATACAGAAGATAAGGAAAAAAGTATGGAAAAAAAAGGAAATTAAGATTGTTGGATTAGATCTCGATGGAACACTTCTTACAGATAAGAAGGAACTTCTTCCTTATACGAAGAATGTAATCGGAGAGGCACTGCAGAATGGTACAGTTGTTCTTGTTGCAACCGGAAGACCATGGACAGGAGTTCCGGAAGAATTACGTGAGCTTACGGGGATGGATTATGCACTGACTGCGAATGGGGCAAGGATTATCGAGACGAGAACCGGAAAGGTACTGGAAGAACATCTGTTATCAAAGAAGCAGCAAAAAAAGCAATTGCAATCGGAAGAAAATATGATACTCTGTTGGAAGTTTATTTTGATGGGCAGGGATATGCTCAGAAAGATGAGATCGCGCAGGTGAGAAAGTATCATAAGAATCCGAACATGTGGGATTATTTTCTGAGAACACGAATAGCGGTAGACAGACTGGAAGATCTGCTGGATGAAAAAGAAGGAATCTTGATAAAGTACAGATGTTGTTTGCAGATATGGAAGAGAGAGAAGAGGCATGGAAAGAGTTGGAGCGAGAAGGCGTCTTTGAACTGGTTGGCTCTCTTCAATATAATATAGAAATCAATGCAGTTGGTGTAAATAAAGGAACCGGACTTGTGAATCTTGGCAAGATGCTTGGAATCAGGCGGGAAGAGATCATGGCGTGTGGGGATGGCGATAATGATATCGCAATGCTCAAGGAAGTTGGATTTGGGGTTGCCATGGCGAATGCCGAAGAAAAGGTCAAAGCTGTAGCTGATTATATTACGGAGAGCAACAATGATGAGGGGGCTGCAAAGGCCATCGAGAAGTTTGTTCTGAAACGAGGAGGGGAATCATGTTAGAAGTATTAAAGGTTATCATTTTAGGAATTGTGCAGGGAATCACAGAGTGGCTTCCAATCAGCAGTACAGGTCATCTGATTCTGGTAGAGCAGCTGATCCAACTGAAGCAGAACGAGGCATTTACGAATATGTTCAATGTGGTGATTCAGTTTGGATCGATCCTGGCAGTTGTAGTAATTTATTTTCATAAGTTAAATCCGTTCTCACCGACGAAGACGGAAAAGCAGAAGAAGATGACAATTCAGTTATGGATTAAAGTAGTGATCGGAACAATTCCGGCACTGATCGGAGGAGTGTTGCTGAACGATCTGATTGAATCAAAACTGAGTAATGCATATGTTGTTGCATTGATGTTGATTGTTTATGGTATTTTATTCATTGTAATTGAAAAACGTAATGAGACAAGAGAACCGAAAGTAAAAAAGACTCTCTCAGCTTTCTGTGAAGACAGTTCTTCTGATCGGAGTTTTCCAGATGATGGCGATGATTCCTGGGACGTCCAGATCCGGCGCAACGATTGTCGGAGCACTGGCACTTGGGGGTTTCAAGAAGTGTTGCAGCAGAGTTTACATTTTTCCTTGCCATCCCGGTTATGTTTGGAGCAAGTGCACTGAAGTTGTTTAAGTTCGGTCTGGCATTTACCCCAATGCAGGTATTTCTGCTTCTTCTTGGAATGATCGTATCCTTTGCAGTATCTGTTATAGCAATCAAGTTCCTGATGAAATATATCAAGAACCATGACTTTAAGGCATTTGGATATTACAGAATCGTACTTGGAATCGTTGTATTTTTTATTCTTCGGTATCCAGGCTTTATTCAAATAAGGTATGTATTATTGAATAGAGTGCAGTGTGTTTACTGTTCACAGTTATTGTGAACAGTAAAATTTTGTATTTCAAAAGAAATCGTGCATAATTACGTCTTGCATTTTATGAAAAGCATGTTATAATTATTAACATGTTTTGAATTTTTATGCAGAGAAAAGAGGAGGCGCTTAATATGAAGAAGTTTTTATCAGTATTTCTTACTGCAGCATTAGCAGTCAGCATGCTGGCAGGTTGTGGTAGTAAGAACGAAACAGTAACAGCAAAGGTAATCGATGTGGACCTGACAAGTGAAGAGTATGCATTCGGAGTAGATAAGACTCAGCCAGAGCTTCTTGAGAAGACAAATGAGTTTATTGCAAAAGATCAAATCAGATGGAACACTTGATGAGATCTGCAAAAATATTTCTCAGACGGAGAGCCGGAAGCAGTAAAATCAGCAACACTTGATACATCTAAGGATCAGTTGGTTGTAGCTACAAATGCAGCTTTTGAACCATTTTGAATACACAAAGGGAGAAGTACTACGGTATTGATATGGAAATCGCTAAACTTCTCGCAGATGAGCTTGGCAAAGAGCTTGTTATCCAGAACATGGATTTTGATGCTGTTTGTCTGTCTGTAAGCCAGCAGAAATGTGATATTGCTATGGCAGGACTTACAATCAATGAAGAGAGAGAAGAATATGTTACATTTACAGATTCTTACTATTCAGCATCCCAGCGTTTGATCGTTCCAAGCAATGTTACAACATTCGATGATTGCAAGACAGCAGATGACGTTGCAGCTAAACTTGCTGAGACAAAATCATCTGACCGATCGGTGTTCAGCAGGGAACAACAGGTCAGTACTATGTTGAAGGAAGCGAAGATTGGGACTTCCCGGACTTCCGGCAAAATGTGTGACATACAAGAGCGGATCACTTGCAGTACAGGATATGCTCAATGGAAATATTCAGTATGTGATCATTGATGCAGCACCGGCAGCAGCAATCACAGATGCAATCAACGCAGTTCAGTAAGAGTATTTACTAAGAATTTACAGGCAGTAAAATAACAGAATTTATTAACGAGGAAATACAGGCAGAAGATGATGCATGCATTTTCCTCTTTTTGAGAAAGGAAACAAATGGGGAATTTTAGTCAGAAAGTAGACAAATTTATTGATATATTTCTGAATCAGAATGGCTATGTGAAAGTAGTTCAGGGACTGCACAATACTTTGATGATTGCCATCTGCGGTCTGATTATCGGTATTGTGATCGGTACTTTCATTGCCACAGTCCGTGTGATTCCGAAATATAAAACTCTTCCGAAGAGTATTGAATCATATTTGCAGCTTTTACGTTGCATTATTCAGAGGAACTCCTATGGTAGTTCAGCTCCTTATCTTTTATTATGTACTCCTTCCGATTTTTGGGGTGAAGATTACCGGTGTACAGGTTTCTATGGTTGTATTTGGTCTGAATAGTGGTGCATATATTTCAGAGATCATGCGAAGCGGAATCCAGTCTGTCGATCCGGGACAGATGGAAGCCGGACGTGCAGTGGGTTTCAGTTTTGGTACAAGTATGGTCAAAATTGTTATCCCACAGGCAGTCAAAAATATTCTTCCGACACTGGGCAATGAATTCATTTCTCTTATTAAAGAGACATCTGTAGTCAGTTTTGTCGGTGCGGCCGATCTTTATGTAGCATTTAACTATATTGGCAGTAACAGCTATGAATTTATGGTACCATACCTTGTCATGGCATTGATTTACATAGCACTTGTGCTTGTTATCACATTACTTGTAAAATTATTGGAAAGGAGCCTGAAGAAGAGTGATAGACGTAATTAATCTGCAAAAAAGCTTTGGGGACAAAGAGATTCTGAAGGGCAATCAATGTTACCATCAATAAAGGCGATATCGTTGCGGTGCTCGGACCATCCGGCTCCGGTAAAAGTACGTTTTTACGATGCTTGAACTGTATGGAAGACCCGACAGGCGGAAGTATTATCTTCAATGGTGTTGATATCGCAGATATGAAGGTTGATATTAATCAGCATCGCCGCCATATGGGAATGGTTTTCCAGCACTTCAATCTTTATAATAATAAGACAGTTCTTCAGAATGTCATGATGGCACCTGCATATCTAAAATGTAAGGCCATTGATAAGGCAAAGAAAAAAGAATCGTATGATCAAATTTAAAAATATGTTCCGTGGAAGTGACAAGAAGGAAGAACTGATTCCGATCACTGAGACAAAGGAGCAGATCAAGAAAGAAGTAAAGGAGCAGGCAATGGCTCTTTGAAGAGAATCGGATTGAAGATAAAGCGGATGCTTATCCGTCAACACTTTCCGGAGGACAGAAACAGCGTGTTGCGATTATCCGTTCCATGGCTATGAATCCTGACGTGATTCTTTTTGACGAGCCGACTTCCGCACTGGATCCGGAAATGGTAGGAGAAGTTCTTGAAATTATGAAAGAACTGGCAAAAAGAGGGAATGACAATGGTTGTTGTTACCCATGAGATGGGATTTGCCCGTGAGGTTGCTTCAAGAGTTCTTTTCATTGATGACGGTCAGATTAAGGAAGAAGCTGCCCCGGCACAATTCTTTGAACATCCGAAAGATCCAAGACTTCAGGAGTTCCTTTCAAAAGATCCTGTAAAAGAAAATGCGTAGCATTTTGGAGGTTGGCTCTGAACAGTTACGAAAAAATATTTAATTTTTAATCTATAGAATATCTGTTTGGTATTGTGTTACAATATTGAACAGATATTTTTATATATAAGGAAATGCTATTGAATGAAATGTAATAGAAAGAAAAATACGAAGCAGATGCTTTGGCATGTGAGAGGCTGCAAGAGACAGTAGAACCACTTGTTGAATGGTTTCGGGAGAATCAGAGAGATCTTCCGTGGCGGAAGCATGTGAATGCGTATCGGGTCTGGATTTCAGAGATTATGCTGCAACAGACAAGAGTAGAAGCAGTTAAATCTTATTACACACGATTCCTGGAAGAACTGCCGGATATCAAAGCGCTGGCTGAAGTGCCGGAAGACAGACTGCTTAAGCTGTGGGAAGGACTTGGCTACTACAACAGGGCGAGGAATTTAAAGGCAGCAGCACAACAGGTAATGGAAAGAATATAATGGTGTATTCCCGGATACATTTGAAGAGATAAAAAGTTGAAGGGAATTGGCAGTTATACAGCCGGTGCGATTAGCTCTTTTGTTTATCATCAGCAGAAACCAGCGGTAGATGGCAATGTTTTTCGCGTGGTTACAAGAATTCTGGAAGACAGTGATGACATTATGAAAGCAAGTACAAGGACAAAAATAGAACGTATGCTTGAACAGGTGATTCCGGCAGAGGCACCGGGAGATTTTAATCAAGGATTGATCGAACTTGGGGCAATCGTCTGTCTGCCAAATGGAGAACCAAGGTGTGAGAGCTGTCCGATAAGGAAATTTTGTCTTGCATACCAGGATGAATGTCAGATGGACTATCCGGTCAAGAAAAAGGCGAAAGAGCGAAGAATCGAGAAAAGAACGATTCTAAGATTTTGTGATAATGAGGAAATTGCGATTCGCAAAAGGCCGGGAAAAGGACTCCTGCAGGATTGTATGAATTTCCTAATGTAGAGGGACATTTAACACAAAAAAAGAAGTTATAGAATATGCAAAAGAGTCAGGTCTTACGCCGGTGCGCGTGAAGAAGCTGCCAAAAGGCGAAGCACATTTTCAGTCATGTGGAATGGCATATGACCGGATATGAGATTTTGGTGGATGAGTTGGAAAAAGAATTTCAAAATCCTGAGATCATATTTGCAGGAAAGAAGGACCTGGAGAAAAATTATGCAATTCGAGTGCATTTTTCTGCATATCTATAAATGAAGAGGATGAGAATACTGTGGTAGCTGAAAATCCGGAAAATAAAAAATAGAGCACTTAAAATAGAGTCCACTCTGTTTTATTGAAAAAAGGGCGAAATATGTTATAATATCTCTTATAGTTTAAAATGCATACGGGAGAGTTTTAGCAGAAATGAATACAAAAACAGAATTATCGAAGCAGCAGAAAAAATCACAGGAAACAAAGGAAAAAATCTTTCAGGCGGCGAAGAAGATTCTTCAGAAGAACGGATATGAAAAATTGTCAATCAAGAATATCTGTGAAGAAGCAGGAGTGTCGAACGGAAGTTTCTATCATCACTTTAAGACAAAAGATGATTTGCTGTCTTATTATATAGAAGACCAGCCTACGATGGGACCGGATCTGCTGGAGACACCGAAAAGTCTGGAAGATGTAAAGGATGGAATTGTCCGTGTTTATTTGAATTATGTAGCTTATTGCCGTGAGCTTGGTGTAGAATTTATGGCAGGGTATTATGATACAAAGAATCAGGCATTGAATCCGGCGATAAGAACAGAACGTCCATATCCGATCGTGACAGTACAGGCTTATGTAGAGCAGGCTGCGAAGGATGGGATTATTAACATTAGAGAGAGTATTGACGAATTTACAACAGATATCCGGATGACGTGATCGGAAATGTATTTGAATTGTGTCTAAGAGAGGGAAATGCTGATTTCGAGGGCAACATGAGTCGTTCTTTAAGGCGGTATCTGGACAGTACACTGGAGGAAGGTTGATGATTTATCACTTTATTGTGAATCCGCGGGCTCGTTCAGGGCTTGGCGAGATGCTGTGGAAACAGCTGGAACCTGAGTTGTGCAGAAAAAAGAATCGATTATCAGATTCATCTGACAACAAAGAAAAAAGGATGCAGGAAAGATTGCATCAGAGATTACGGAAGATGGCCAGGAGCACATGTTTGTTGTTCTTGGAGGCGACGGTACACTCAATGAAGTACTAAGCGGAATTAAATCACTGGAGAAAGTGACGTTGGGATATATTCCGATTGGATCAAGCAATGATTTTGCAAGAGGAACAGGAATCCCGGAGATCCTTTTGAAGCATTGGACACAATTCTTTCACCCAAAAGGGTTGAAAAGATGGATATAGGTGTGCTAAAAAAGGGAAGGGAAAGGAAGAAGATTTGCAGTGAGTGCCGGTATTGGATTTGATGCTGCAGTCTGTCATGAAGTATGTGTTTCAAAATGGAAACGTGTATTGAACCTTCTGAAAATCGGTAAGCTGAGTTATGCGGTTGTGGCAATGGATCGTATTATAAAAGATCGGCCGGTGAAACTTGAACTGACACTGGATGATGGAAGCATGAAAGTGTTTGAGAGGACTTATTTTGCAGCATTTATGAATCTTCCTTATGAAGGAGGAGGAGGCTTTAAGTTTTGTCCGGACGCTTCCGGAAGTGATGGATTTCTTGATATTATGGTTGTGTCGGATCTGTCGAAGCTCAAGATTCTGTGTCTGCTTCCGACCGCTTTTTCAGGAAAGCATACAAGATTTAAAGGGGTGACGATATTAAAATGTCGTAGTGTAAAGGTAGTGACAGATCGTGCACTGCCGTTACATACAGATGGAGAACCTTCCTTTTTATCAAAAGAGATAGAAGTCTCACTGGAAAAAGAAAAACTTAATGTGATCGTTGAATAGAAGAAAGGTGATGAAACAGGATGCATATAGGGATTGTTTTAGCGATTGGGTTATGTATTGTAATAGGAATACCAGCTTTCTTAATTTTTTGCTGGCTCCAAGACTGTCGGGCAGAAAAAGAGTGCATCCGTTTCTTGGCGTAAAGTGGGCGCATAGAGGACTTCATGATAAGAAGCGTGGAATTCCGGAAAATTCATTTCCGGCATTTCGTGCGGCAATCGAAGCCGGAGATGGAATAGAACTGGATGTTCATCTGACAAAGGATGGACAGTTGGTGGTTTTTCATGATGATACATTTGAAAGAATCTGTGGAAGACGGGGCAGAGTGGAAGATACTTCATATGAAGAGATGCAGAAGTATAGACTTGCGGAGACAAAAAGAGCGGATTCCACTATTGTCAGAAGTACTGCAGTTGGTAGATGGAAAGGTACCACTTTTGATCGAGGTGAAACTTCCCTAACACAGATACAAAGATTTGCAGAAAATTGGATGAAGAACTGCGAAAATATCATGGCGAATACATGATCCAATCCTTTAACAGCCTGGTACTTCGCTGGATGAAGAAACATCGGAATGAAATCCCAAGAGGACAATTATCTGAGAATCTGACGAAAAACGACAGAACAACGCATTATCTCTTGAGATTTTGTGTAAAATATCTTTTGAGTAACTGTATGTGCAGACCGGATTTTATTTCTTACCGGTGGTCGGACAGAAAGAATCCGGGATTATGGCTGAACAGGGTTCTCTTTAAAACGCCGGCAGCGGCATGGACATTGCATGGAGAAAAAGATGTTAAGGCGGCAAGAAGAAGCTTTGATATGTATATTTTTGAGATGAGTTAAAGAAAGAGTAAATCTGATTTCTATCGAAAGTGCTGATTCAAAAAGTAAAGGTGAACAAAAGAAGAGACAGATGTTGATAATTCATAAGAAAAAAAGAAAAGAAATGTTAAAACTTATGAAGTCGGTTGAGATTGTGTTTTAAAAGTGCTATAATCGAGCCTATCAAAAAAAAGGCGTTAAATGAAAATATAGCGCAGAAGTAGCAAGTGCTGTATCGGTTTGATGAAAAGCGGAGGAGTGTCAGATATGAAATGGAAGACAAAGTTCATAGAGACAATGAAAAGATATAAGCATGCATGGGTGTTTTTATACGCGTTAATCTATATGCCGTGGTTTTGGTTTCTTGAGAAACATGTGACGATGAATTATCATGTGGTGCAGACAGCATTAGATGAAGAGATTCCTTTTATTGAATATTTTATTGTACCGTATATGTTATGGTTTGTATTTATCGCAGCTACATTTTTTGTACTTTTTTCGTTACAGATGTACAGGGATTTTACAAACTGGCGAAGATTTCGTTTGCAGGAATGACAATTTTTCCTTATTATTTGTTCCGTATTTCCGAATGGTCAGGATTTACGACCGGTTGTGTTTGAGCAGGGATAATATTTTTGTAGATGCAGTTCGGATGCTGTATCGGACGAATACTTGTACGAATGTATTTCAAGTCTTCATGTGTTTAATACTCTGTGCGCATGTATTGCAATCCATAAGAGTCAGGCACTTAAGAAGAGCATGAAGAAGGTTTCTATAGAAAAACATCTGGGGAAATGTTATAATAAAAGCCAGTGGTGACAGACCGACAGGAAGAGGACTTGAAGAAGGTTATGCACGTAGGACATTATGTGGGTTCCCTGCGTCGTCGTGTTGAATTACAGAATACAGGAGATTTTGATGAAATTTATATTATGATCGCAGATGCACAAGCATTGACTGACAATGTGGACAACCCGGAAAAGGTACGTCAGAATGTTATCGAAGTAGCATTAGACTACATGGCTTGTGGATTGGATCCGGAGAAGTCTACTCTGTTTATTCAGTCACAGGTACCGGAACTGACAGAGTTATCATTCTATTACATGAATCTTGTGACAGTCTCAAGACTTCAGAGAAATCCTACTGTAAAATCTGAGATTCAGATGAGAAATTTTGAGGCAAGCATCCCGATGGGATTTTTCAACTATCCGATCAGCCAGGCGGCCGATATCACTGCATTCAAGGCTACTGTTGTACCGGTAGGAGAAGATCAGCTGCCGATGCTTGAGCAGACAAAGGAGATCGTACACAAATTTAATTCCGTTTATGGAGATACACTGATCGATCCGAAGATTCTTCTTCCGGAGAATGAAGCATGCCTTCGTCTCCCGGGAATTGACGGTAAGGCGAAGATGAGCAAGTCTCTTGGCAACTGCATCTATCTGTCAGAGGAATCAGAAGATATTAAGAAGAAAGTATTCAGCATGTTTACTGATCCGAATCATATCCGTGTGGAAGATCCGGGAACCATCGAAGGAAATACGGTATTCACTTATCTGGATGCGTTCAGTAAACCGGAGTATTTTGCGGAATTCCTGCCAGAATATCAGAATCTGGATGAGCTGAAAGCACATTATCAGAGGGGGGACTTGGAGATATGAAAGTGAAGAGATTCCTGAATAATGTTCTTCAGGCAGAACTGGAGCCAATCCGCAACAGAAGAAAAGAACTTCAGAAAGACATTCCTGCAATCTACGAGATTCTTAAAAAGGGAAGCGAGAAGGCAGAGGCTGTTGCAGCACAGACATTGAAAGAAGTAAAAAGATGCTATGAAGATCAATTATTTTGATGACAAGGCACTGATTGAGGCGCAGGCAGAGAGATTTTCAAAATAGAGTGTTGTTGGAATAGTTATAATGTAGTTTTGAATCAGGACAGGCGGTGCAAATTTGAGTTTGCTTATATGTGAACTTGAATCCGGCACCGCCTTTGCTTTGATTTAAGGAGGAGCTTTTCACTGTGTGTGGAGAGGAAGTTTTTGAAAAGAAATTTCAAGGTACACATGTTGACTTGAACAAACAGAATTGAAATTGTGGTCAACGCAATAGTGGGAGTAACTGTAGAAGCAACAAAGACTTATTTTGGAGAAGAGACAGTGCAGTTTTGTGAAGTTGCACAAAAAAGACTGTAAGGAAATTTCCTTACAGTCTCTATAGCGTGCGATAGAAGATTCGAACTCCCGGCCTTCTGATCCGTAGTCAGACGCTCTATCCAGCTGAGTTAATCGCACATTTTGTTGTTTGCTCTGTTGTATCGCTCACAACAAAAAAGATTATATAACGGATATTGGAAAATGTCAACACTAAGTTTGAAATTTTTTCAAAAAATTTGAAGCGGATTTTAGAAGCTATTTTCAATCTATCTTTTGTGCGCTACCGAGTGTTATTCTTCAATAATCTGAATCTCCAGATAGTCAAAGTCAATCTCATCGACAAAATTATCCTGATAGAAACGCGCTTTGGCGTGGCGCTTGAACTCATTGATCGTTGAGTCGAGCCAGATCGGCTTGCTCAGGATCAAATTCATAGCAAATCTTGTCGAGTGCATGAAAGATCTTATGTGTACGTGTGTCGTCTGTCTCATCGCAGATAACAGTATCGCAAAGCATATGATTGTCTTTAAATTCTTTTCCCCATAAACGAAACATAATAGACTCCTTTCCGGCAGCAGAAGAAACTATCTGATCTTCTGAAAATACCTGTCTCTTGTATCCTAACATAAGAAAAACAAAAAGTCATTTCTTTTTAGAGACTTTTGGTATAGTGGAACAGTAACACGGTAATGGTAACAGCAATATAGTAATTGATAGAATGATTGGAGAGCAGTTATGATTAGAGAATGTACAGAGACAGACAGAGAAATACTGGGAAGTTATCTGGAAGAAGACAGTTATGGACAGGCAATCTTTCATCTGATTGATGAATTTGGATTTGAACAGAAATTCCAGTCCGTTTATATGGATATTGAAGAAGAACAGTGCAAAGGTGTTTATCTTATGATTTACAAAAATGTACTGCTTTATTCGAAAGAGAACCAGGTGGAAATTGATTTCCTGGAGCAGATGCTCTCTGTGCTTGTGCCGGAGAT
>VOFB01004029.1_pt1 | contig 16620 bp, 21 predicted proteins | sample 5384141 | NCBI WGS metagenome assembly VOFB01 (sample SAMN12384721, study PRJNA508395) | human gut metagenome | isolation source: healthy gut A | host: Homo sapiens | reverse complement strand
TTAACAGGCTTTCGTCGGTAGAAGACGGCGAGGAAATATATAAGGAATATACCCTGGTAGAGGAAAACGCTAATTACGAGCTTTATTTCAGCCAGAGCGACCTGGATGTGGCTTTGGTGCATAAGGCCTCGGGAGAGATATGGTTTTCCAACCCCAACGAGCAGACGATAAGCGCCAGTACGGGTATGTCCGCCCGTATGAGGAGCCAGCTTATCATCCGTACTGTGGATAAAACCAGCGAAAGCATCAGTACCAAGAATACATATACTGACAGCCTGGCCTATCAGAAGGACAGGGACGAGAACAATCTGGACGAGGGGGCAAGGATACGCTTAAGCAGTATTATATTACCACCAACCCCAAGGGCGGGCTTAGGGTAATATATATAATCGGCCAGGTGCCTCTGAAATATAATTTCCCGGTGCTTGTGCCTGAGGCGAGATATAACGAGCTGCTTGCAGCGATAGAGGCCAACGGCGGCCTGACGGCCAGAATGCTTACCGAGGCGAATTATAAGCTGGTCAATTCCACTATATGGGCGGATACCACATCCACTACTATAACCAATGACCAGAAGGCCAATATCCTGGCTAACGCGCCTAATATAGAGGACCTGCTCGCCGGCGGAGGCGGCTATTATGTGCTGCATTCGGTTTCCATATGGCAGAACAGGCTGCTTTTGAGCAATATGGAGAATTATTTCGCCGAATCGGGCATAACGGCCGAGGAGATGCAGGAATACGACGATATGGCCGGCTTTATTTCGGATAACAGCAACCTCTTTATGGTGCCTCTGGATTATTATCTGGAGGATGACGGCCTTAAGGTCAGCGTTCAGTCGGACGAAATAGAATATGACGATTCCCGCTTTGACATAACCAGCATAAGCGTTATGGAATATTTCGGCAGCGCAGACAGCAGCGAAGAGGGCTATATAGTGGTTCCCGACGGTTCGGGCGCGCTTATTAATTTCAATAACGGCAAGATACAGCTTTCCTCCGAGATGTCCATACCCTCTACGGCGAGGACAGAGGCAAGGGAAATATATACGACAAGGCCCCCGTTATTACCGAGCAGGGCTATCTGCCCGTATGGGGCATTAAGAAGGAAACCAGCTCGCTCTTCTGCATTATAGAGGGCGCCGACGCGGTTGCTACCATAAAGGCGGACGTTAACCGCGGAACGCGCAGCCCCAGCAATAAGGCGTGGGCTGAATTCCAGTATGTAGGCAGCGACGACGTAAGCTTTTTAGGTCTGGACCAGACCCTGACGGCTTATCAGGAGGAGCCTATTAAAGAGGATATCGAGGTTAAATACAGCATTCTTCCCGCTTCTGAGGGCAATGAATACAGCGATATGGCCAGATATTACAGAGAATACCTCATTAATAGGGATCAGCTCAGGGAACAGACGGCCAAGGAGCACATTCCCTTCAATCTGGAGCTGGAGGGCGCTATAGACGCTTATGCGACGGCCTTTGGCGTAGGATACTTCTATATCAATCCTCTTACCACCTACAGCCAGGCGCAGGAGATACTTTCCGCGCTTACCGACGGCGGAGTAGAGAATATCGCAGTACGCTACAGGGGCTGGGCCAATCAGGGCCTGTATAACCGCTACTGGAACCGCATCCGCCTGCTTTCGGAGATGGGCTCAAAGGATGAATTAAATCAGCTTAAGAGCTATGCGGCGGCCAATAATATAGATATCTTCTATGACGCTGAATTAATAACCGTAGGAACGGCTAATATGCTGGACGGCTTCTTCAGCTATACGGACGTCTCCAGAGAGATATCCAAGAGCAACGCCTTTTATAAGCAGTTCAATCTTATGCAGGGCAGCAGCTGGAGCGGCTCGTTTATAGTCAAGCCGGCCAAGGTGTCTTCCGCGGCCAAGACTCTTTTGGAGGATTTCAATAAGATGGAGCTGAATTCCATCTGCCTGGGCAGAATGGGCGAAGTGCTCACAGGCGACTATAACGTAAACGAGCTTAAGGACAGGAACGAGGTTAAAAAGATATATGCCGAGGTCAACCAGCTTTTTGAGAACGCTGGCTTTAAGATTGCAAACGTGGGCGCTAACAGCTATATGCTGGGCGGCACCAGCGTGCTTTTTGAGCTGCCCAATACCAGCAGCACTCATTATATGACGGATGAATCAATTCCCTTCTATCAGATGGTCGTGCATGGCCTTATAGGCTATTCGGGCGAAGCGATAAATCAGAGCGGCGACCCGCAGCGTTCTCTGCTTAACGCCGTTGAATACGGCGCGGGGCTGTTCTATCGCTGGATGTATGCTGACGATATAGAGATGTACGATAATTATTACGAGGATATGTACGCTCTGAATTATGTTTCCTGGCTGGATAACGCTATTGAAAGCTATAACCGCTATAATGAGGAGCTGGGACATACCGCGCAGCTGGTGATGACCAACCATAAGCGCTTAAGCGAGGACTTGAGCCTGACCGAATATGAGGACGGAACCCAGGTGTATGTCAACTACAGCGACAGCGAAATAACCGTGGACGGCGTTACCGTTCCGGCCAATGATTATTTTGTAGTAAGGAAGGGGGCTTAGGCGCATGTATAAACCGCGTTCACGCAAGCTTGATCTTATGACCAAGCGTTCACTCTGGGGCTGGCTTTTCGTGCTGCCGTTTATAGTAGGTTTCTTAGTGTTTATCATGTCGCCGCTTTACACCTCGCTGATGATGAGCTTTAAGGAAAGCACGAGCGTATCGGTAGGCGCAATACAGGAATCGGACGGCATGATAGCCAATTCCACTATAGTTACCAGGACGGCGCTGGTGGACAGAGGGCTGGCCAATTACAGAAGGGCGTTTATGCAGGATACCTCGTATATAACCGCTCTTAAGAATGTGGCTACAGGGAGAATTATTCTATATTCCCGCGATTCTTATCTTCAGCTTCATTATTGCCAACGTGCTGAATCAGCAGTTTGTAGGACGAGGAGTGGCCAGAGCGATATTCTTTATGCCGGTAGTTACTTCTACGGGCGCGACCTCTTCCATGCTGGGGAATAACTGGGCCATACATCAGATGTCCAACGGAACCAGCGCATCTACGACGGATATGGGTCTGGATATAGTAGGAATGCTGGAGAACACGCTGCAGGAAATTAACGGACTGGGAGGCTTTGCAAGCTTTATAACAAGCGCCTTTGGGGAGCTGAGCAATATTATCAGCATTTCGGGCGTGCAGATATTGATATTCCTGGCGGCGCTGCAAACCATATCTCCGGCGCTTTTTGAGGCCTCTGACGTTGAGGGCGCAACCAAATGGGAAGCCTTCTGGAAGATAACCTTCCCCATGGTAAGCCCAATGATACTGGTTAACGCAATGTATACCATGATAGACGTATTTACCGGACAGAATAACGCCGTAATAGCAAAGCTTTTCAGTACGACAAATTCGACCAGCACGACGGTTTCCCAGGCAATGGCCATGGGCTGGGCGTACTTTTGTAATGGTTGCGGTGGTAATATTCGCAGTATCGGGGATTATATCAAAATTCGTCTATAACGAAAATGAATAAGGGGGTGTTGGGATGGCTAAGAAAGAAACCGAGCAAAGGTTATAAAGGAGCAGCAGCCGGAGGCTGAAATGGATAAAACCCTTCGGGCGGCGAGGCAAAAGCAAAGAAGAAAAAAAAAAGGCCCCAAACGCTCCAGAAAGCCTGAAAAAGCTATTAATCTTGTAGGAGCAGAGGAAATAGACAGCCTTAAGATTGAAAAGGCAAAGGGCTGGGAAAGAGTTAAGCAGTTTTTAAAATCTAAAAAGCTGCGCAAGGTAGTATGGGCCATAGTAAGAACGGTTTTGCTTACCGGCTTATGCTTCTTAGTGCTCTATCCCATACTTACGCTGCTTATCGCGTCCTTAAAATCAGAGCAGGATATGTATGACAGTACGGTTATATTTATCCCCCGCTCCATGAGCTTTAATAACTATATTGCAATGTGGAATCATATGCGCGCGGGTACGCTGCTGATAAACAGCGTTATTTCCTCGCTGGGCCTTGGCATTTGCAGATGGTTTCCTGTACGCTGGTGGCATATGGCTTGGCGCGTTTTAAGTTTAAGGGCTGCGGCTTTATATTTGCATTGGTTATAATAACTCTGGTTATTCCCGTGCAGCTGTTGGCCGACGCTATGAAGATGAGATACAGGAATTTTGATATCCTTACAATGTTCTCTATGAATTCCCCAGTATCTCTATAACGAAGGCGCAGGCCTGAATCTAGTGGGAGGCTGGGGCGCGTTTATAGCAATGAGCGCGCTACGGCGGTCATGTGTACAGGAACGGGCTGTATATATTCCTGCTGAGGCAGTACTTTAAGAATCAGCCTAAGGAATTGGAGGAGGCAGCCTATATAGACGGCGCGAATACCTTCAGAACCTTCTGGCAGATAATGCTGCCCAGCGCGCTGCCCCTTTTGATAACGGTATTCCTGTTTGCGTTTGTATTCCAGTATAACGACGCATGGTATTTAAAGATGCTGTATCCCTCGGCGGAGGTTATGGCTACAAGGATAGGGCAGGCGGGTTATACATATGTGACGCAGGTGCTGGATAGGCAGAACGACGCCGCAATTCAAACTATATACGACGCCGTTGCAGTCATACTGCATATTACCCCGCTGATTATACTATATGTATTCTGCCAGCAGTTCTTTACCCAGTCTATTGAACGTTCGGGTATGGTTGGATAATAATAAGCTTTAGAAATACTTTTAAATGCAAATAAGCCCGGCCTTAGGCCGGGCTTATTTGCATTTAAAGGCTTGCCCTTTACTGGCTGCCCGGTTAAGCGCGCGGAAATTCAGGCGGGGGGCGGCTCTTGGTCGGAGGCGCCGAACGGCGCCTGACCCGCCGGGCCTGCGGCCCGGCCCGGCAGCCGCTTCACGGCCGCAAGAGCCGCCCCCCCGCCTGAATTTCCGCGCGCTTAACCATTTTAATATAATAGCAATTAATATTCTTAAAGATTAAAACAACTCGCCGCTGCCATAAAAAATAAAGCCGCCCCGGCTTCATTTAAAAACCGGGAGCGGCAAGCGAAAGCTGCGCTTAAGGCTTAATTTATGGATGGAGCGTTGGCCAGCAGATATTTTTCCGCCTCGGCGCACCAGAGACCGTTGTTGCGCTTAACAATATCGTCTAACTGCCTGAACAGCGGGTCGGTCCTGCCCTTTTCCGCAAAATCGGCAATGGCGGTCAGCTCGGCTTGATATTGTTGTAAATAAGCTTTTTGCCGCCGGGGGATATTGGGCAGATTAAGAGTGGTGTCTATAACTGCGTTAAGCCCGCCTATATGAGTTACCATAACGGCTGGATTGAGCAGCCCTTTGCTCATCATATCCAGGGAATCAATCATGTCCGCTGTGTTGCCGCCCGAGGTTCCAACAATATGGGTGCCCGCATAGTGCACGTTGTAAAATTAAATTCCGCTCTGAACTGGGTGTTTGTAGGGCCGGCGAAGAAATTAAGGCAGCCGTTATTGCCTAAAATGCGGTCGCCTTGTTCAACAACCGCTTTAACGGGCGCATATACATATACGTCGTCATAGCCCGTGCCGCCGCTGAGCTCCATAAGTTGGGCAACTGGATCGCCCTCAGAGGTATTTTTTATAGATAAGCCGAACTCCGTTTTTAGCCGCGTCCTCGGCGGTAAAGATGGAAGCGGCCCGGTCCAGCCTGTCCTGGCTGATATCTGTTACAACAAGCAGCGAGGGCTTTATAGGACCGTGCAGCGCGTAGTCAATAGCGCCCAGTCCCATGGGGCCTACTCCGGCCAGAATGGCCATTTTGCCGCCCGGTACTATGCCCATTTTATGCTCATAGCTGCCCTGCGCGGTATGATACTGCGCGTGATAGCCGCCTACAATGCAGCTCATAGGTTCGGCAAGAGAGCCGCCGAAGAAGCTGTCTCCATTATATTTGAGCAGGCAGCCGTATTCCATAACCAGGGCGGGAATAACAATATAGGTTGCGTCTCCGCCTATGTAGGGGAAAGAATAGCCCGGAGCCGCAAAGGGAGCCTTCGTTGTTTATCGCGGGCTGTATGGAAAATTTATCCCCCGGCTTAAACTGATTTTGCCATTTCTTTCCTACCTCTACAATTTCGCCGCAGAATTCATGCCCTATGATAATGGGATGCTCGCTTACGTCGTTGGGCACGCGCTTGTGGTCGGCGCCCTGTATGGACGCCTTGTAGCTGGACATGCATATGGAATCAGATATGACGTGCGCCAGTATCTCGTCTTCCTTTTTTCGGGAAGCTCAAATTCCTCCAGCCGTAAATCGTTTTTGCGGTAAAGGCTAACCGCTTTGGTTTTATTATATTCCTCCATATTTTTAAAATTATGCGTAAGGTCTTTTAAAGCACCTTTACTCCACATTCCTGGGCCTCTTTTTTCAGGCTTTGGGGTATATTGTCAGTAACCAGATAATTTAATTCGTTCAGGCGCGCAAAGGAAAAAGGCATGCGCTTATCCGCCTTGGACGAATCCATGAGCATTATTCGGCTGCTGGCTTTATCCAGCACGGCGCGCTTTAATTCGCATTCGCTGAAGGTGCCGCTGGTAAAGCCTGTTTCGTGCGCGTAACCTGAACAGGACATAAAGGCTATATCTATATTCAGGTTTTTAAAATTCCATAGAATTTGCGCCTGAAGCCGAGAGGGTATTGCGGCTGAGGTTGCCGCCTATCAGAGTAACGCTGGTATGCTGGCGGTGAATGCATTCCAGAGCTATATTAGGGTCGGCGGTAATAATATAATAGCTTGCGTCGTTCAGCGCGCGCGCAAAGCACATCATAGTCGAGCCTGAATCTATAAAAAATAGAACAGCGCTCTCTGGCCAGCGCCAGCGCCTTATGAGCGATAGCCTGCTTTTCGTTGATATTAAGAGCAGCGCGGCGCGCGTAAACGTCTTCAGAGACCATAGAGGTGACGTTTGCAGCTACGGCGCCTCCGCGTGCGTATTATATGGCCTTTTTCTTCAAGGTAGGCCATATCGCGCCGCAGAGTCATTTCTGACAGACCGCTCCAAATTTCCTTTAGCTCCTTTAAGCTGGCATGACCGCGTTCCTTTATATAATTCAGGATTGCCTCGCGTCTGTCAGAGTTCATATATTACTATTACCTCCAGGGGTTTTATATATGCGCTTGCATATAAAATATTATACTGTCTGCGGGGTTATTTGTAAACATAAAATAAGCGGGCTTTGCGCCTTAAGGAGGAGCATTGGAGAGACGGCAAGCAAATAAAAATTCTTTTAACAGGCGCTGAGGCGGGGCGCGGCTCTTGGGCCCGGCAAAGCCGGGCCGGGCCGGCTGCGCCCGGCCTGCGGCCGGAGGCCGCCAAGAGCCGCGCCCCGCCTCAGCGCCTGTTAAAAGAATTTACGGCTTAAAACCCCGGGCCTTAGCCTTCGGGCGCGTTTGCTTTATCAGTATCATATCCCCCCGCGTAGGGCAGGGGCTTCTATCCATTTGCAGTATTCCCGCCATTCGTCCAATTTATGCCGCATACGCGCGTAATACATATTGACCAGATTTTCGTAATTCATGGTACAGGTGCGCCTTTGGTTGTAGCCGGAGGGCAGAAGCTGTATTATGCTGTACCATAGCTGCTTGTCCTTATTCTGGATATAATCCAGCCTAAGCGCTTCCAGGCTGCTTATTATTCCGCGCATGGCCTCCAGGGCCTGTCCGTTCATTTTATCCGTACTGAAATCCTCCAGGCTGAAGGGCTTGGAATGAATTTTGTGCATTGTGCTGGTGGAATTGGCCACGGTCCCTACCTTATAGGTATCAAATTCCTTCCACCAGTACAGCGGAGCGGTTATATCTACGCTGACAAATATCTGTCTGATAAATTTGCGGTGGTCGGGTCCGGCAGGTGCATAGTCTGCGCGCAAGCGAAAGGTCGTTGGGTCCTAGAATGTAATTGTGCTCATCATTCCAAAAGCTGTCCGAGCGGTCCCAGCTAGACATGGGATTGCGCGCTCCTCTTAGCGCGTTTTCCAAATTCATTACGCTTGTATTTTCTAATTTTATCATAAATAATCTCCGTCTGTTTTTTGCGTTGCAGCTATATGTTTGAATAAAAGTCAAGCTAACCGTGCTTATTCAATGCGGCGCAGATAATTCCGGGCGCTCTCTCTGGACGAGGTAAATTCAACTCTGGCGTATTCAGGCAGATAGTTTATAGAGCTGTCCTTAGCCAGGAATGAATAAGTGAAAGCACGTCGCCGCGCGAATAGGGGAACGTCCAGCGTTACGCAGTCCATACATGCGTTTAATCGTTTAAGCATTTCGGTCTTTAAGAGCTCCAGACCCTCGCCTGTAAGCGCGCTTATGCATACGCTGTCCTTGTAAAGGGGAAGCTTTGAAGCTCGGTCCGCTTTATTAAACACCATTATTCTGGGGATTTCTGCCGCGCCTATCTCTTCAAGCACCCTCTCGCATGCCTCTATATGCGCTTCCAGCTCGGGGTCGGAAGCGTCCAGAACATGGAGCAGCAATTCGCTCTGGCTAGCCTCCTCCAGGGTAGATTTAAAGGCTTCAATGAGCAAATGAGGCAGCCGGCGTATAAAGCCTACGGTGTCGGTTATAAGAGCCTGGCTGCCGTCGGGCAGCCGGCAGGCGCGCGTGAAGGGTCCAAGGTAGCGAACAGCTTATCCTCGCAAAAAGGCGTCCGCGCCGGTCAGAGCGTTTAAAAGGGTGCTTTTGCCCGCGTTTGTATAGCCTATAAGGGTAATAAGAGGGGTTCCGCTTCTCTTTCGCTTTTTTCTCATAAGGCTGCGCTGAAGGGAGAGCTGCTCCAGCTGCTTTTCCAATTCCGCTTCCCGGCGCTTTAAATGGCGGCGGTCGGTTTCCAGCTTTTTTCGCCCGGGCCCCTGCGTGCCTATTCCTCCGCCCTGACGGGAGAGCTCGCTGCCTTGTCCTGTCAGATGGGAGAGCGCGTATTTGCATTGCGCAAGCTCTACTTGCAGCTGGCCTTCGCCCGAACGGGCGCGCATGGCGAATATGTCCAGAATGAGTGCGGTTCGGTCAAGCACGGGCAGACAAAATATTTTTTCCAGCTCATATTTGCGTGAAGGGGAAAGCTCTCCATCGTATATTATAAGCTGGGCCTCGTTGGCCTGGGCGGATAAAGCGGCGTCTTTAAGCTTGCCTTCGCCCAGCGGCCTGCCCTTTGATAATTTCGGCGCAGACCTCGCCTCCGGCCGTATGCGTAAGAGCTCTCAATTCGGCAAGATCTCCGTGTCCCAGAAGCATAACCTTTTCTTTAGCGGGGGCAGTTTCATAGGCAGTATTTTTAACTATTATTTTGTCCGCGTCCAATATTGCCTGCATCCATTCAGATTGGGGAATATTCCATGAGGGACTATTATAAATTTTGGCTTAAGCTGGTTATCGTATAAATCCAGTACCGCCATGCTGATATATCCGGCCCGGCCTTCCTTTTACGCCTATTGCGGCTATTGCGTCCAGACGCAGATTTTTCAGGGATTGAAGGTCGGCGCTTGAAAGGGAATGGTTTCCTCCCGGATGGGTGTGTATACACCGAATGCCTGAAAAGACGCTGCTGACTCCGGCGCAGGCTCATGCCCTCAGGGTTACTCTGTCCCTTTCGCCTATGGCCGACCAAATTATTTTCCCGTTTCGGGTGATATAAACGCATACTTCCCTTTGAGTGGCGGCGGTTATATCAGCCAGCGCCTGAATAAGGGGCTGGGAGATAAACTCGCCTGGTTCCAGGCTGATATTTTTAAATTATCTATTTGCTGTTGGACAGCTTTTTTAATGCCTTTAGCTTCTGGGCCTGTCATATATTCCTCTTTAATATTTATGCTGTATATTATTGCTATTGCCCGGTTCAATGCCTGAGCGGGCTGCGGCGCAGTTCATTTGCGGAAGGATTGCGCGCTTTAAGTGCGCTATAATAATTCATAATGATTATTATAGCATAACGCCGTATATAATTGCAATGGATTATATTTCTGCATTGGCCTGTCTTTTAGCGCGTTCGGAGGGACGGGGTACAGGGCAGGGCCTTAACTTGTTTCAACGCTTAAGGGATATAAGCGAATTTTTGAGTAAATGCGGGTATCAAAGCTTCTGAAAATATGGAAAAAATTTTTGAATGCTAATTCTGCTTTTGTGAATGAAATAGTTAATTTTGTGCATGGAACGCAGCATTTTAATATTGTATAATTTATTTAAAGACTGCTCTGCTGGATATTTGGGATTTTGTCTGCGGGGCCAATTTATTTTAGGAGGTAATTATATTGAAGAAGACAGCGGCTGTTTTACTGGTTTGCGTTATGGTGCTGCTGGCCGGCGTATCCTTTGCCGCTCAGCCTGACCAGAAGGCGACCATTATGCTGGAAGGCTTTGACGACCTTACGGCGGAGGATATCAATAATGCTTCGGGAGCTGTGACTGAGCCGGACGACCACAGCACATGGGGGCTGGGAGACGGCGTGGCCGAGCTTGTGGACGGGGATACCAGGCAGGGCCTGGCTATGATTCCCGATTATGAGTCGGAATACGGTTCATATGTGCTTCGCTCTACATACAAACGCACGGGTACCGAATACGGCTCTGAGGAAAGAGTGGCGGCTGTAAAAGAGGCTTGGGCTAATGCGGACGGGTTTCGTTTTATGTTAAGAATAATGTAGACGATAACGTTACCCTGCAGGTGCATCTTACTTTGAACGCGCCCGGCATAGGGGACGGCGACACGATTACCGTTACTTCGTATCTTGGCACCAAAATGTATAATATGCGGGGAGAAGAGGAGGAGGTAGTTTTTGACGCACCGAAACCTGGAAGAATACCCGTATAGTTATTCCCTGGGGCTTTGAGGGCTGGGTGGATATTCCTCTTACAATAGCTGGAGTGGACGGTAATGCCCGCGACGGGGAGTTTGGCTGGTTTTTGCCTGAGACCCTATACTGACGAGGCTCAAATTGAGGAGATGCTTGCCAGCGGATATATGAATTTTGATAATGTTAAGGCAGGGAGTACAGCTGGATTTCAGGCTTGTTCCATGGGCGGGCATATTAGAGGAGGAAAATCCGAGCGAGTACAATATTGTAGTTGATTCTTTACAGCTTTATAGCAATACTGATGGGGAAGTAACTTATCTGCCTGACGACGAAACTCGAATTTGCCTGCTGAGACGCCTCGGCCTGAGCCTACTGACGCCCCCGAGGAGACCGAGCAGCCTGCTCAGAGCGAGGACGCCGGGCAGAACGCAACGGCTGCTGTGACGGCGGGAGCTACTTCTTCGGACCAGACGGGTGAAGAACCGGCAAACAATAATATTTGGATTATTGCCGCTGTTGCAGCGGTTGTGGTTATAGCTGTAATAGTTATAGCTGTTGTTGCTGCTAAGAAAAAAGAAGAAGCCGTCCGATAAGGAATAGCGGGTTATTTATTTTAATAAGTCGGTTTTCCGTCCCCCCGCGCTGCTTTTAGCAGCGCGGGGGACGGAATTTTATTTATATTTAAAAGAAAAAACGGCGCCCGGCCGGTAGGCCGAGCAGGCAACCCTCGTCAGAGGGAATCACAAAGTGATTCCCTCTGACGAGGAGTTTTAAGTGCGGCTATGCCGGCGGCCTTAAGGCCGCCGGCATAGCCGCACCTCATTAAATGCCTTTTAGCTTTCCCGGCAAAAAGGGGGCCGTGACGCGGCGGCCTGCGGCCGCCCGGGCCAGCCGAGGCTCGGCCCGCCTGTTAGCTTTGCTAACAGGGCGTCACGGCCCTTTTGCCGGGAAATATGGAGCGTCTATGAATTTATGCTTGGTTAGGAATGTGAAGTTAATGGTTGGTTTTTGTGTATGGTAAATGGACCGCAAACCAATCTATAATATTAAAAAAAGGAGGTAGTTTTATGAAAAAAACAATTATCGTCTGTCTGATAATATGTCTGTTTGCAGCATTTGCGCAGATGACTCTGGGAGAGATTCAGCCGGACAGCAAAGCTGCTGTTATGCTGGAAGGCTTTGACGATTTGTCCGCCGAGGATATAGGCTGCGCCGGCGGGTGTGTAAGTAATTTTGATACTCATTACGATTTGGGCTATGGGGACGGAACAATGCAGCTGGTTTGCCCGCCGGTATGGGCAGCCGCTGGCGGATAAACGAATCGACCGTCCGGCCGTCCGGCGAGGCCATCCTCGACTACAGCCTGTACGATGCCCGCCGCGCCGGGTTCAAGACCGTCGTTTTTATCATCAAGCACGAGATCGAGCAGGCGTTTAAAAAGGCCGTCGGTGCCCGTGCCGTGCGCGCCGGGTTCGAGGTCCGCTACGCCTACCAGCAGCTGGAAAAACTGCCCGAGGGCTTTACCGTGCCGGAGGGCCGCGTCAAGCGCTTGGGGCACCGCCCATGCCATCCTCGTGGCCGAGGAGGCCATCGGCGACGCGCCGTTTGCGGTCATCAACGCCGACGACTACTACGGCCCGCAGGGCTTCAAGCTCATCTACGACTACCTGAGCACCCACGCCGACGGGGACCGCTACGCCTGGGCCATGGTCGGCTTCCTGCTGGCAACACGGTCAGCGCCAACGGCAGTGTCAGCCGCGGCGTCTGCGTGACCGACGAGAGCCGCAACCTCGTCAGCGTGACCGAGCGCACCTGCATCGAGCCCTACGCCGACGGCATCCATTACAGCGAGGACGGCGGCAAAGAGCTGGGCCGACCTGCCCGCCGACTGTGTTGTCCTCGATGAACCTGTGGGGCTTCACCCCCCGCCTACGTGCAGGAGGCCAAGGCCGGTTTTGCCGCGTTCCTGCAGGCCAGCCTGCCCGTCAACCCGATGAAGTGCAGATATTACCTGCCCACCGTCGTGACGAACGCGCTGGAGGCCGGCAAGCGGACGTCCATGTGCTGACCAGTGCCGACAAATGGCACGGCATCACCCGCGAGGACAAGCCCGAGCTGGTCGAAGCCTGAAAAAGATGAGCGAGGATGGGCTGTACCCGGTGGATAGGCTGTTCTGTTCAGCATAAGAGTATCCCTGGCAGTGTCATGCTGCCGGGGACTTTGTTGCCGCGCGGTAGGGGCCGCATATATGCGGCCCGGAGGTTCATAAACGGGCGTTTGCGAGAAGGTACCGGGCCGGGCATGCCCGGCTTCTAGGCGTCCGTTCCTCACGCCATAACAGCTTTCAGCCCGCAGCCTTCCTCTTTTCTGCCGCTTTAAAGCTGTGGTCTATTATCTTTCTTTAATATTTTACAAATGTTCGGGTTGTAATTGCCCTCTGCGTCCGGTACCATAAGGTTAGCGTTATTGCTTTGTATGCACGCGCGGCGTTTTTCACAACTGCGTTGCCGCACGCTTTGCAAAGGAGAACTACTATGATGAAGAAAACCGCACTGTTGCAAGTTCTGGCGTTCTGCTTGCCGCTGCCGGTGCCCCTGACCGCCGCCTCTATCTCTACCACCGTGAAAAGGAGCTGGACGAGTACGAGCGCCTGCTGTTCAACGACGACTACCTTTGAGGATGACGATTGACGACGATTCCACCACCTACGAACATCCCCTCCGCCCCCGCAGAGGAAGGTAACTTTGGTCTCAAGGTTTCCCACAGCGGAGGCGCTTTCTGCCACCACACCCGGCTGGGCACCGACCTGACGGCGTCCGCACGGCAATGCCATGCCCGCCACGGAGAAACACACAATATGCGTAAACTGCTCGCTTGCGGCATGTGATGGTCGCCGTTATGATTGCCGCCATCCTGGGCGGAACGGCTTTTCTTTACAGCCGCACTGGGACGGACGCCCTGCCGCAAGAGACCGTCACCTTCAGTGAGCAGACCCTCAGGCTAACGGCTGGAGCTGGGTCATCCCGGTGCTGGGCGATAAGGTCAACAAGACCTACGAAAGCCGAACAGGCACTGACCGATGCTGGGGCACGCGCGTCACCAATACTGCTGCTCGTCCTGCCCGACTGGGTCACCGCTGCCGAGCTTCAGATCCGCCCAGGCACCGGTCTGCGACCGACTGCACTACCTGCTCACTATACACAAAATAGGGGACTATCAGATCATCGTGACCGCGCACCACGGCAGTCGCAAGCCAACCCCACGGTCGCCACTACCGCGCCGGCTACGATGGCGATGATAAGGTCACCTGAGACACCGAGCGCCGCAGCAGCGGCGGCGCTGGCTGTCCGGCATTCTGGACCACCACAGACCATCTGGGCACCGTCTGGTTCCGCAAGACCGCCAGCGGCTTCTGACTATCTTCCTGTGACCTGCAGCGCCGAGCGGCGACCGCTCAGCTACACCTGACCTGTGGGGTGCTGGAAAAGTCACCCTGCCGTCTGCCGCACCATGATGCACCGTGCCGTCCCGCTGCCAGGAGGACACCGGCGGCGGGAGGGATCACAACGCTATCTGTGCCGCGTACGCAGCGGGCAGCTCCGCGCTCTGGAATGGCCGCTTTGAGGGGCAGCGCGGAAACGTCATATGGTACGGTGTCACTGGATGGTGGACGGCCAGCGCAGCAGCGGCGTCCACCGGCCTGACGCCTATGCCGCCGCCGGACGGACCGAGACCACCGCACGCACCGTGAGCAGGCGCTCGTCTCTTGCGGGCACTGCTTGACCCTGACCTCGGCGGCACGGTGGTCGGCTGACCACGGCTGCGGCGTAAAGAGCTACCTGTACGGGCTGGAGACCGTCGGCGTGGGCGCGCCAGGCGGTGTCGCCGGCGACTGCCAGGACGGCCTGAGCCTGATCTACGAGCTGCGCATCGACAGCCAAATCCACTGACCCGCAGACCGCGCTGGACGGAAACGGTGGTCTGCAATTCCGCGAGGGCTGAATAAAATAGCCGCACACGGCTTTACCCGCCTGCCTGCCGCTGCCGTTTTGCAGGGCATCCATAAAGGTCCCTAAAAGAGTGAGGTGTGAGTATGGAAGAAGATAAGAAATCCACTGCGGTACAGCCGAAGGAGGCAAGCCCGGCTGACGCCACCGCGCCGCCAAGCCCCAGCCTGCCGCCGACACGCCCCCTGCGCCGACGGACGGCGCCGACGCCCGCCCGCAGACGGGCGCACGCAAAGCCTGCCGCGTCCCCCAAAAAGCCGCGGGCCAAAAAACACAAAACATGAACAACAAAAACCATAAGCCCAAGACGCCGAAGGCTGCTAAGACGGCGAAAAAGCCCCGGCTGACGAGACCCCGGGCACAAGGCCCCCACGCAGGAGAGCCCCGTTCCCCGCCGCGCCGGAGCTTGCCGAGCCAAATCCGAAAAGCAAGCCCGGGCCGCCGGAATTCCCCGCCGGAGGACGCTTGCCGCGACGTTCCAAGTGCCGGGCACTGCCGAGCCTGCGGGAAAGGGCCGACCAGGGACGGGCCCGAACCGACGGCAGACGCCCCACCACGCATAAACAGGCGCCACTGCGGCAGAAAGCGCCGAAGGCCTGCCATGAACTGGCTTCGTCTCGGCCACGCCCGAGCAAACGAGGACGTCTCGGAACGCTTTGAGCCAGTGTTCTTTCCAGCGATGACCTTGCCAACGATAATAAAGCCCCGCCGCTGAGGCCGCCCGCAGCGAACATCTCCCGGCGCAGCTTTCGTGCTGGATCATGGCCGGGCTGGAGGAGGCCCCACGCGCCGTCTGCCAGACACCCCGGCGCGGTTCCTGGCATGACAGCGCCGCCGACGCGACGAGGACGACAGGCACAGTGTGTTAACATTTAGGCGCTGCTCCTCGTTTGTGCTGTTCGTACTCATCCTCGCAGGCGGCGGCGTGGGCATGGCTTTACCACCACGCTGACGCTGCCCGAAGTGGTCACTGACGGCAGAACTTTACTCCGGCTACAAGTGGCACGTGCCGGTGGTCAACAGCTTTTTCAGGCGCACCTACGCCGAAACGCTCCATTCCTCTTTTCCGTTGTGCTTGAGGATGCGCATATCGCGGGTTCATTATCGTGGCGCCGTCCGACACCGCGCAACTGACAGCCATCACCGACGCCGACAGGGCCGTAGAACAGCGTCACCGGCTTTCCCGCAACTGTCTGTTGCGGCACGACCTGACGCCAGCCGTCGTCACCGCGATCTGGCAACGCCGAGGACCTTCCAGCGTCACCGGCACCGAGACCTGGCAGTTCCGCTTCACCGTCGGCATGTAATGATCCATCACGCTCTCCTGACGGTTGAAACGGGGCAACGTGGCGCACGCGTCGGCACCATAGACCGGACCAGGCAAACGCTGGGCTAAACACAGGCTGTTCAGGGGCCGCCAACGGCTGGATCTGCTGCCTTGAACCGGAGACCGGAAACACCGAGCTGATGGCGTGCGACAGCCGCAAGACGCTGACGCTGTCGCGGTCCGCGCGACCTCCTACTCACAAAGTTACAGCGCCGCAGTCAACGGCGATGCGCCTACATCGGCGCGGACGACGCCCCCGATGCCGTCCGCAGGCTGCTGACGACTGACGGCGAGATCAGTGGGCCACGGGCGACTTTGTGCAGCCGTTCCTGGACGGCTTTGACACCCGGCATGACCGGTACGTGGAGCCGTTCCTACAGCGAGCGCAACGCGAACTGGCTTCATGCGGTTTACCTCGACAAATGTCGTCAA
>VOFB01001973.1_pt1 | contig 16676 bp, 26 predicted proteins | sample 5384141 | NCBI WGS metagenome assembly VOFB01 (sample SAMN12384721, study PRJNA508395) | human gut metagenome | isolation source: healthy gut A | host: Homo sapiens | reverse complement strand
ATTCCGACACCTTCGTCGGCAGGATCCCACGGTGAGCAGCATGCCTGCTTCAGCAGGCGGAAATACTCCGACCTCAGTTCCTCCGCACCCAGCGGCGCGGCTTTCCGCCGCAAAAACAGCGAATCGGCACGGTCGCCGATCCGGCACAAGCGCATGACCGCCCCGCTCTGCGAGGCAATGACTTCACATTCCCTATCGGTGAATCCCTTGTGAACCGCGCAGGCGGCGAGCAGGCAGGCAGGCTATAACGAATCTCTTCATATCGGCATGATTCTGTTTCCGGCAAAAATACGAAAATATATTCACCGTACGGCGGCACGCCCCTTCGGACTGAAAAAAAGTCTTTTCCAATTCCGGCAATTATCCTATATTTGCCGCCATGAACGAAGATCTGAAATACCGGAAGGCCGAGCCTGCCGATGCGGAGCGCATCATGGAGATCATCCGGCAGGCGCAGGCCCAGATGCGGGCGCTGGGGAGCCTGCAATGGCAGGACGGCTACCCCGCACGGACCGACATCGACAACGACATAGCGCGCGGGTACGGGTATGTGTTCGAGAAGTCCGACACGGCGGAGGAACCCGCAGCTGCAAAAACGCCGCAGAAGTACGACAAAGGGAGGGCACCCGGCGGCGTGATCGCATACGGGGCGGCGGTTTTCGACGGCGAACCGGCCTACGGGGCGATAGACGGGGCGTGGCTGACCGGGGGCGACTACGTCGTCCTGCACCGGCTGGCGGTGGCCGACGGAGAGAAGGGCCGCGGCGTGGCGGCGGAGTTCATGCGCCGCACCGAAGCGCTGGCCCGCGAACGGGGCGTCGGCAGTTTCAGGGTGGACACCAATTTCGACAACCGCTACATGCTGCGGATGCTCGAACGGCTGGGATTCGCCTACTGCGGCAAAATCGTCTACGGAAGCGGTGAAAGGCTGGCTTTCGAGAAACCCTTCGAAGCATAAGCGAAAGAACCGGCCTTAAGACCGGTTCTTTCTGTGTGAAGTCAGGGATGCGTCGCAATGTTCCGGAACAAATCCGCCGGAGAAATCTTATAATAGTCACATAAATCGGCGATCGTAGTCAGCGAAATACTGTGCCGCCCGCTTTCGATCCGTGCGATATTCAGATCGGTATCGAAGCGTACGTTCTCCTGAGTCAGCTTGCGTTCCAACCGGGCCGCTCTCAGCCCGGCAACAACCTGCCCAATAAAAAAGTCATTTCGCCTCTGCTTTTTCATAGCGCAAATTACCGGAATAATAGCCTGATTTTTTACTACACACTTGTAGCTTACAAAAGAAGTGCCCCGTTTCGAAGCTCAATCGCGGGCAAGCCGGGAACTCACACCCGTTCACACCACAATCGCGCCGTTTCGGAATATCAGGATAGAAAGAATCCGCCAGCCGAGGCGGCGTCACATCCCAAAACGATCGATACGACGGTAAAATACTTCCCGTCGCAAGCTACAATTACCCCAACCCCCAGCGGCCATAATACAGATTCTTCGGAAAACATCCGGTTCCGCAGGGCCGGTACCGTGCGTGCAGTCACAACACGCGCGGATAATAAATTCATATTACAAAAAATAATGGAATAAAGCAAGCAAAACGGGGCAAAATCAACGCAGCGGCGGGTTTCCGGTGCGGTTTCGGATCGGGGAGGAGGAATTTTTCCGGGACAATACGGAGAGGAGCGGCTATCGGCGAGCGGAAAAACGGCGGACGGGGGAGGGTAGCAGACGGCTGATGAAAAAAGTATAATACGGGAAACGGGAGAAATCGCTGCGAATTTCGCCGGAAACACCAGGGGACGCCGGGAACACCGGAACACCAGAGACACCGGAGACACCAGCCACTCAGGGAACAGCCGCCCCGCGCAACACCGAAAAACGCCGGCAAAAGGTCCTGACACAAAAAAGCGGGCCGCATCGCTGCGGGCCGCCGATCGACCGAAGGAGAACCGAAGGCGCCGCTACTCCTCCTCTTCGTAATAGACCTTGTAGAACTTGCCCTTCTCGTCCTCGCCCTGTTCGAGCAGACTGCGGTTGCCGTGGACGTAGATGTGGAAGTTGCGGTCGAGCTTGATGACGCTCTTGTAGGAACGGGCCTGTTTCTTGACCGCCAAATCGGAGATGGCGAATTCGTCCTCGATGCGGATGTCGCGGTCCTGCTCGTACTCCTGCTTGTAGCGCGAGAAGCTCTCCATGACTTCGGGCTGGCGGATCACCTTCTCCGAAAAGTCGTCCAGCGAAAAGCTGTCCTGCTCCTTGAAGTATTTCATCGTCTCGTTGAGCATCTCGGCCTGATCGGCTTTCGACACCTCGAATTCGTTCGGGAGATGCTTGGTCACGTACTTCTTGCACATGGCCATCGCGTTGTGGGTATTGTGGTAATTGTCCTGACGCTGGCGCACGTGCAGGAAATCGTCGATCCAGTAGCGTGCTTCGGCACGGTTGGTGTTGTCCACGACGCAGACCGCGAAACCCGCTTCGCGCTCGGTGTTGAAAACGACGCACCCCTTGTCCAGCTTATTGACGTTGATCCCCTGATGCGCGGCGATATGCAGCCCCGACGCCTGCTCCTCGACGTCGAGAAACGTGTCGCGCGTCTCGGACTTGAACAGCCCGACGGCATCGACCGTCTCGCCTCCGAAACGGCAGTCGGTGAAGTAGACGACATAGAACTCCCCGCTCTTGATCTGGGGGTGCATGCCGGTTTCGTAGAGATGTCTGGCAAGGCTGACCGAATGGTCGTAAAACGATTCGGGGTCGTCGAAGATCTTGCAGGTGAAATTCCAGACCTCGTTGCAGGTCAGGTCGGTGTCGTGGTAGAGGTTGAAATACTCCTCGGACTTGAAACCGCCCATGAAATAGGCCAGCAGCGTCTGCATCAGGGCCGCGTCGGAGAGCTGGTCGGAGAGCGACGGCGAGACCATCAGCGGCTCGTCTTTTGCTTTGTTGCCCACGATATGCACGGCCAGCGCGCCGATCCGGGATTCTTCGGTATAGAGCATTTTCGGTATTGTTTGCGTAAAACGGAAGGCAAAGATGGGAATTTTTCCGGGACCGGGCAAGCAAAAAACCGGGTATTTAGCAGAAACGCCCTGCCGGACTCCCGATAATTTGGCTACTTTTGCAACGACTAAACTTCCGTAAGCATGGAAAACAGAATAACCACACTCTTCGGCATTCGCTACCCGATCATCGCGGGCGGCATGATCTGGTGCAGCGGCTGGCGGCTCGCGGCGGCCGTAAGCGACGCGGGCGGACTGGGCCTGATCGGCGCAGGCTCGATGACGCCCGACCTGCTGCGCGAACACATCCGCAAATGCCGCGCGGCGACCGGCAAACCGTTCGGCGTGAACGTCCCCCTGATGTACCGCTACGCGGAGCAGATCATGCAGGTCGTCATGGAGGAGCGGGTCCCGGCGGTATTCACCTCGGCGGGAAGCCCGAAGACATGGACCGGGCAACTGCATGCCGCAGGCTGCAAGGTCGCGCACGTGGTGTCGAGCACGAAATTCGCCCTGAAATGTCAGGAAGCGGGTGTCGATGCGGTCGTCGCCGAGGGATTCGAAGCGGGCGGGCACAACGGCCGCGAGGAGACGGCGACGATGGCGCTGGTTCCGCAGGTGCGAGCAGCGATTACGATTCCGCTGATCGCGGCGGGCGGCATCGCCACGGGCCGGGGCATGCTGGCGGCGTTCGCGCTGGGAGCCGAGGGCATTCAGATGGGCACCCGCTTCGCGCTGTCCGAAGAGAGTTCGGCCAGCGACGCCTTCAAACGGCTCTGCATCGGGCTGGAAGAGGGCGGCACGATGCTGGCGCTGAAGAAGATCGGGCCGACGCGCCTGATCCGCAACGACTTCTACACGGCAGTCGAAACCGCCGAAAACCGGGGCGCCTCGGCCGAAGAACTGAAGGAGCTGCTAGGCCGCGGGCGTTCGAAGCGGGGCATTTTCGAGGGCGATCTCGCAGACGGGGAGCTGGAGATCGGACAGATCGCGTCGCTGATCCGCGACCTGCCGCCGGCAGGCGAAATCGTCCGGCAGATCATCGGCGAATACAACGCCGGCGTGAAATCGCTCACGACGCTATAGCGGCCCTTCGGGAATAGACGGGCCAGCGAAAAACAGCCGTTCCAACCGGGACAGTCTGCCGGAGAGACGCCGGGCGTACCTCCGCTACATGCCGAGCAGGACCAGCAGGGCGACCGTCAGAAACAGCGCCCAATGGCAGAGGCGCAGGTAACGGGTCTTCGCCGCGCGTTCATAACCCAGCGACACCAGCCAAAGCAGGAACCAGCCTCCGTAAGTCAGCAGCAGGAAGAGTTCCAGCTGGAAATTGCGGGAAATGGCTCCGAAGCCGAGCAGCAGCAGGAATACCGCTCCGAGGGCCAGATCCGCCGTAATCATCTGGACGCCGCACCGTCCCATCAGCCACGCTTCGTAGGCTTTGTCCGCGGCGGCGTTCCGGCCGGGACAGGCTGCCGTATAGAAGCGGTTCCCCGAAACGACATGGACGAAAAACGCCGCGGTAAGCAGCGTCCCCGCCACAATAAACCATCCGTTCATACACATTACATTTTGAGGTAAATTCCGTCGGGCATGTGCCGGAGCAGCCACGCCGCGATGCGCCAGCGGCGGGTGACAACCGCAACCCGTCTGCGGCGGCAGACCGCCCGCACGATCTGCCGGACGGCTTTTTCGACCGGCATCACCCAGAACAGACCGTCACCCTTGGCCATCGCCGTATCGACGAAGCCCGGACGGACGTCGGTGACGTAAAGCGGGAGTCTGGATTTCGCGGCGCGCTGCCGCAGTCCCTCGGCGTAGTTGATCTGATAGGCTTTCGAGGCGTTGTAGGCCGGAGCCGCTCCCCCGCCGCGCAGTCCGCCGACCGACGAGACGATGACCAGATGTCCGCCGCCCTGCCGCTCGAAACGGTTGTAGGCCCAGTCCGCGGCCGCCGTCCAGCCCAGCACATTGGTAAGGATGGCCGTCTCTTCCAGCGCGAAATCCAGCGAGGGATTCAGATCGCCCGTCCCGGCGCAGACCACGCATAAATCCATGCCGCCCAGCTCCCGGACCAGACGTTCCAGCGCGGCGACTGTCTCGGCGGGCCGTGTCACGTCGGCGACGGCAAAGCGGTATGCAGCAGGATCGGCCTGCGCGATCTCCTTCAACAGATTTTCCCGGCGGCCGACCAGCCCCACGGCATATCCCTGCGCCGCAAAGCACTCCGCAAGGCCGCGGCCGATGCCGGAAGTGGCACCGATGACAATAGCTCGTTTCATATGCGCAAAGATAGGACGCGGAAAGCGGAAAACACTTGATCCGAATCAAGAAATCACCGCACCCGGCGGCGAATGCGGCTCAGCGTTTCGGGACGCACGCCGAGAAACGAGGCCAGCTCCCGGAGCGGGACCAGTTCGAGCAGGCCGGGACAGCGCGCCAGCAGCGATTCGTAACGCTCCTGCGGAGTCGAGACGTACGATTGCAGCAGCCGTTCGTAAATCTCGGCCAGCATATGCTCGGCGACGGTGCGGCCCAACCGCTCGTGTGCAGCGTCGGTCCGGTAGAATTTTTCGAGCCGTTCGCCCGTCAGCGTCAGCACTCTGCTGTCGCACATCGCTTCGATACTCACCCACGCGGGGGCGTCGTTGCGCATCGAGATATAGTCGCCGACGAACTCCCCGGCGAAAGCGTACCCGACGACATGCCGCTCGCCCGCTTCCGTGGCGTGCACATAGCGGAAAGCGCCCTCCTCGACCAATCCGCTGCGGCGGTTGCGGACCTGCTGGAACGAAAAACAGCCGTCCTTGGGGACGGAGAGGCTTTCACCCTCCCTGCGGAACAGCTCGGCAAGCGGCGCGAATTCGGCGGCCGATATGTAACGGTTGAAATTCATCGTCGGCAAAGATAAGTTTTTTGCCGATTTTGCCGATCCGGACGAATTCGCTACCTTTGCCGCCGCGAACGGTGAAATCACCGGCTCGTCAAAACGCAACGCAAGATGAAAAAAGCAAAAGATCACCCAGCAGGACTACTTCAAGGCCCACCGCAAGGCGAGTCGCGAGGAGGAAATTGCACGGCACGGCCGTCCGGCAAGGTTCCGGGCCGTCCACAAGTCGAAAAAAAGCATACGATCGCAAACGCGAAAAGGCAGGTCTGAGAAACCTGCCTTTTTCATTTCATATTAAAATATATTCCCACTCCAGTCCCCCGGCATGCTTACGCTTTGGAAGATTGGTGCAACATATGCAAACAGACGATGGACTCACATTGTACTTTTCAGCGGCTTCTCTTAATGTATTGAATATCTCTCCGGTCGTAATGCACCTTATCTTCCGATTCCTTTGTCGTATTGCCTGCTTCGATTTGCAAACTTTACAACCGCCGCCCTTCAATAAACTCCCCGGCCATGCGTGCCAAATCCTATTACATTCGGCACATTGCACCAATATAGGTTTATTTCTACCAACAAACGTTCCAATGATTTTAATTGCAGGTGACAAATTTGCGATCTCCGCAACAAATTCATCCGGAGTTCTCCGGCCCCTGCCCGAACATTTCGGACATCCCGTTCTTTGTCTTGGAGATGTTGCAGTAAGATGATAAGGTTGAGTAGACCATACATATCCGCATACTTTACATTTTACAACAACCTTTTCCTTCGTGTTGATATATTCCGTCAGTGGAATCAGATCGGGCTGCAATACGCGTAATCTTGCCACAAACTGGTCATGTGTAAGTTGTAAAACGCCGGCACACTTAGGGCATCCGACACCCAAACGCAAAGAAGCCGGTATTGCGTTCCATGTATGGTTACAGGTTTTACATTGAACTTTAATCCTGTCATTACTTCGTATATTCGCCGACGACCCTGATTTTATAATTGATTCCGAAGAGTTCTTCTTTGAATTCTTCCGTAGTCATTCGTCTTGAATCCATTTTGGCTCTCTTTCTAATTTTTACCCATTCATCTGTATCAAGAATTGAATCCAAGCCAAATTCCGAAAAGAGTCTTTTTGTCATATCGATCAGTTTATTTCTATTGCTGACATGAGCAAGGTCACAATCAGTCACAAAGCAATTATCAAAAGGAAGAGTCTCATTATCATAATGATCATATATGGTTACAAGCTTGATTCCTTTTTCATTACATATCCGATGTTTCTTCCTATCCCTTGCCACCAGATTTTTATGCCAATACCACGAACCGGGTTCTATAGCCGCTTTCAATTCAGGTATGTATATGTCTAACTCAGCCCCTATTGCGGTTTTATCTCTAGACAGGACCTTGGATTCCCCAAGAACACGAACAAAAAAGAATGATATATGAACTGCTCTAAAAAAGAGGTACATGCTCTGTGACAATTCGGACAGCCCCGGCTATGCAGAACATCATGAGGTGTTATTTCATATTCATATCCACAAGCCTTACAGCGTAGTGGCATACGTGTACGATTGTTACGATACTCCACGTCTTTCCTGACGACAAGATTCGGATCGATTTCATGAAGACGCTCTAAAAACAGTTCCATTGTCAGACGCTGGGATGCTCCTCGACGAGAGAGTGCACACGCTGGACATCCCCGGCCACTAAGGATATGCGCAGGAGTGACATTCCACTCATGTCCGCATTTCAAACATCTGAATTTGGCTTTTTCGAGCGCTTTTACATACCTACCGATCAGCACGACGTCGTCTCTTTGAGATTGCAATTCCTCAACAAACTCGGCATGGGTTTTCTGCTTGACTCTCGCACACTTGGGGCATCCATGCCCTTTTAACAGAACTATATGGAATCGGAGTCCACTCCCAACCACAGATGTCACATTTTACAGCGATTTTAGATTTGTTTCTTTCATATGTTCCCAGCACAGTAATTTAGAATTTTGTGCGTTCAATTTGTCTATGAAATCTGTTGTTTTCATTTCTTGGCAAAACGAATTTAATAAAAAAATCGTTCACTTTCGAGAGTTTGTTTATTACTTCGACCACCAAGCAGCCAAGACAAAAGGTGGGAAAATTTGAAGATACAAACAATTTGCAGACAAAATCAGACACTGAAAAGCGCAAATAGCCTTAATGGCTATTTGCGCTTTAATAATGTGGTACCACCAGGAATCGAACCGGGGACACAAGGATTTTCAGTCCTTTGCTCTACCAACTGAGCTATGGCACCATCCTATTGAGTTATAAAACTCTGTTACAAATGATTACGAAACTCGATCTTTTCTCTGACACCCGACCTTTTCAGTTCGGTTTACAACATGGTTTACACAGTCGTTTTTGCAAAGAACGATACCTATTTCGGTTTCATTGCGAGTGCAAAGGTAAGCAAATTTCTCAAACTTGCAAAAAGTTTCCTCGAAAATTTACAACTTTTCTGCCCTCAAACAATCATACAGCCGCGATTAGAACCGCTTTCTATCCAACATCAACCTTTTCGCAAGTCATTTCAAAACCATCCAGAACCGTTCGGGCAAGTAGATATTCTTCACCTCTCTTGCCTGTTCAAACAGCGGGGCAATCTCGGACGGACTAAACCCTGCTATTCCGCAACCGATTTCCGTTACCAAAAATTTCAGTTGTGGATGTTGCTTTGCAAACTTGATAAACTCGTCCACATAGGGCTGGATTGTTTCCACTCCGCCCTGCATGGTCGGTATGGCATAACTCTGCCCCTGCAATCCGACACCTTGTCCCCAGACAGCCCCGAATTTCTGATATGCCAACCGTGCAGCACCCCCGCCGTGCATACCTGCGAGGTTGCTACCGAACACGAAGATTTCGTCGGGTTGGAGTTTAGTGATGTAATTGGGTGATTTTTGCATGGCTGTTTATTTACTCAAATGTCGAAATTATTTGGTAAGATTGCAAATTCCACTAAAGAAAAAATCCCCGACCGTATGGCCGAGGATTAGCATTGTAGTTCTTCATATTTTGGTGACATAATTTCAAAAAATTCATTTTATATACCCTTGAAAAATATGTCACTCAAAGAAATAGCCTATTGCTTGCGGTTTTAGGAATTGCCTAATTTCAGAAAACTTTACTGTATATCGAAACTCGCCATCAACTCCAAAGCCTATTTCGTATGGATTAAATATGAATATCAGTCCTTTGGGTAATAATATTAAGTTGTTCAGGTGCTTAATGGGCTCATATCTCTGCTTGCCCTTATCATCTTTACGTGTTTCCAAAAAGTCCAATCAATTTGGATTGAGCAGGTTTACTAAACAAAGAATCAATCGTTATTCTGTTTCCCGTCAATAAACTGTAGCAGTAAGAATAAGACCGTGTTCCATCTCCACATCCTACGATTTGATTATGATATATTATGTAGTCCAATGTTTTATTGTTTACAATTTTTACGGCGGAGTATCTATACAAATAAGTTTTAATTCGCAATCCAATCCACATATTTCCAAAGGAGTTCTCCAATAATACCTTACATGATTCATCCAATGGTGATATTGCATTGGTCTCAAAAAATTTCTTCGTAATATCCTCTCGAATATGTTGTGCTATGCTGTCTGTCCCATTTGGATATACGAATTGAAGCATGAGATCAGTTCCCGCCATTCCATCTTTATAGGCCCAACCATAGCGTTTTACCCAAATCGTATCTAATGCTATTTTTTGTGCATAGATAGCATATTGTCCAAAGAACAATAATATCAATACGGTATATTTTTTCATCTTCTTGTGACGCAATTATGAAATGTTCAGTTTATATACCCCTTGAAAAATGTGTCACTTAATCTTTACCGACTTTTCAATCTCTTTATACCAACTTATTTCATCATCCCATTCAAGAGTTCTAATAATTACATAACCTTTTCTATCGGGGTCTATCCTTACTAAATCGGGGTCGTTCCCATTCTCTTCACCATAAAAGCTATCGTGTGTATATAGATTTACTATTTCTTTCCATTTGCCTCCACGAAGTGAGTATACGCAATACATTCCAAAGCGTGAAACAGCTCTTGTGAAAAAGCCTATTTCATCCGTACCATCGCGATTCAAATCACCCTCGTTGGTTAAGCGCTCAATCTGAAATTCAGTTTCTATGGCAGGAATTGTTGGATTGCTGAATGTTATATTGTTGAGTTTCCCATCATCTACTTCATCAAGGCAGTAATATTCGGATGGATTCGATTCGCTGTAAGCATATTCGATCTTTCCATCACCGTTAAAATCCCCTTGTATAGTATCTCGCTCATAACTATCTCCTATAATCGAATCGGTTTGTTCAGTTTGCCTTATTCTATTTTCTACAACTATATTCGCTGGATTCCTATTCCCACCCCTACAATCAGCAGGGCGAATATGGGGAGTAAATTGGTTTTCATTTTAGTATTCCCATATCTTTGACTCTTCGTCATAGGTTAGATTAAATCTTTTTAAAGTGTCTCGCGTCGGCGAAATAATTGAGACTGCTATGCCTGCTCCATGCCAATCACAATCAATAATTCTACTGAAAATGTATTTTTGTGTTCGAAAATTGAATTTATAAATATCAACCTCAGCATATCCACCACCACCACTTAATATGTTAAATATCTCCTTTCGTTGAGTATTAATGCCAAAATAATGTTGGTCTATACCTTGAAATGGCTGAGGTAATCGAGAAATAATATTAACAGGTTTATCATTTATAATCTTATAAATAGCAGTAAACACGCCCACACCTCGTTGGCTTATATTCGGGATTACATCTGTAAAGTATTTCTGCTTGCCCGTCGAAATCAACATCCATAAAACAAAATAATTCATGGTTGGATATGTAGATATTAGGGGCTGCAACTCGAGGTTCTTCATAGTCTACATATACACTATCTTTATCGTGAGAAGGGTCATAATGTAATCTGCTTAATTTACCGCCATATATTGTAAATGATTTATTCGTGTTTTCGCTTGTGAAAGTCAAATCAATATCATAATCATCATAAAGGGATCTGTAAATAATAGGCCCCTCTTCTTTCTCCATTGCTTATTGTATCTCGTGTAATTACCCTTTTACTTTATAGCCACATATTGGCTGTTTGTAAAAGCAGTAAAAGGTATTGATTGATTTTGTCTTTAAATTGTATTTTAAGTCTTCTACCCTCCACTTTATAAACTCCTTTGCGTCCTCATACCGATTATTATCATCCATTGGCAACTGTTCAAACACCTCTGCGGACTTTTGCATCATCTTAATAGCATTGTCTAAATCTCCTACACGTTCGTATAAATGTGCCTTTTCAAAATAGGTCATTGCTGTCATTTGGCTGACCTTTCCATATTCCTGTTCTGCATATTCCAGCATATTATCGTATAGGTGCTGTGCATTGTCTACTTGCCCTGCAACCAAATAATCAGAAATAAGGTTGAGCATCATTTCCTCTTTCATGGCAGGATTGGAATATTGCCGAGCAACTGAATCAGCTTGCGTTTTCCGCACAAAGGCGTTCAACACGCTATCGCCGCCTATTGTTCCCGTATTGAAATTCTGCACAATGTCATTGAGCATTTCATCATAAGTTTGCTGTGGACAGTGATTGCCACACCCGACAATCAGCAGAGCGAATATGGGGGAGCAAGTAGTTTTTCATCGTTCGTTTTCTTTTTGCAAAACAATCCTTTGATTTTGTGCCAAGCATAGTATTGCCATTGCCAACGCATCAGACAACTCGTGTTGTTTTCAATGGTCTGACGGTTGAGATTCAGTCGCGCTCCACCTTTCTCTATCCATATCGTATCTCGCGTTTCGGGCTGAATCAATAAATCGCCATGACGCTCATAATAAACTTTCAAATAGTGTTCGGGAAAGGTGTAAACCGAATCTTGCGGAATAAGTACATCGCAACAGTAAGTATTTCCAACAGCATATATCGGAGCATATTTATATGTGTCCCCCATTTTACGGAAACCCATATATAGTTTATCAGCCTGTTGCTCTGAAAAATAAATATTAGGCATCGCGGCTACGAAGTCCAATATAAGAATGGCAGTCCAAATCCATACTTTTCCAAACTTGGCAAAGTTCGGAACGTCTGTCGATTTAAGAAATATCGGCAGAACAGAAGCCAGTAATATGAATCGAGACATAAGAATAATCTGGCCATTAGGTAATTGGATAATATGGAATCATTTTCGCCAATACCAAGAACTGATATATCATCCGTTTTATACCAGAATATAAGCCCTGCAAATACAAACAAATATGTCCCTATTGTAATTAGCTGTATTGGCTTAGCCAATTTATAGATATTAAACCATATAATAGCCAATGCAACAGCAAACATCCAAACACCATCAATCGTGTTGTGCATTTCCAACGATGGCCAAATAAGAAATAAAACACGGTAAAGCACCCAATAGGCAATCGGGCTGACAACAATATAGAGCGTTCTTACAAGTATGCTTTTAAGCGTGGAATTGAGGGTCATGGATTCGTTATTGAGTGGGTTAATTCATTTATAGAACAGGTGACGTATTTTGCAAAAATCTCTAATATATACCCCTTAAAAAATATGTCACCAACGAACCAATAAACTTTCTCCAACGAATCGCTCGATTGGAGAAAGTCTATTGATGTCCCTTATTTTACTTTTGTTTGATAATCAATTTTGAATTGATATTATCAATAGTTACCGTTCCGAAACGTTCCAAAACAGTCTGGCCGAGTAATAGCGGAGCCTGCTGATTATGGACAACCGAAGCATCAACATTACGCAGAATGGCATCGCCAATCTTGATTTCACGCAGACGGATTGTTGTGCCCTCGTGAATCTCGCCAGTTGCTACGCTGTAATATTCTTTGCCCTTAATATCGTCTGATTTTAAATAGCCATTTTTAAGCATAAAATTAGCTTCCACCGAGGAGATTGTAACCGTACTTGCTCCCGTATCGAAAAAGAATTTCAAAGGCAATTCATTAATCGTACAAGGTATTTCATAAACCCCGCTATACATTTTTTCATTTGTATCTCGGAAATCGTTTCAATCTTATCTTCTGCCTGTTCATCATCGGCTTCTATTCGAATAGGCTTGGCTTTATATTCTTCAATTAAATGCTTAAATTCGGGCAGTTCTCGAATGGCATCTATATCGTTATCATGCTCGATATGTGCAAACGAACGATAGCCTTTCTCAAAGGCTTTTGCGAAGTGCCGCAACAGATTCGTCCAATCGTCCCATGCGTGCCAGCAGACATGATTTATCGTAATAAACACCGTTTCCCATTGAATCCGAGGCAATAATTTTATCCATCCATTCGAGGGCTTCGGCATCCCGTCCTAAAAAGTGAAGGGCATATTGGCGACGACTGCCATTTTCGGCAACCGTATCCTGTCGAATAACCTCCTCGAAATCCGTATTGGCTTTCTCCTTTTCCCCACGTTTCAGATACAATTCCCCGCATTAAGAAAATGTATGGATAATTTTATCGACATCTATTCCCGCATTATAATCTTTCATGGCCGAATCATCATCGCCCGATAACTCATAGCACCAGCCGCGCTTATAGTAGGCATAAGCACTCGTCGGATCAAGCTCTATCCCTTTGGTAAAATCAGCTATCGCCTCTTTATATTGCCCGCCCTCTCGGTAATAGTCGGCACGGGAAATAATTGCATAATAATCTTTACCATCTCCCAATTCAATGCACTTGGTTATGTCCGCAATAGCATGTTCTGTGTCTCCTATTTCGTTGTAGCATTGGCTGCGACTGTAATAGATGAAATCAAAACTTCCGAACTCTTGTTGCAGTTGATTGTAGCATAAAATAGCATTTGCATAATCATAGCCCCATTTGTAAATATGGATACGCAGTTGTTTCCAAGAGTGATCGTTATTTTTTGAATTTGGGCCTGCACTTTGGCTAATGCGTAACTCAAATGTTTACCCATAATTGATTTCAGCAGATAATGTTGTGGGGCATCCGATTTTTCAAAATAGATGACAGCATCATCAATCGCCTTGTCCGTTTCGCCCATTTTATCATAAATCTGCATCCGATAACGATAGGTTTCCTCGTAATCAGCATCGTATTTTTTCACATTTATTAGCTAATTCCAATGCTTTATCATATTCCTTACGCGCAATCATGTTGCGAATAAGCCCCACCATAGCCGATTGATCCGTCTCGTCGTTTTTCAGCATTTGTGCGTAATCCGCATCGGCCTTGTCGTATTCTTTCTGCTCGTAATAGAGTTGTGCTCGTCCGTAAAGAATCTCTTGAATATTAGTTGCTCCTTTCTTGTCTTTTAGTGCTAATTTGTAAGCGGTATCATAGTCGGCAAGTGCTTTGGCGGAATCTTCCATATCGCAATATGTGCGGCCACGGTTCCAATACATGATGTATTTTGAGAACATTCCACCTTTTTTATAGTATTTTATCGCAAGGTTCGCATCCGAAAGGGCATTTCCGTATTTCTTTTGTCGATAATATAAATCTGCACGAACTATTCTTGCATCGGCATTGTCGGGAGTTTCTTGAAGCTGTTGGTCAAGGCATTTCATCGCTTCTTTTCATCGCCATTCTGTATTAGGTCGATGGCTTTTTGCAGGCGGTAATCTGACGGCTGTTTCTTTTGTCCATAGCCGTTGTATACTCCTGCACACAACAGCAGAATGATGAGTAGGTAGTTTTTCATTGGACTATTTTATTTATCTGTAAATGGATGCGTGTGTTGATGTGACGCATTTTGCAAAATTCTCTTTTATATACCCCTTGAAAAATATGTCACTATCGAAAGAGTGGGGACAAACATTGCCAAAGTTTCAATACTGATTCTTTGGCAATGTCTGTTCGTGCATTAATAGATTTTATAAGTCGAAATAAATCCATCCAATCATCGGTAGATTAGCTTTGAACATGAATGATTGCTCCATTTCATTGCCATATATTGATTGGCACTGTTGTACGTTTGCACCATACATACAATTCTCCCATTGACCTCCATATCCATTGCTACGATAGTAGGAGGTTACTTTACCTCTTGGCTGGTATCTCCCGTAGGATGAATATAGGTTGTAACCGTTACTTGAATGGGAATCTTTGTATAATTTCCGTTATAATCGACTTGATAGGCCGTGGCCCGCAACCTCTGACTTTGCTGTTGGGGCTGATGCTGCTGTTGATTTTGACGAGGAGAGTCTCGAAAAACGGAGTGTAGGTCAGGTTTTGGGATTTAGCTACGCCACATGCGCAAAGAAAAATAGTTGCAATAAGGAACTTTTTCATAATTGTTTGTCTTTAAAATATTTAATAAATACCGCTTTAAAAATTTCATCAAAAGAATGTTCGTTATTATTCATTGCTCGGATGTAGCTTTGTGCATATAATCCAATCCACCATGACGCCCCATCTTCATCTTGAATATTCCATCCGTTTGCCCGAACGGCTTGTTCTGTCCATGTTACCATGAATTGTAGAATTGTTGAATATGGGAAATTAACCACACCCTTTTACAATTAAATTGTTGGCCATACCAGCAATTTGCGGCTCGATGTTTCTTTCTTGGCTTTTTAGGGCTACTTTTGTTGATGTGCAGTAGATTTCTGCTTCTTTTTCAATACCGAATGGAAAGATCATATATGTACTAAATTAATAATTACCAATTTGAATATCTACAAAATCCGACAAACCGCCATCCATACTTATTTCGGTTACAGGCAGTCCGAATATGTTGCGTGATTTTGAAATTGTGGCATAATGTTCTTTTAAACGATTCCCATAAATAGCAACCGACCCTATATCTCCTGCTCCATCAGGGCAAAACATAAACAGATTTACGGGCTGGCCTTGGTTGGATATTTCTATGGACATACATCCTGTACTCAACAATTCCGATTTAAGATTCACCGATAAATGTTGAAATGCAGGACTTGTCTGAATGTTATGATGCAAGTTCGTAACGATAGCTGGCTTCGCTCATTGAGCCGACAGGGTGGGAACATAGTTCATCATTTATATACATCCAACCCCAGATGTGATTAGTAATAAAAGAAAGCGCAGGGCTGATGACTTATTTTAGTGCGACAGGTCGTAGGAAACCCAATAGATAAAATAAGCAACAACCCCGCGCCTGTATCGTGAAGATACGACGGGAGGGCAATGCCACTTATCCTCTCTATTGTGCTTGAAATTTCCTACGTTCGTCGCACGAGAATAAAGTTACACTTCCGTATTCAATATGTTCTCCACAAAAGTAAAAAAACAATCATCGGAAATGCAACGGCTTTGCACCTCTTTTTTCGGGGTTGTTGCAGATTCAAATTTCGTCAAAACAAAGTTCCAAAACAAAGGGATATACGGCTGGAAAATAAACTTTGTTTCTTGCAAATTGGGTTAGATGCTTTGTTATTCAATTTAAGCTGACATATTTCCACTAATGGGGAGTTGCAAATCATTCCAACCCTCAATTATCGAGAATATGCCAGCGTAAAGTCGATATTTTGAGCATTGGAATTATATAAAACCATATAATGCGCAATAAATCAACAGACAGCATCATTGAATATAGGTTATTGTCGTCTTGTTTACCTATCAAAGAAAATACCCTGCCGTCGTGAAACAGCAAGGGTATTCTTCTTCGTTCGGTTATTCCACAAACCACCTGTACTGGGCATCGCCTTCGATGGCTCTCCCAATACCCGTGATAAGCTCGGTAGCATTCAGCGAAC
>VOFB01002567.1_pt1 | contig 16696 bp, 22 predicted proteins | sample 5384141 | NCBI WGS metagenome assembly VOFB01 (sample SAMN12384721, study PRJNA508395) | human gut metagenome | isolation source: healthy gut A | host: Homo sapiens | reverse complement strand
TAATGTAAGTGGTTATTTATAAATACGTTTCTTTTATGAATGCCTTGATTCTCTTGTCATTCCATCCAAAGCGTTTTTTATTTCATAAATTTTGGCATCTACCAGGAAACGATACCAGAAACCTTGTAAAAAGTGCCATATAAAGCCCTCTTTTCCATCCAGAAATCCCCTTTCAGAATGTAGCGTATATTGAAATTGATAAATGGCCGTAAGAATAGCGGTGCTTTTATATATTTCACTTTCAGCCACCGTTTACGCTGTTCCTCTGTACCCCAAAACTTGGCCTGTACTTCTTTGCCTCTGTCGTCCAGTCCGTATTCCATCATCAGCATATCCGCCATTTCCCGTGTAGCATATCCATTGTGCTTTTCTGTCCACCAGGTCAGATCATTCAAATTGGCGTCCACTTGATTCCCCTCTTCCACTGTGATTGTTGTTCCACTGAAGATGCGGATATGTTCATCCATCCATCGGTTTTCACACTCCCCATGTCCTCTTCGCCATACTTTCAGGTGGTAAGACGGATACCATCCCCCGTGTAGCAGAGGCTTTCCCATAAAATCTATACGCTTGCGGACGTATACCCATTTACCTCATTGTTACATTCCGCCAATGCTTTTTTCATGGCAGGTCCCAAGTTACCCCTCCAAAAACTCATCAGCGTCAATGCGCCATATCCATTCTGTTGTAATGGGACAATTCTTCAGCCCCCAGTTGAACTGTGTCGCATAGTTTTTCCAAGGATTTTGGTAAACTTGCGCTCCTGCTTCTTTCGCAATTTCTACAGTTCGGTCCTTGCTGAAAGAATCGATGACGAATATTTCCTCACAGATATTTTTAAGCGAGTTGATACAACGGGATATATGTTTCTTTCGTTGTATGTAAGAATGATGGCAGCTATGGAATTATTCATTTTTCAAAATTCTTTTTTTTATATATTTAGCCGGATTTCCTGCATAAACTCCCACGGCTCTGCGTCTTTTTGCACCATTACTGTACCTGCGCCTATCACAGCACCTTCCCCAATCTCTATATCAGGACCGATGAATGTATTAGCGCAAATCCATGTTTGATTGCCGATACGGATTTCGGGACGTAGTAGGGGAAGAGCCGGATCGGTATAGTCATGTGTGCCTGCACATACATGGACCCGATGGCTGACAGTAGCTTTTTCTCCTATTGTTACTTTACCTAAATTATAGATCAGGGTTTCTTCTCCAATGGCACTCCAATCGCCTATTTCCAGATTCCACGGGAACCAGATAACGGTGGAGGAGTAGATATGGACATGTTTTCCTATTTTAGCTCCGAATAGGCGTAGTATCGTATTTCTGTATCCGAAAGCTATACGGGGAGAATTACGGAAAAAGAATTTTCCGAATGTCCACAGTATACGTTTTACATAGACCCATTTGAGTAGTTCAGATGATTGCGGTTTTCTGCTATGTTGAGTTCCATGTTTATAGACAAACTTTTTTATATAGTTCAACCATATCTTGAGCAACTTTTTGTGATGAAAAATTTTCTTCAATTAATTTACGTCCGTTATGTCCCATTTCTTGTCTTTCTTTCAATAGGAGTTTGAATAAACTCTTTTATAGCCGTAATGATTTCATCCACTGAGCGATGTATCCACCATCCACATCCATATTCGGGGATTTTAGGCCAAGGGGCCCCTTGAGTAGTAATTACTGGGGTTCCACAAAAGCAGAGATTCTGCAATTACTATTCCAAAATTTTCATTGAGGGTTGGTAAAACAAACACATCAGATTCTCTATAAGTATTCCATTTGTCATCACCAAATAATCCGCCAGTAACAGTTATTATGTTACTAATTCCTTTTTCTTCTGCCATACGTTTAAGATCTTTTATAGTATAGTCTGATTCGATTCCAGCAATTATTACTTTCCAGTCTTTTAGGTCATTTTTCATGTGAAAAATAGCTTGCATCAGTAAATCTATACCTTTATTTCGGCGATATAGTGCTAAAAATAGTATCTGTTTTCGTTCTTCCCAACTTTTTTTTCATGGCAATCCATCTATTACAATGCCATTGGGGATAATGGCGATATTTTATTATATCTAACTTGATTAGATTCTTTTTCAGTATCTGCTGTAGCAACTAAAAAATTAGCTAGTTTTATTGCTCTTTTTGATATAATAATAATGCTGGAAGTTTTTTAGCCCAATAATTTTTTTTTATATTCCATGGTTCAAGCATTCCGTGGGTGACAAAAGTACAGGATAACCTTTAGTTTTTGCCCAAAATATTGTCCATGAACATTGTAGCATCCAACACCCGTTTACGTGTATTAAGTCTGGTTTTAGTTCATTAAGTAGTGTGCAATATTCATGTTTCATCCGCATGAAATGTTTGATGTTACCTTCAATATAATGTACAGAACAATGTTCTAATGTTATTTCATCATGGGTATGATGTAACAATATGTAGTTCAACTAGTTTTCCTAACTCATGTGAAAGTAATTGTAGATAAGCACTTACGCCACCACCCTGATTTCCCAATTGATGGAATGTAATGTAATATTTTCATGATATTTTATTTATCTTCCTCCTACACAAATGCTGTATAGTTTAGGTAGGTTTTTTTTTAAAATAAAATCCTATAATAATGAATAACAAGGTAAATATCCATGGGGATATTAGATAATTTACAGCAAATCCTATTGAGGAATGTCCCAATATTATAATTAATAATTTACGAATGATATTTAAGGTTGGTTCATGGAAAAAGATAAATGAAGAATGTAAATTGGCAGGCAATATACAACCATTTATGTTTTTTTCAATATAAAAAGAATTGGTTACTAATCTGTTGTATATATTCCATATACTGATTACACCGAGTGCAATAATTGGTATTTGGAAATACGACCATCTTGGGCTAGGGTATATAAGTTCTATGGTAGAAATTAAGAGGAATGCAATATAATATCTTATATTTTTATTCTCTAGTTTTATTAGGAAAAATATCTCCAGCTAGAAACCAAAACATAGCATATACAGGAATATATTTTATGTTACATAAGTTAAGTAAAAATATAGCGATAAGTAGGATTTTTTCTCCTTTTTTGCTACTATTTTTTATATAATATAAAAAAGGTGATAAGGCTACAATGATGATTAAATCTCGTAAGAACCAAGGTGGAAAGCCAAAAGGATCATAAAATATAGATTGAAAATATATTCCATACAGGTAGGTTGAATATGGTTGATATACTTTCTGAATTAAAGAAACGGGCTGTACTGGGAATTAAACACCATTATGATATAAAAAACAGGGGAAAAATAATGCAGCTATAATATAGGGAACTACTAAAGTCATAATCCTTTTCTTTATTTTATTTAAAGTATATTTTGTTATTTAAATTAAGGAAGAATAGATATCCACTTATAGCATAAAATAAGGGTACTGCACACCGTCCTATTTTTCCACTAATGAAATCTTGTAGCTTGAAATTAAATGGCATTCCCTGTATTTCATTAGGGTAATCATGGAATCCAGAGTGGATATATAACACAAGTATAATACTTATCAATGATAAAAGTTTGATTTTTTGTGATAAGAATGGTGTCATCGTTATATGATTTGTGTCTGTTATTCTGTTTTTGTATTCATTCTGTTTGTTTTTCATTTTTCGCTTTATATAGTTTGTCTTATGTAAAAATTATTAGATAAATCAATTTTTATTTCTTTTCCTTTGTCGCGTAAATTTTGTTAATGATTGCTTTGATGTTTCTTTTAAATCCGTATAATTATTTGAAGCTTGGTAACTATAAATAATCATTTTGTTGGAAAGAAAAAATATTTTTTATTGATATATCAAATTTGAATAGAATTGAAATACTGGTCTCTATTGTTGTTTACAACAGAAATTTATAATCCCTGCGAATGTTTATAACTTTACAGAAGAACTATTTTAAATAATTCAATGCTGACAACCTGTTCATATAATAGGTTGATATCAGTGTATGACAAGCTGTTGATATATTTGCTATAACAGCTGCTGATAGATACGTTTAGCTGCTAATTTTTATCTTGAGGATTTTTCTGCAAATGTGACATACTTATTATTTATTTTCAATCAAACAGTTTATCATATACTTGGCTAGAACTCGGCCACTTATATGTTTGTCAGCCCATTGTTGTCGAAAAAAATCTGTCATGGCGAATTGTGTCAATATTATCATGACACCATTGCATTATTTCAGAAAGTTGTTGTTCATTATTTACATGAAAGACTTTTCCAATTCGTTCATCCTTTAAGTAAATCTGCGGCTCCACAAGTATTACTGCAAATTACATACATACCAGTTTGTAATGCTTCATTTACCACTGCCCCCCAACCATCATGAATACTTGGTAATATTAGAATATCATTTTGGACATCCATGTAGGTATTTCTGTTTGAGGTTGAAAGCCAGTTAAAGTAACATAGCTTTTTAAATTATTTTAATTATATAGTTTTCTAAATCTATTCGTCTGTTACCATCACCTACATAAGTCACATGACAGTCAAATTTAGAATTATTTTTTTATGCAGGAAACAAGACTGCTGGAAATTATTTTAGGAGATTTCCTATAAGATAAACTACCAACAAAAAGAAATTTTGTTGTGGCTGTTTGATTTGTAATAAGGTTATTCTTTTCTTTGGGTTGTGTACAATACATAAAAGGATATACGTTCCATTTGCTATATACTGATTTGAAATATTTCGTAGCTCGGTTACCCATGGCAAAAACCTTATCTATATACTTGGCATATTTATAGTCTTGTAAGAAGAAACGTATACTATGTAACCATAAAGGCTTTCCATTATTACTGCCAAAAGCATATGTATATGGGCATTCTGTTACTATACCGCGTTTTATATTATAAACCAAACTAATTTTAAAGCAGTGGAATATAAATGGAAAACCATGTATACCTGAGAATAAATGCCAACTATCTGCCTCTCTCATATTAAATAAAGCACGAATTTTATCATTATTAGGGCTTATTATAATTGAGCATTTTTCTATTTGGGGATAACACCCCAGTTCCCAACCCATTTTTTACGTTCATCACTGATACTTTCTTCTGTAACTACTACTACTTCATCTACACGTTTATCATCCATAAGATGTACAATATATGGTAGTTGATGTGGGCTAAGACAATTTTGCCAAAATACAATTCTCATAAACGGTATATTTTTACTATATATTTAATGAATCTACAGCATGTATTGTTTCTTTCCAAGCTTGCACTGTAAAGTTCATGCGTAAAAAGGAAATATTATCAGAATATTTTAATAGTTCATTGATATCCATATTGATGATATCTTGAATAGATTTTGTTATGGCTGCTTCATTGTATTCAGATAAAATGTAGTTTGCACCCTTTATCTCAGGATACGATATTGTGGAAAGTACAATCTTACCTTTTGAAAAATAGTCTAAAACTTTGGATGGAAAATTATTATTATTTTCGGAAGATTGGGATTTCTTAAGTTCAAACAAATCGTTGCAGAATCAAGTAAACAAAGATAATCTTCGTATTTCATATTTCCAAAGAAGTGTAAATTTGTATATTTTTTATATTCAGTAGGAAATTCTCCATTCCCTGATATATATAGTTGTGCATTGGGAATTTTGAGAAAACTTTAATGCCATATCGTAACCTGTTACAGGGGATAAGAGTGAGAAAAAAGAAATATAATGTCATTTATATCTTTTTCTCTGATTTTATATTTAACATGTTCTCATCAATTATTCCAGCTTTCACTTTTAAATTTTTAATGTGTTTGAAACATGAACGTGCTGATAAAGATATCATTCCATCACATTTTCTTAATAACCAGCCAATAAAGGATTGAAGTGAGAATATATTGGAGGATGGAGTATAATCTGCCATTATTATATAAATCTTTTACGCCAAATAAATTTAAGAAGTGTATATGCTAATAAGCAAGAAAATGTCAAATTGTAGAACCATATAGCATCTGAAGTATGTGTATCCCTAGCTAGTTTTACATTTAATAAAATATATCGGACTATTTTATTTATTTTGTTTTTGCCGTTGTTTATGTAAAATGTAATATTTTTGTATGTTATCTGGGGAGGTAGTTGATAGCTGATAGGTGTAATAGATCTAATATCATTAAAACATTTTCCATCCACTAGCCGATTACAAAAATTAATGGCAGCTTGTGATGCTTTTGATTTAATTATGTAATCGGAAGGAGTATATTACAAATGAATGTTCTTTTTGTTATTTGTTTTTTTTGAGTCATATTTTATTTTTTGTCCTATTATTCTTGGGAAATATTTTCGTATTATGATTGATAATATATAAAGTATAATCCATAAAAATATGTGTCTTAAAAATGGATTCATAATTTCGGGAACAGAAAAATATGAAAATCCGATTTTTATATATGTACTTATTATCTGTGATAGTCCTAATATTATTATTGTATTATGTCCTGCCCACTTGAAGAATAATTTTAGGTGTGGCATAAATATTATCAAAGTAAGTTTTAGTAATTAATATAATAGCAAATGTTCCTCCTATAGCATTAATAGCATTCAATCCATACCAACCACAATTATTCCAAGCCATATCTGTTCGAGGTAGTATTTGTGATAGAATAATATTACTATTAATAGACAAAGAGCTTAAGAATGTTTAGGAGGATAGAGAATTATTTATTTTTAGATATATATCCAATTAAATAGAAAAACTAGCATAGAAGGATACATCATATTATACGGAAAATGAATATTGAAAAAATATAACATGTAACCAATTGTTGCTATTGTAATTGCTGTTAATAATATTAAACAGTTTGAATTTATGTAACGAATAATGAAATAAGAAAAAATTCTGCAAAAAAATAATACAGGGATAAACCATAATGCACATCCATTTATCCAACCTTTATATAACCATTCTTTTAATGTTTGATCGTGAATTGTTAATAAAGTGATAAGTGAGAATATAATATAAGGTATTATTAGAGTTTTCCCTCTTTTCTTTATAAACAAGTTAAAGTTGGGATATTTTGTTGCATTAAATAAGATTCCTGATATGATAAAAATAGAGGCATATGGAAAGACCATATCCAATTGCTATAGATAGTGGAATACTTGTATGCCCACATACCATTAAAAAAATGGCAATGCCTTTAGTAAGATCTATCAATCAATTCGAATATTGTTCATGTTTAATTTTTTACTTTCGTTTTATTATTCTTCGAATAAATAAACAAAACAGACTGTAAATTCCTATTTTGTTTAAAATAGCAAGTAAACTATGAATCTTATACTTATATGAAAGTAAATCTATTTTTGATATGTGTTCATTATTTTTGATGGGATTACTTGAATCATATAAATAGATTCCTTCACCTTCATTATTCATAATTACATTTTAGCTCAATTGGTCTAAGTTCTAATGCAAATTTTTAACTATTTGATAATTCATTTTTTTGTAGTTAATATGTAGCGTTTATTCTCGAATTTTTTTCAAATTATCAGAAAGATCTAATATAGATCGGCTTCTGATATTTGAAGAGTTTCATATAGGCATCTGTTTTCATTATATGAATCGTAGTTAACCCCGTTAAAAGTAGGGAAACGATATGTATTTTCTTGCTTACTCCATTTTAGTGGAGATTGGAATACAAATAAATTTGTAGTAACATGTGTACCTTTATCTGCACAATTAGTGCTATATGAAGAATATGGATATACGAAGTATTTATTTTGAGTCTATGCAATAGGCTATATGATATTTGAGCCAAGATTTTCCCCCACTCTTTAAAGCAATATATATTATTTATACAGGCTAGTTTATTATGCTTAGTTTGTTCGTACCAATTATAAAATCTTCTCCAGGAATCTCTCATCCAAACTTGTCCCCATGACATAGCTATTTTTGCATAAAATATACATCATATTCTGATTTTAAAGCATCAAAAGGTTCAAAAGTTTGATAGTTAAATGGATAGTTATATAGAATATTCCAGCAATATTATTATCATTACAATAAAATTTGGTAGCAGCAACTTTGCAAATTTATAAAAACCAGGTGCAACAATTATATCGTCCTCTAAGACGATAACGGCATCATAATAATCTAATAATTGTCCAATAGAAAGTATATGTTTACGTAGTCCCAAATTTTCTTTGTGAGTAATAACTTTTTTTTTTCACCATATGGCCAAATAAAATCATTGGCATATCGTTCAACTTCATTAGTATTGTTTTATCACTGATAATGAGAGGTGCATTATCAATATCTGCGCATAATAATGAATTCAATAATCGACTTAATGATTTTACTCTATTATATGCGACTGTGACGATAGCTATATTTTCCATGAGGATTCTTTTTATAAAATGAAATATTTTGCTTTTGAAAGTACAATTCAAAAATAAGAAGTATTACAAGGTAAAAGAATGGACCTGTTTCTTGGGTAAAATAGAACATTGTAAAATAAAACATTCCAGCACAATTGATGTAGTTTAACTGAAATGTGATATAATTAGGACTTCTAAAAAAGTGATTGTAAAATTTTCTAGATATTTTTCTACAAAAAAGAATGCTATTAATCCACCTAAAATTCCAAAATATTTAATATTGAGAAATGCAATAGTTCCCCAATTGGCGTTTCCAAAGTACCCTTTGATTGGTTTTTTATTGTGGCTACACGGTCATCTGGATAAATGACATTATAAAAGGAAATATTTTTATTACTTGTCGTTCTACAAAAGTAAATGTCCTAGAACTCTAGGTAGGCGGAAATATCCATATTTTTCTTCGAAATTCTCAATACTCCATCTTTCTGCTACATATGGAAATTGTTACCGTAGTATCCAAAAAATTCAGCAAAATTATTTTGAATACTGGAGGGTAAATTTTTTGTGCCATATATGCGAATTCTTTTGAGAAAGTTCCATTCTCTAATAATTGTCCTTCATGTGTTACATTTTGACGTCCGATAGTCAAAAATGATATGTACAAAACAAATAAAAGTATATAAATGCAAAAATGCAATATTTGACATAAACGGGTATCTTAATTTTTATACGATAACATTTGTGGAAAAAATATATGTATGCCAGTATAAGTGTAACAAATAATATGCCTTGTTTGCCGGCGATAGCCATAGATGATAAGGCTTAATGCTAAAATATTAACTAGTCCTAATAAAATATTTATTTTTGAGCCCACAAAAAACAGAAAATATGCTAGGGAAACTTCCACCTAATAAAATAGTACCTATGGGGGTTAATACCATAAGAGGAAATAATTCTTGAAACTGCCTGCGTCGTTCTCCACCATCATCCATAGAAACTCCTAATAAAACAAACATTTCAAAGCAGATCATTAATGAACCAATAATTCCTAATAATCCTAAAAGTACATGGATCTTGTTACTGTAAGATGAATAAGAGTTAAACACATTGCGTAGTCTTCGTCTTAATAATATGGCATAATTAGCATTCTCTAACTTTCCGAATCCTAAGTGAAAGGAAAAAATAGTAAGCATAACATATATGATGATTCTTTGTTCATTTATATTCGACGGAACATAAAGGATTCCAGAAAAACCATTTATCAATATAATTCCTACTCCCAAAAAAAGCCAAATTCTAGGATCTAAAAGGGTCTTTTTTATACAAGTTGCTAATTATTATAAGATACCCAAGGCTCCAAACTACAAATGGTTCTAAAATAGACGGTAGGATAGAAATATCCAATAAAATTAAAAGATACGCTAAAATATACGGCATATGATGTTTTGTATTATTTTAATAATTTTGGATTTCTCTGTCTTATCAAGACAGAATATGAAAATAAAAAAATGCGGAAAACAAACAAACTATAAAAAGCAGTATAGTGCATACGCAAAAATGTATTTGAAAAATAGTTTTTATATAATATGCCAAAATAACATTGATTGCTACTATTAAAATGCATGGTATTACAACATTTTTTGTATATGATATTATTGAAACTTGAGGAATGTATTTGCTGAGTAATATTAGTCTGAAAATAATTCCAATAAGAGAAGTACCAATTGATACAAACATAATATCATAACATGGCAATCCCTAAATAGAATAGTAATATTGCCAAGGGAATATCTAAACACATAATAAGACATATGCCTGTTTGGAATATGCGAATTTTTCCTGTTGCATCTATTCCTTTTCCTAAAGGAATTGCCATACAGTCTATTAAAGAAACAACAATAGATAACTGCAAAAAAATATCTGAGTATATTGGTGGATGTATTAACCATAACTCAAGAAGTGGATGAGGATTAACTGCTACAGGTAAAGCTAGAATAAAAAGTAGACAAAAAAGAATATTTGGAGGATTTATATATAAGAGATTGCATCCTGCTAATATTACCATTGGCATAGTTTTTTGTTATTTGAGGAGTCGCTGCCATTTGGAAATTTCCTGCAAAAGAAGAAACTTGAGTGGAAACCTGATATGCAACCCCCCTAGCAGCGTTTATTGCTGGACCAAAAAATATATTTAGAACTAAGTTCACTCCTTGGTTTCGAAGGACAAAACCTATATTTCCAATGAAACTAAAACTTGCAAATGATAGCATTTTCTTTATGTAGTTTCTGTCTTTGTTAAATTTAAGTAGGCATTCTTTATACTTTCTTTTTCCGTAAATGATGCTCCATAGTTTACATAGTATTGTAACAAGTACAAGCAACCAACTATATATAATTAACTTGTCGTAAAGTTCGAATGTTGAAATAAAATATGCAATACCTAATTTGAGAAAATATTCGACTATACTTATATATGCATATATGTTGAAATCTTCTTTTGCTATGATTAAAGCGTCAAATGGTACAGTCCATACCGTAATTAGTAATGAGCAGATAGTTGCTTGAAATACAAAATTTGCTGCTAATAATCTATCTGGAGGGATTGTCATAATAGAATTGAGAAACCATACTCCTAAAATTTCAGCAAATAGTAATACAAATATAGAAATAAGAGCATGTATTGTAAGTGCTGCTCCAAAATGTTTTTAAGTTCAGATTGTTTTCCACGACCAATTTCAAAAGCAAAAAAACGTTGTGATGCTTGTATCATACCAGTATTGATGATGCCGATAACAACTATTAATCCGCCCACAACGTTATATATACCATAATCTTCAACGCCTAAGGCTTTAAGAACAAGTCTTTGGGTAAAGAAAGCGACAAATATAACAACAATTAATCTTATGTAGAGGAGGATAGTATTTTGGGCTATACTTCTATCTGTTGTTCCCATATTTTTAATTTGATTTAGGTACTAATGTTAAAATGAGTAAAATGAAAATGCTTTTATAGTTTATTTAAAGTAAGAAATAATAGTTTTTAGTTTCCTCGCAATTTGTATTGCTTTGGAATACAAAGAGTTATTTGGAAAGTAAGTTTCTTTAAAAGGATAAAATACATTTTCATAGAATATTCCATCAGTTTTCACTTGTATTTTTTGTTGTATTTTCAATTTCTGCTATACCATTATAGCAACAATTCACAATATAATGCTTTCCTTTTTCAAAATTTGTACAAGTATATGGAATGACAACTTTAGGGTATTGTAGATTTACATTGGGAGAGCAATCGCAAATGCTAGAAAATCCATTATCAAATAAAGTATATATTCCACTAATTTGATTAGTGTTATAACAAAAAGCTTTATTGTCCTTTGTTGATTTAATTAATGAGTTGTTTTTACAAACAGCTGTTCCAAAATCATATAATTTAAATGATATTTTTGTATTCACAACGTGGATGCGATAGTGATATGGTACATTAGGGAAAATATATGTAATAATTGAAACATCATTGAATGGCTTCCATTCTGTAACCATAACATGTTCATTATTTTCTAATATATGAGAATTTTTACGAATAATAAAAGATTGCCCTATTTTTATGATTAAGCTGTTGTCACATGCTAAATTTTCAATACCAGATACTGAACGGCAAACACATGGAGCACAATGCGTTGTATATAGAAATTTTTCGTATTTTGCTTCTGTATTTCCAAATTCGTTATTGCATTTTTGACCATTCATAAACATGTATGAATGCCCCTGGTGAAACATAATCGTTGAGAAAATAGCTGGAATGTAACGGCGGGTGTTATTCTTGTTTTCTAGTTTAGAAGAGTCTATTTTAAAGAAATAATCAGAAGAATTTAGAAGAAATATGAATGATTTGAGACACCAATAGGAAGAGCCTTTTGCATTGTAAAATTCAGACATGAATTGGTTGGTATAACAATAACCTATATTTAGAAATCCATTTGAGTCAAATATCTTTTGAGACATCCACCATTTTATATTTCTTTCAATTATCCCTTTAATTACAGACAGAACTTCTTTATCTTCAATGAAGTTGCTATATATAGACCAAAAAGCTACTTGTGCAAATTTATATGTCAGACTTCTTCCAAAAAGGTATAGCATTGCCTGAATTTGAAAAAATAGCATGAAACTTTTAGAAAAAATTGTGCTTCTTTTTATGAAAGTAATTGAGCGTTTGTCTTCTGGACAATATTTTGCATAAAGTAGTGAATAATAATGCAGAGCAAAAGGAATATAATAATCACGTTGCAAACTATTTCCGTCGCTATACCATCCATCGCCGATGTACATTTTTTCTATATTCTCAAAGGCATGCTCTATTGAATTTTTTGAATATTTTAGTCCTAGGATTCTGAGAAATGTATTTACTAATACTATAAAAATTGCCAATTATTTATCGGAACTTGAACTTTATTTATTTGTAGACACCATTCTTGAAGATTGTTACGACTTTGTTCGTCGAATAAGGATTCGAATAAATTTCTATTTTCAATGCAGTAAAGAAGAATTGGAAATATTTCAACTATTTTTGGTCATTATCATAAATTTCTCCCAATATTTATTACATTTAGAGTTGATTCCTGTTTTTAATCATTGTGAAAATGACTCTTTTTATATCCTCATGTCCAGGCAACATAGACCATCCTAAGAGGCTTCGAGAAAAACTTTCTAATCTCATAGTACGTGTGTCATAGGATACTTCTATTTCATTAGGGATTATAATAGATGACTCTGCTTCATCATATAAGTTGACAAAGGGTTTAAGGAGGTCATAAAGTAATGATTCGTAGTATGATCTAGACAATTTCATTTTCTAACACTTTTAATAGAGTCATTTATAGAACTCAATATTTTATTTTTTTAAGGAATCTTTAATTTCGTATATTTTATATTTTATGTTTAAAATTTTTCCTACGGATTTGTCGAAATCTTCGTTTTTTCAAATGATTGTCGAAATTTTTTTAACGTAATCGTTTTTAGTAACAGGCGATAATAATCTTGGATTAAATTTGAATGTTTCTGAAATATCGTGTTTCTCTATAATAAAATTGGGACTACTATTTTTTTTTATTAGAGATACACCTTTTCAGAGGAACAAAGGATAATTGAAACCCCTAAACCACTCTTTTCTCTATCCAATAAATTACCACTTGATAATCCCCAAAAATCCCCAATAGTAATGTCGCCGATTCTTTCTCTTCGGGAAAATTTGCAGCCGTAACATGAAGACCTTAGGCTTATTTTATTATCAAAAGCACGGAAATATTGATTATAGAAATCGTTGTAAGTGTATTATTTTATTATTTGTGTATTCAATCAAAATCCATAATCACATCCGTTTCTGAATTTGATGTTTTTTGCATCTTTAAGATAGGAGTTTAGATTTTGCTTTAGAAATTTATTTGAAGGAACGCCTCCACATATAAAACTTACAGTAAATAAATTTTATGTAGTGAATTAGGTATATAATTTAATAGTCCTGCAACTTGGCAAGGTGTACCGATAAAAGTACAGTCTTTGATTTTAAATCATTTTAATTTGTTTATAGCTATATCCTATAGAACTCTGTACATACTTCGTGCCTTGTATTTTTATGCAGTTCTTTAACTGAATCAATGCGAGAATGTAGTAAATTAAAAGCATTGTCGAAAAGCTGCTCCATAAACTACTCCGCCTTTTTCTATAATAAATGTAGAAAGGGTTGTTGCTACTCCACCTGAAGTTGATTTTTATATATATCATCGTTTTTAGATACAGCTGCATAAGTGGACATTTCTATATGGAAAATTGGAAGGGTATTGTTGGGACAAACTGTTCTGCATGCACCGCAATCAATACACAAATTGTGATTAATTTGTGGATGAAGAAAGCCGAATTTTATCTTCAATCATGGATATTGCATTCTTGGAGCATATGTTACAGCAAGCCCAGCATCCCATACAGACATCTTTATCGCATATTTCTTCCATGTGAAATCAGATAATCAATGTAGTATTTATAATGAAAAACTATACTAGGTTAATTTTGTAATTTGAATAGTTGTATTAGTCTTTTCTAAATATATCTCTTGTATAAACTTTTTCTTTACGTCATCCAAACAAGAGTCGTAGCGGTTAGCAATAATAGCATGACTTTGTTGCTTAAAAATAGATAAATCGTTTATTATTTTGCTGCCGAAGAATGTGCTTCCATCTTCAATGGAAGGCTCATAAATAATGATTTCCGCACCCTTAGCTTTGATGCGCTTCATTACACCTTGGATGCTACTATGCCGAAAATTGTCGCTATTTGATTTCATCGTAAGGCGGAATACACCGATGATGCAATGTTTTTCTTCTGTTGGATTGAAATCACTATGATTATAATAGTCGTAGTATCCTGCTTTGGCAAGTATACGGTCGGCAATGAAATCTTTCTGGTTCGATTGCTTTCAACAATAGCTTGTATCAAATTTTCAGGAACGTTAGCATAATTAGCGAGTAATTGTTTCGTATCTTTTGAAGACAATATCCTCCATATCCAAAACTAGGGGTTGTTATAATGGGTCCCAATACGTGGATCAAGGCAGACTGTTTATGATTGCTTGTGTATTTAATCCCTTTATTTCTGCATATGTATCTAGTTCATTAAAATAAGAAACACGTAGAGCTAGGTAGGTATTTGCAAAAAAGTTTCACAGCTTCTGCTTCAGTTAAACCTAAGAATAGAGTTTTTATATTTTCTTTTTATTGCTCCTTCTTAAAAGGGCTGCAAAAATCGTGAGCGGCTTTGTCTAATCGTTCATCATTTTCAGGACGACCTACAATAATACTACGGGCTAGGATAAAGATTGTCATACAAGGCCTTGCTTTCTCGTAGGAATTGTGTGAAAAGATAATATTTTCTGTATTCATCTTTTACGAATATATTCCGTATAGCCGACAGGGATAGTGCTTTTTATAACCATGATTGCATTGGGATTTACACTTTTACAAGAGTAATTACTTCCTCAATGTGCTTAGTGTCAAAGTAATTTTTTACAGGATCATAATTAGTAGGGGCTGCAATTATGACAAAGTCTGCATCACTATAGGCTTTTGGCTCCATCTAATGTTGCTGTTAAATTTAATTTTTTTCAGCTAGATATTTTGATATGTAGCTATCTTGTATAGGTGACTTACGCTGATTTATAGAATTTACTTTTTTCGGGTATAACATCTACAGCAGTTACTTGATTGTGCTGACTCAAAAGTGTAGCAATACTTAGCCCTACATAACCAGTACCTGCTACTGCAATTTTAAATTTTTTGCTCATTAAAAAATTGAATGTTCGTTGTGTAATTTATATAATGTTCAAAAGAATTATATGAAAGAACATATCGCTTAGTGGTTCAAGAATATTTATTTTGTATTTTAGAATCTTTAAAAATATTCATCTAAAAACACTTTTCTTTTTCTTTCATTTCATCAAGAAAAAATCACTGCCTTCCATAAATAATAAACTAACAATCAACAATATGAATTTAGAAAATTTCTTCCAATTAAATTTCTCTTTACGGCATGGAAAAATTCCCGTTTACCAACGAATGGATATTGTTTAACACTAACTATTTCTTATGAAATTCTATACTTTTGACCAAAGATAGGATATGAGTCTTATTCTCTTATCACTATTACGGATTAAAAGATTGCTTTCTTAAAATTGGTAGACGACAGAGAAAATCTCATTCAGCATTCAGCATGAATTTCCTGAGCGTTTGTTTTTCTCGATAATTTCGTTTCGAAGTTTGTGTTCCAAAAAAATATCGGGGAAGAAAAGAATAGTCTGTATCACGGTTTAAGCGTGTCTGTTATTATTGAAGACACTTTTCAATTTACTGTAAATGCTAAATATAATATCTGTTTTGGAAAACAGTTCATTCAAAATGGCGGCAACATCTGTTTCAAGCAAGGGATAATCGTGTGAGATCTCATTTCTCAACTCACGTATATAAGTCCATTCGTCAGCACTTGGAATAATAAGATAACGTTCCAGACGGTTCAGAATGTCACGCATAGGAAGTGCGGTGATGTCTTCATCCAGATATTCCAATATGTATCGGGAATATTTTTGCTCCCATGGAATCTTGCAATTTGGAAAAGCGAAATATGAATTGGTCTATGCAGCGGACTTGTTCTGTTGTCAGGTTGGAATAACAATCCGCAGACATGGAATATTGACCCCTAACCCTTCAAGAGCTTCTATTTATACGAATATACGAATATGCTTGTCGCATACATCAAATTCCCGTTCTAGGCGTTCTGTTATCTCT
>VOFB01002700.1_pt1 | contig 16741 bp, 28 predicted proteins | sample 5384141 | NCBI WGS metagenome assembly VOFB01 (sample SAMN12384721, study PRJNA508395) | human gut metagenome | isolation source: healthy gut A | host: Homo sapiens | reverse complement strand
AACTCGCGGGAGAGCATCGTGATAACGTCCTTCAGATAGGCGTTGATGCGGCAGTAGCAACCCTCCGCTTCCAGGCGGCCGATGGCGAAAAAGGCGAAACCGTTCTTTTCCGCAGCGCGTCGAAGATGCGGTAACGGATTCCTCCACGAGATCCATCGCTTCCTTCGTGCGGCTACTCTTCTACGTTATCAATGTCTGCTTGCGGATCTCGTCAAGCGTGAGCGTGACCTCCACGCCGAGACACGTTGAAAGACCGACGGCGGGATCGGCGTCGATCGCGAGGATCCTCGCGTCCGGTTTGCACTCCGTCAGGTGGCGCACCATGGCCGCCGCCAGCGTCGTTTTTCCCACTCCGCCCTTTCCGGATACGGCAATCACTTTTGCAGTTGTTTCCATCGCAAGTTTCCTTTCGCGCAGTTTGATGAATTTGTGTGCGTTTTTAGACACTTTTATAGATTTTAACTACATAATCATTGTATCACTTTCTACTAAAATAATCAAGGATTTCTTATTATTTTTTGTTGATTATCTGTGCTGGTTGTGTTAAATTGAACATGATATTGGTGGAGGATTCACAACGGCTGTGAACAAATCATTAAGAAATTGAGAACAATTATAAATAAAGTATGAAAGAGGGATTTGGATTTGAAAACCGATGCGTTGGTCGAAAGACTCGTCAACAGCTATGGCAGCTGGGTGCAGAAGGACTGCGAAAATACCGAAGGCGGTACCGGACGCTATACCAGGGAGCTCTGGCCGTATGACACGATGTTCTCCCCATCCAGGTCAACCGTCTGACGATCAAGAATCGTCTTGTGATGGCGCCGATGGGCAACTGCCAGATGGCGGAAGAGACCGGCCGCCCGAACGACAAAATGCGCGAGTACTTTTTGCCCGCGCCGAAGGCGGCGTCGGCCTTCTCACCACGGCCCTCATCCCCATCAGCCACCACATCGACTCTTCCGTGACGGAAAAGGGCAACTTCTCCTACTTCCCCCGCATCGACAACACCCGCACCAACTTCATGGGCTGGCGCGATCTGGCGCAGGGCGTCCACGCGCGCAACAGCCGCATTTTCATCCAGCTCACCGCCGGTCTCGGCCGTGTCGGCAACCCGCAGTGCCTTATGACGAAGTACGCGCTGCCCGTGTCCGCCTCCTGGAATCCGAACTTCTATTCCGAGCATTCCCTGCCGTCCCCTTACCGACCTTGAGCTGGACCAGATCGTCCGCAACTTTGGTCAGGGCGCAGCAGACGCCAAGACAATGGGCATCGACGGCGTGTATCTGCACGGCCACGAGGGCTATCTCATCGATCAGCTCACCAACACCGCGTTCAACCACCGCAAGCTCGGCAAATATACCGACTGGCAGCTCTTCGGCATCAACATCGTCAAGGAGATGCGCAAGCGTACCGGCCCTGGTTCCCGATCATGTACCGCATTGATCTGAGCTGCGCTCTTGAAGAGACCTACGGCGAGCGCATGGACACCGTTTCCTCCCTCAAGGGCTTCAAGAACGGCCGTTCCATTTATGAAACGCTCGACTATATGGAAAATCTCGTCAAGGCGGGCGTGGATATGTTCGACGTGGTACCTCGGCTGCTACGACAACTGGTGGCTCCCGCATCCGCCCGCGTACATGCCCGCCGGCTGCTTCCTCGACGTGGCGAAGGTGGCCAAGAATACTTCAAGGAGCGCGGCGTGAAGTCCAATGCCGGATTTGAGGTTCCCATCGTCGCTGTCGGCAAGCTCAACTATCCCGATATGGACGAGAAGGCCCTGCGCGACGGCAAGTGCGACATGATCATGCTCGGCCGTCCGGTGCTCGCCGATCCCGACTGGTGCAGGAAAGCCTATGCGGGCGACGTGGACCAGATCCGTCCGTGCATCGGCTGTCAGGAAGCCTGCGTCAACGAGTTCGTCGAGGGCGGTCACCCGCAGTGCGCCGTCAACCCGCGCACCGGCCATGAGGACGTGCTACCCAAGCAGTCCGCGCCCGCTGTAACGGCGAAGAAGATCGGCGTCGTCGGCGGCGGCCCGCCGGCATGAACTTTGCCATCTACGCCGCGCAACGCGGCCACACCGTCGAGATCCTTGAGAAAACGAGCGAGCTCGGCGGCATTGCGAACGCCGCTGCCGTTCCCAAAAACAAGTACGACATGCACAACTATGTCGAATGGCTCAAGCGCCAGACGCTCGGGCAGAAGGGCGTTGCGGTGAAGTTCGGCGTAGAGGCCACGCCGGAATATCTCAAGACGCAGAACTACGACGCCGTGATCTATGCCGTCGGCGCCAAGCGCATCAGCCCGCGCATTCCCGGCATCGACACCGTGAACATGGTCGAAGCGACCGAGCTTCTGCGCAATCCCGAAAAAGCTCGGCGGCGCGAAGAAGGTCGTCGTTCTCGGCGGCGGCGCGGTCGGCATGGAGACCGCCTACTGGCTGAGCTACGAGCACGGCTGCAAAATCACCGTGATCGACATGCTCGGCAACTTCATGGACGGCGCCTGCACCGCCAACCGCGGCCACATCATCCACTATCTTGAGGATAACGGCGCGAAGCTCGTCAACTGCGCGACAATCAAGTCGTTTGAGCCGGGCAGGGTGCTCGTCAGCCGCAACATCTCCAAGGGCGCGCCGGACGTTTACTGCACCTGGACGCCGGTTCTGCCGAAGAACGTCGTCAACCCGCTCGCGCCGAAGATGGGTCCCGAAACGGTCGTCGAAGAGCACCACGCGGGCTGTTCGTCAACGCGCTCGGCCGCCGCGCCGACGAGAGCCAGTATCTCGAGGGCGTGAAGCAGCATGTCGCCAAGGAGATCTACAACATCGGCGACTCCTTCCAGGCCGGCCTCGTCTGGGGCGCTACCAAAGCCGCCTACCCTCGCGCAGTACATCTGATCCGATAACTGCATAAGCGTAAGATGACGCCGTATCCGGAAAAACCGGATACGGCGTCATAATTTATATCTGTTATCGGGTATAAACGGAAGATCACTTTTCCCCCGCTGCGGCGCGGGGCGTAGGCGACGATGATCGCCGCTGTTTCTTCCAGTCCCGCGGAGGAATCCACCGTCAGCTCATAGTTTTCGGCATCGCCCCAGCGGCGGCCGGAGATGTGCCGGTAATACGACGCCCGCGCCTTGTCGGAGTGGCGGATATTGCGTTTTGCCTCCCGCAGCGTGTCCCCGTATACCTCCATGACACGACGGATTCGGTAGTCGAGCGGCGCGTGAACGAACACACGGACAACATTTTATGCTCCCGCAGAACATAATCCGCGGCGCGCCCTACGATAACGCACGAACCGTTGTCGGCAATGCGGCGGATGATCCGATCCTGCGCCGCGATGGCCGCTGGACACCTGCGAGCTGAGATAGAGATCGCGCATCGCGTCCGGAGCGTTTTTTGTGGATATCGGAAATGAATTCGCGGTCGAGCCCGCTCTCATGCGCGGCCAGCGCCACCATCTCCTTTGTAGTAAAACGGGATGCCGAGCTTCTGCGCAACGAGCTTTCCGATCTGCTTGCCGGAGGAGCCGTGCTCGCGGGCGATGGTGATGATGACGCCCGGCTTCGAGGGTTTGAGCGCCACGGCGTCTCCGTCATCCGCGCGCAGCGGCTTCGGCTCGCTGACATAGTCCTTTTGAGGAACCGCCGGTAGAATATAAACCCCACGATGCTCGTCAGGATTTCCGTAACCGGATACGTCAGCCAGAACCGGCTCAGCCCGAAGCGGGAGAAAAAGATAGCCGAGCGGGACGAACAGCACGACCGTCCGGATCACCGTGAGCGCCGAGCTTTTCAGACTTGAGCCCACCGCCTGAAAGAACACCGGAAAGATCAGCGATGTGACCATCGGGATAAAGCCGAGGCCGATGATGCGGAAGCCGACCGTGCCAATCTCGATCACGAGCGCATCGGAGGTGAATGTCCGCAGCAGCATCTGTAACGGCAGAGAAACGAAGATCAGCGTGCCGACGGCCATCAGTGCCGCGCCGAACAGAACAGAGGCTGTGGAGCGTCTTTTTGCAGCGGTCGATGTTTCGCGCGGCGTAATTGTAGCTGATGACCGGAACGATGCACGTCTGCATCGCGCCGAGCGGGATAAAAAGAACGTCTGCCACTTATAGTAAATGCCGAGGGCGGTGACAGCCTCATCGCAGAAGCTCGCTAAAATCAGATTAAGGCCGAATATGTAAAAAGTGTACGCCGACTGCATCAGGATATTCGGTATGCCGAGACGGAAGATCTTTGCGACGTGGTGCGGATACGCCATTGCCGCGGGCGAGCGGCGAAAGCCCTTTCTCATCACGACAAGCGCCGCCACGATCTGCCCCGCAACAGTAGCAACGGCAGCACCGGCGATACCATTTCCGGAAGGCCGAAAAGGCCGAAAATCAAAAAGCGGGTCGAGCACGATGTTCGTGACCGCGCCGAGGATCTGGGCGATCATTGGCGTTTCATATCGCCGATCGATTGCAGCACCTTTGTCCAGATGCTCTCGAAGAACAGCCCGAAGCTGAATACGCATACGATCCGGCCATATACCGTCACATCGCGTATCACCGCGTCAGACGAGGTGGATATTCTCGCATAGGCGGGCATGACCGCCCAGCAGACCGCAGCAAACAAAAAAGCCACAGCGCGGCGGCGAGCGGTGTTCCCACACCGGCATACTCATCCGCCTTTTTCGCCTCGCCCACGCCGAGCTTTGCCGCCATCACCGTATTGATCCCTACGCCCGTTCCGACGGCGAGCGATCATCAAGCTGGATCGGATAGATGATGGACAAAGCCGTCAGGCCGGATTCCGAATACCGCCCCACAAACTGACTGTCCACGATATTATAAAGCGCCTGAATGAGCTGCGCGAGCATCACCGGCGGCGCCAGACGCAACAGAACTTTGCTGATTTTTTTCCGTTCGGAACAGTTCGCTGTGTTCCACTTTTGGTATCCCTCGTTTTTCTCGTTTGATATCCTGCGTTTTTCGCGGGTAGGCGGCATTGTAGCCGCTTATGAAAAATTTGTCAATGGGGCTGCGTATGCCGTATAGATATCCTGTGTGTTTTCTTCTTTTCAAACCTTCACCAAGTCATTATAATAAGAACGTCTGAATAAGGAGGAATAAACCATGAATACCGCATACTATCAGGGAAACCGGGAACGGCTCTATGCCATGATGCAGCCGGGTTCGCTTTTGATGCTTTTTTCCGGCGAAGAGGTTCGAAAACGAACGACGAATATTACCCGTTTTTTCGCGGATCGGAGCTTTGTCTACTTTACGGGGCTGAAGTGCAGGCAGGCGGTGCTGCTCGCGCTGAAAGACGCCGAGGGCGGTGTCGCGGAGCGGCTGTATCTGCTGCCGCCGGACGCTATTGCCGAGCGCTACCGGCACCGCGCGATCAACCGCAGGAAGCGGAAAGCGTTTCCGGCGTTAAGGACGTGCGCTTCGTCGGCGCGCTGGAAACGGATTTTTCCGCGCCTGGCGAACAGCGGAAACTACGGGGCTGTGTATCTCGACCTCTACCGCATTCTCCCAGCTGACGTTGACCGCCCGGCGCACGGCTGGCGAAACGTGATCCAGCGGGAATATCCGTTCCTGCGTCTGGAAAACGCCAACATACTGATCCGCCAGCTGCGGCTTAATTAAAGCAGCCCTGCGAGATTGAGGCGCTGCGTGAAGCCGAGAAGATCACCAAGGCGGGCATTCTGGCCATGATGCACGCTTCCGCCCCGGGAAATATGAGTACCAGTACAAAGCGGATTTTGATTATGCGCGGGCAGTTTGGCCCGGACGGTCCCGGATTTCCCTCCATCATTTCCGCCGGGAAGAACAACTTCTGCATTCATTATTACAGCTATACCGGACGGGCACAGGAAGGCGACTTGATTTTGAACGATGTCGGCGCACAGCACGACAACATGATCACCGACGTATCCCGCGGCTGGCCGTGCAACGGGCGGTTCTCGCCTCGTCAGCGGCTTTTGTACGAGTGCGTGCTGGCTACCTCGGACTATATGTTTTCGATCATTCGCCCCGGTATGCCCATGGAAGAGGTAGATGCCACGATCCGCCGCTACTAACGCGGAGCGTCTGGTGGAAGCAGGGGTTCTCCGGAGCGCGGACGAGATCGGAAGCTCATGTGGCACGGCGGCTCGCATCACATCGGCTACGATGTGCACGATGTGGTAGAGCGTCCTGCCGTCCTCGCGCCCAACATGGTATTCTGCGTTGATGTCGGCGTGTATCACGAGGAATGGGGCATAGGCTTCCGCCTTGAGGACAACTGCCTTGTTACAGAAACCGGCTGCGAAAACCTTTCGCCGGTATTCCGCGCACCATTGCCGATATCGAAGCGGAGATCGGCCGCATCTGACCTATGGAGCGGATATTGCTTTGGCTTCTGGCCGCCGGAGCGCTTATCGGCGGGATCGACTGTCTCCTCGGCAACCGGCTGGGCTTGGGAGAACGATTTGAGGAGGTTTCCGTCTGCTGGGCCCCCCACGGCTCTCTCCATGGCAGGCATTCTCTGTTTCTCCTCATTGTCCGGGTCCTTTCCCTGACGCTCTCTCCCGCTCTTGGCAAAGGATCGGTTTGGACCCGGAATGTTACAGGCGGTTTTATTCCATCGATATGGGAGGCTACCAGGCGGCAGTCGATCTTGCCTCCGATCCGACCATCGGGCTTTACGCGGGCATTCTGATCTCCGCCACAACGGGATGCACGCTGGCATTTACCATTCCGATGGGCATGGGGCTTCTCTCCGGAGGACACGAACGCTTTTTCCCGAGGATATTGATCGGTCTCATTCCCATGTCCGCGGCGCAGATACTTGGCGGCCTTGCCGGAGGATGCAGTTTTCCCCTTCTGAAAGAGAGAGCATTCCGATCCTGCTTTTCTCCGCGGCGCTGATGCTCTGTCTTCATTTTGCCCCGCAGAAAGTCTGAAAGTATTCGGCGGCTTTGCCAAGTTTCTTCGGGCTTTTTCTCTGATCGGGCTGACGCTCGGCGCGGTGCAGTACATCGGCAATATAAAGCTGCTGTCTTCCCTGATGCCGCTGGAAGAGGCAATGCAGGTGGTCGCGTCCATCGGGATCGTCATGCTGGGGAGTCTCCCTGCGGCGGAGCTTCTCCGGCGCGGCCTTCCGGCCGTTTTCTGCTTTTGGGCAGAAAAGCTGCTTATGGATGACCGCAGCTTTGCCGCCCTGCTTGTCGGCTTTGTCAGCGCCACTCCGGCCATCAGCATGATCAAGGGAATGGATCTGCGGGGCAAAGTTATGAACGCTGCTTTTCTTGTCTGCGGCGCTTCCGCGCTGGCCTCGCATCTCGGCTTTACCGTGGCCCGTCGAGCGGAGCCTGATCTTTCCGCTGCTTATCACCAAGCTGACCGGCGGTCTTATGGGTACGGCTTTGGCTTCTGCTGACAAGGCGATCCGCCGGGAATTCCCCGGTTTCGTAAATACGGCGTCCCCTGAACTATCGACATATAGACAAAAAGAATGCGGCGCGGTTCTGCAAACCGCGCCGCATTCTTTTACTATTCCTTAATTGATGTGAAGGGTGTCCTCCGCCACGATGGTGGCGATGTTCTGGTTGCTGTAGGTCCCGTTTGAAGTGCCATGTCACGTTCACCGGTACGTCCGTGCCGGACGTGACATCCACGCTCGTGCTGCCGAGGAAGGTCTGCGTCAGGGGACATTGTCAAAGGCGGATGGCCTTGGAGGACGCGTACGACACATTGCCGCCGACGGTGAACACAACGTCGCTGGTGCGGTCACCGTTACGAGCGCGTACGACTCGACGTAAGTGTCGAGCTTGAGCGTTTTCGTGCCGCCGCTGCCGGTCACCGTCCACTTGACGACGATGTTGATGTACGTCCCCGTGTCCGAGCGGAACTCGCCGCTCTGGTTCTGGACAGGCACTGCTGTCGGCTGCACAGTGGGTACCGGCGTTTCGGTCAGGACGGGCGTTGCTGTAGGAACAGCGGTCGGGACGGCTGTCGGAACAGGTGTCCCGGTCGGCTCCGGCGTCGCCGTGGGGGCGTCGTGGCCGTCGGCTCGGGTGTTGCGGTCGCCGTCGTCCCGGGATTTTGCGTGTCCGAAGCATTGTTTTTCGATATACGGAACACAACAAAAATGCCGACAGCGACAAGCAGGAAAACGAGGATCAGAATGGGAGCCGCGGATTTTTTCATGGAGAATTCCTCCCTATCATTATTTCATCAGGAGATCGATCGCCTTGTCCAATTCAGAAAGCGTTTCGGTGTCCCCTTTTTGACGGCGTCGATGACGCAATGGTTCATATGGTCGCGCAAAATTATTTTGCAGATGTTGTTGATCGCGCTGCGCACGGCGGCAAGCTGTACGAGCACCTCGGCGCAGTCGCGCCGTCGTCGATCATGCGCTCAACGGCGTGCAGATGCCCGATCACGCGCGCCAGACGGTTCTTTACGGTTTTGGTATTCTGGTGCGTATGCGCGTGGGAGTGAGAATGCACCGTTCCGTCGGCATGGACATGAACGTGCTCCTCCGCGGTATGCATGGATTCCGTATGTTCCATAGCTTCCTCGTCCTTCGTCATGTGCTGCGCGGCAACGCGCAGCATCATTCGTTTCGTTTCCCCGGAATCAAACTTTACCTCGACCAGCGCGTCGCCGCCCATCGGCGTCATCTTTTCGATCACGCCCTTACCGAACGCCTTATGTACCACACGGTCGCCCTTTTTGAAGTCCGGCGCTTTCGGCGCGGACAGGACGGTCTTCGGCTTTTCCGGAGCCGCGTGCTTTGGCGCCGGTCCCGTCCGGCGCGTGCAGCAAGCTCGTGCCAAAGCTGCCGGGCCGGTAGGACACCCCTCCGCCGGAATAGCCGGAGGCGCCTCCGCCCCATGTTCCGCTTCTTCCGGAGATGAATGTGCCGTCGTCATCCCAGAGATTTGCTTTCTTTTTCGCAAGTCCCTGCCGGTCGAGCAGCGTCTGGGGTATCTCCTCGGTGAAGCGGGACGGAAGGTTGGCCGAGGTGCGGCCATAGAGCATGCGCTGCGCGGCGCAGGTGATATCAGAGCTTCCCCGCGCGCGGGTGATCGCCACATAGCAGAGACGGCGCTCCTCCTCCATATCCTCGCTCTGGCCGATGGCCTGCATGCGGGAACAGGCACTCCTCCCGCGCCGATAATGACACGACCGGAAATTCCAGACCCTTTGCCGCGTGCATCGTCATCATGACGGCGGCATCCTCGGCGTCGTAATTGTCCAGATCGGTATAGAGCGCTACCTCGTCCAGATACGAATAGAGATCGAGATCGGGTTGGCTTCCACGCTCTTCACAATGCTGGACTTGAGCTCGGCGATGTTTTCAGTGCACATTTTCGTCGCCGCTTTCAGTGCCAGCGCGTAAGCCGGTGCGCTCGACCACCGCGTCGTAAAAACTCATCAAGCGGCAGCGCTGAAACCAGCTTCCTGCAGCTCCGCGATCATGCGGCAGAACTCCTCCATCCGCTTTCCGGCGGCGATGCCGGTGCGGTGAATGCTGTGGTCATCGCTTCAAAAACGGAAATGTTCTCCGCCGCGGCGATCTCGCGGATCTATTTCCAGACTTGTCGCCCCGATGCCGCGCGGCGGGTTCAAATGCGCAGAAGCCGCGTTTCATCTGTGGGGTTCGCGATCACGCTGAGATATGCCAGAATATCGCTTGACCTCGGTGCGGTCAAAAAGCGCGTGCCGCCGAAAATGCGGTACGGAATGGGCGGCGTTTGAGCGCAAGTCGATGCTGCCGACTGCGTTCGTCCGGTAGAGCACGGCGAAATCACGCATGGGCCGGCGCGCGGAGGCGATGGTACGCGCGACAAAGTCGGCCTCGTCATCCTCATTCCGCGCCTCGAAGAGCGTGACGGGGTCGCCGCCGGACTGCGCCGTCCAGAGCGTTTTGCCCTTGCGCTCGCGGTTGTTTGCGATGACGGCGTTCGCCGCGGCGAGAATGTTGCCGGTCGAGCGGTAATTCTGTTCGAGCCGGATGACACGTGCGTCCGGTACTGCTTTCAAAGGAGAGGATATTCTCGATCGTCGCGCCGCGGAATTTATAGATGCTCTGGTCGTCGTCGCCGACGACGCAGATGTTCCGGCTGCCGCTCGCCATAAAGAGATATTGCAGATGGTTCGTGTCCTGATACTCGTCGATGAGGACGTATCGGAATTTTTCTGATAATATGCGAGCACATCCGGCTCGTCCTGCAGAAGACGGACGGTATAGTATATATGAGACGTCGAAGTCCATAGCTCCGGCGTTCTTGGTGTTTGGCATAGGCTGCATATTTCGCCGTGCGGATGCGGCGGATATCACCGGGCGCTCCTCGGCGGCGACGGCCTCCTCCGGCAAGACGAGCAAGCCCTTGTACCGGCGCCGCGTGGCAATGGCCTTTGGCGGGAACACCTTGTCGTCCATGTTCATATCGCGCAGAATGCGCTTCATAACGAGAGGCTGTCCGCCTGATCGTAGATCGTGAAGCTGTTCGGAAAACCAATACGGTCGGCGCAGCGACGCAGAATGCGCACGCACGTACGTGGAACGTGAGCGCCCCAGACATCGCGCCCGATCTCTCCGAGCTTGGCTTCCAGACGGTTTTTCAGCTCGTCGGCAGCCTTGTTCGTAAACGTGATCGCGAGCACCTGCCACGGCGCCGCGGGATCGACGGCGCACAGGCGGCGGATATTGTCCGTCACGTCCGTGCGTCCGGCTGCAACGTCCTCGAGCGCAGCGAGCATCGTCTCGTCCGCATCGGGCGGAAGCTCTCTCGTGTCGCGCCGCGGCCACAAACTGCAGGATGTTGGCCACGCGGTGGATCAAAGACTGTCGTTTTCCCGCTGCCTGGCGCCCGCGAGCAAGCAGCGGGCCTTCCGTCGTCAGAACAGCTTCGCGCTGTTCCGGGTTCAGATTGGCATATTCTTTTTCAATGATCTGCCGCCGCGCGGCGGCAAACCGGCGGGAAAAGTCCTCGGTCATGGAGAGATATCCTCGGTTTCTTAGTCTTTGAAGAACAGGTGCTTGACGCGCTTATAGATAAAAACGTGATCGCGCCGTTGGCGCCCGCTTTGATAAGATTGAAAAGCAGGATGAACGGCATGAGCGAGAGCACGGCGGACACCGTGCCGCTGTTCACCGCGCCCATCAGAAAATACGGCGTGATGACGAGATTGGCAAAGAACATGCACACGACCATCGTCAGCGTGCCGATGCCGATGGCGACCGCGGCCATTTTTCTTCGTTTTGTGTTTCCGGTAGAAAAGACTCGACGAGAGCACATACGCGCCCGTTGCGACAATGTGCATGATGATGCCGTAGATCCCGCTCTGGGCGCTCACGGTAAAGCCCTGAATGAATGCGGCGATCAGCGTGACGATGAATCCCGCAGCCGGGCCGAACGCAAAGCCGCAGATCAGAATGGGAATATCCGCCGGGTCGTATTCAAGGAACGCGACCGCCGGAAAGATCGGGAAAAATGGATCAGCGCAACAAAGCAGACGGAGAGTGCCGTCAGGATCGCCATCGTCGTCAGTTTACGGGTGTTTGTCATGGAAAAGGCCCCTTAAAAAAAAATTCGTCCGAAGAAAGCCATTCTCCGGGCGCAGCACAAGAATGTAAGGAGAGCCTTACCGCTTCTTCTTCCATCCAGACTGTACTGTCGGTCTCGGAGTTGCACCGAGTCTGCCTTACGGCTCGCGGACTTTACCGCCGGTCGGGAATTACACCCTGCCCTGAAGAATAGTTCCATATTCAGATAGCCGTATTATAGCACGCCCCGCAAAAAAATCAAGAGCTTTGAACAATCCAGCCGAAAAACCACAATAGCGGCAAAAGGATGTGATGCGCATGGGCGAGCCGACCTGCACCTTTACGGGCCACCGGGCCGAAAAGCTGCCATGGGGCTATAACGAAAACGATCCGCGCTGCCGGAGACTGAAACGGACGCTGTACGATACGCTGGAAGCGGTATATGAATCCGGCTTTCACCGGTTCATCTGCGGCATGGCCGAGGGTGCGATCTCTATTTCTGCGAGGCTGTTCTCGCGCTGCGCGAGGATCACCCCGATATAACGCTTGAAGCCGCTGTCCCGTTCGCCGGGCAGGCGGAGCACTGGGGCGCGGCGCAGCGGCAGCGGTAACGCAGCCCTTCAACGTGCTGCGATACCGTTACCGTGTTGCAGGAGTACTCCCCGGCTGCATGATGAAGCGCAACCGGTACATGGTCGATCACGCCGATCTTATCATCGCCTGCGTTACGGTAAATCCGGCACGCTCAACACGCTGCGCTATGCCATCGAGCGCGATATCCGATCGTGCATCTGCCGCTGGAAAAATGTATAGGAGCTGGAGCATGGATTTTAAAACGATCGATAAGTCAAACTACCGGGAATGCATGGAATTGCAGGTCGAGGAAAGCCAGAAGCACTTTGTCGCAGACAATACACGCTCCCTCGTTGACGCCGCCTATGACGGGCTGTACACGCTCGGGGTATACGATGACGATACCATGGTCGGGTTTGTTCTGTACGACTACGACGACACCTATCCCGGCTGGTCGATGAGCCGGTTTATGATCGGCCGTCAGTTTCAGGGTAATGGGTACGGCAAGCGGGCTGTCCGGGAGTTTCTTGATTATTTCAAAAAAGAAACACGGCGCAGACAGAATTTATATCAGCGTATCTCTCGATAACGCCGTCGCGCGCGGAAAATGTACTCGGATCTCGGCTTTCGGGAGATAAAGAAACAGAATACCCTATTCCGGCCATCTTTACCGTGAAATACAGATGGTAAAGCATCTCTAATACCGCTTACAGAAAACGGCGCAGACAGTTCCCCTGTCCGCGCCGTTTCTGCATGATAAAATTTAAAATCAGAAGCCGAAGTTCAGCCCGCCGGTGACCTTCGCCATGCTCTCCTCGCGGGAGGTCTCCGCCGCCTTGAGCGCAGAATTGACCGCCGCGATGACCATGTCCTGCAGCATTTCACGTCGTCGGGATCGACGGCCTCGGGGGCGATCGTGAGCGTGATGAGCTCACGCTTGCCGTTGACCTCCGCCGTGACAACGCCGCCGCCCGCCGAAGCGGAGTATGTTTTGGCGTCCAGCTCCTCCCTGCATTTTCAGCATGTTCTGCTGCATCTTCTGTGCCTGCTTCATAAATCGCTCTGTCTCATGCCGCCGCCCCATACTCATACCGCCGCCGAAGCTGCCGCCTCTGTATCCCTTTTTGCCATAGTTTCCTGTCTCCTTTTTTATTGGATGGTTACATTGCCGAATTTGCCGAGAAAATCAAGTTTATCCTCCCCCTGTGCGCCGCCGCTTTGCAGCTCCTCCAGCCGGATCTGCATCGGTGCGCCGCAGAGCGCAGACACCTTCTGCCGTATCTTGTTGAGCACGTCCGGGACGTTGACGGCGTTTTTCGCAAAGCCCGGGAGCAGATGCAGAATAAGTTCGCCCCGCGGATCTCGCCCGAGGACTGTGTGGCGTCCGTCAGAACGATGCGAACGCCGATGGGCAGCTCGTTTTCAAGCTGCGAGCGCGTATTCCCAGCTGACGCCGCCCGCGGGGACACTGTCCGCCGCTTCCGTCACCGGGACGCTTTCCTCCGCTTCTGTCACCGGGACGCTTTCCGCCGCCGGAGGCGCCGGTTTTGCTTCTTCTGTCGGGACAGGCTCACTCGCCGTGATTGGCGGCGCATATACGGATCGTTCTTCGCCGGAGCCGTGCGTTTCCTGTACCGGCGGCGCCGGAGGGGGCGTTGAGGATATCCCGCTGTTCCGGCCGGGGCGCGGCGGGTCTCTGCGCGGGAGCGGCCGCGCGCGGCGGCGAGATCTCCCGCCGCCGGAGAGCCCGCGAGACAAAGCTCCGTCTGCAGGCGCGGATTGCCCGTTTCGCGCAGCAGTGCCTGGTGCTTTTGCAGCGTATTGAGAAGCCAGAGAAGGTTTCGTCGCCTGCGCGGATATCGCGCAGAACGTTTTCCCCTGTAAGCTCCGGAGATCAGCGTCCGCCCGCCCTTCGGGGCGAGACGGAGCAGCAGCGCGTCGCGGAAGAGCCCGGAGAGCTCGCCGAGCAGCGCCGCAGGATCCTTGCCGTCCTGCCAGAGCGATTCGAACTGCGTGAGCGCTTCCTCGGTATTCCCGGCGAGAACGGCGTCCGCAATGGACTGCGTGCGGAGCGTTCCGGCCAGTCCCATGGCGTTGAGCACCGCCGCGGTGTCTACCGTTTCCGCCGCGGAGCACTGGTCGAGCAGAGAAAGGCCGTCGCGCATGCCGCCGTCGGCAAGGCGGCCTCAGAAGCTGCGCCGCGTCCGCCGTGAGGCTGATGCCCTCCTGCTCCGCAACATAGGCGACGCTTGGCGATCGTGTCGCCGTCGAGCCGCCGGAAGCTGTGGCGCTGGCAGCGGGAGAGGATCGTGGGAAGAACTTTATGGAGCTCCGTTGTTGCGAGAATGAACATGAGATGCTGCGGCGGCTCCTCCAAAATTTTCAGCAGCGCGTTGAACGCCGGCTTGGAGAGCATGTGCACCTCGTCGATGATGTAAACGCGCTTGCGAACTGTGGTCGGAGAGAAGATCGCCTCGTCGCGCAGCATGCGCACATCGTCCACACCGTTGTTGGACGCCGCATCCAGCTCGACCACGTCGAGAACGGAGCCGTCCTCAATGCCGCGGCAGGCGTCGCACTCGTTGCAGGGGTTTCCGTCCACCGGGTGCTCGCAGTTGACCGCCTTGGCGAGAATGCGCGCGCAGGACGTTTTGCCCGTGCCGCGGGTGCCGATAAAAAGATAGGCGTGGCTAAGCCGTCCGGTACGCACCTGGGTCTTAAGCGTTTCGGTGATGAACGGCTGCCCCACCACATCGTCAAAGGTTTTCGGCCGGTATTTCCGGTACAGAGCTTCGTACAAAATCCATCTCTCCGTTTTTGGGGAAAATAGAAAGCGATCCTTGGCAAGACTGCACACCTTTCAACTTGAATGATGCGGTATGCCCGGTGCAACAGCAGCCGGCTCAGGGTCCCGGCACCCTCACGGCACACACAGCGATCCGCTTAATGCTGCTCGGTTCCCCCGCCTGACATGGTTCACGGGGCTGTGTTGCGCGAGACCAGACCGTCAGCGCCACTTACTGCCGCCAGACGACACATCGCACCCTCGGAGAGGAATTCATCCCTGCTATAGCGGATTGCAGGCTACAGGGCACCGCTGGCTCCCCGACTAGTGCAGCCGCTTCGGACCGCCGTTATTATCGGATGCGTGGAAAAATATCAAGTGTCTTTTTTGCGTCGTGTTTTCGGTTTCCGCATATCCTGATATATGGAAGGCAGTGTGCATCGTTATGGAACAAAAAATTTCCCGGCAGTTTTCCTCGGCGCAAATACCGGCGCGGGGTTCGTTTCGCTCTATCCGGCGTTTGCCGCGCCGGAGGACGGCGCATTGTCTGGTACATCAAGGGCGGCAACGGGAAATCCACGCTCATGTGCCGTGCCGCCGAGCGCGCGGAGGAAGCGGGATTCGCCGTTGAATCCATTCTGTGCTCCGGCGATCCGGATTCGCTCGACGGGATATACATTCCGGAAAAGAAGCTCGGGTATGTGGACGCTACGTCTCCGCATGTGCAGGAGCCCGCCGTTCCGGGCGCTTCGGGAAAGTATCTCGACCTCGGCGCATTTTACCGTCCCATTCCGCCGGAGGAAGCGGAGAAAATGCGGCGGCTCTTTGCCGCGTACCGGCGTGGTATGCGCGCGCCTATGGCGACATGCTGCACGCGGCAAGGCTCGTCTCCCCGGCGGCATTCCGGGCGTTCTTACGGCAGAAGCTAAAGCGCGTGTGCGAAAACGCGCCGAAGCGTTCGCAGAAAAGGCCGTTCATCGTTCGGAGAGAGAATACGAAAAGCGGCGCTTTCTCTCGGCCTATACCTGCCGCGGCGCGGTGCTGCTCTCGGAGACCGCCGCGTCGTTCGGGCAGGTGTACACGCTGGATAATGAGCTTGGGCTTGCGGACGATTTTTTGCAGGCGGTGCTTTGAACGGGCGCGCTCAGTAGGCGCGGCGCGCATCGTCTGTCCCCGATCCGGTCGATCCGGAAAAGCTCGCGGCGCTGGTCCTGCCGGAGATGGACTGTCGCTCGTCGCGGTGTCCGGCGATTTCGCTTTGACGGCAAGGCCGAGCGGCACTTCCGGCTCGACACGGCGGCGGAGCTTTCCGACGCAAAGCGAAGTCCGCCGCGCCGCCGCGCTGCGCCGTTCGCTCGCGGCGGAGGCGTGTTCCGCGCTGCGGCGGGCGAAGGAGCTGCACGACGAACTGGAGGCGGTATATCATCCGTTTGTGGATTTCCGCGCTGACGCGTTTTGAGCAGAAGCATCTGGAAAAAGGTCTTTTCGGCATAAGCGTCCGCCGCCATGCATATACTTGTCGCGGAATAAAACGGAGGTAAGCTATCATGGATCTGCGCAGGGAAAAGAAACGGGCTATCATGCGCTATGCCGGATATGTCGCCGGCACTCTCGGTGTGGGCGGACTTTCGGCACTTCTCTCCCGCGGCGGCATGGAGGCTTTTCGCCCATCTCAAAAACCGTCCTTCTCTCCGCCGGGCTGGGTGTTTCCGGCGGCGTGGACGCTTCTTTACATCCTGATGGCAGTCTCCGCGGCGATGATCGCCGGAGAGAGAACAAAGCAGTCGCGCGACGCGCTTTTTGTGCGCAGCTCTTCGTTAACTTCTGGTGGTGCAT
>VOFB01002276.1_pt1 | contig 16747 bp, 29 predicted proteins | sample 5384141 | NCBI WGS metagenome assembly VOFB01 (sample SAMN12384721, study PRJNA508395) | human gut metagenome | isolation source: healthy gut A | host: Homo sapiens | reverse complement strand
TGCATTCAGGCATGGTTCACCCGGCTTGCGCTTCGTGGCCGAGGCATGGGCAAGCTTATCAGATTTCGCGGCATGCGAGCTTCGCCGCCAGAGCCCGGCCGTGGCCCCGCGCGTTCTCGAAGGGCGGCCTTGTCGCGGCTCGCGAAGCCGTCGGGCTCATCGTGGGACGCGACACGTCTGTTCTCGACGAGCAGGGCGTTGCGCGCGCCGCCGTGGAAACGGTGGCGGAGAACGCGAGCGACGGCGTCATCGCGCCGCTTTTCTACCTTATGATCGGGGGTGCGCCCTTGGGCATGGCGTACAAGGCGGTGAACACGCTCGACAGCATGGTGGGCTACAAAATGAGCGCTACATCGACTTCGGCTGCGCCTCGGCGCGCCTCGACGATGCGGTGAACTGATTCCCGCGCTTATCGGCCCTGCTCATGATCGCCGTGTGCCCGATCGTCGGGCTCGACGCGCGCGGGGCGGCGCGCATCTGGCGCCGCGACAGGCGTCGCCATGCGAGCCTCCAACCGGCGCAGACCGAGTCAGCGTGCGCGGGCGCGCTCGGCTGCGCCGGCGGGACCCGCGGTGTATTTCGGCAAGCTCGTTGAGAAACCGACGATAGGCGACGCGTCCCGCGAAATCGAGTGGGGGCGACATCGCACGGGCGACAAGGCTCATGCTCGCCGCGTCCGTATGCGCGCTCGTCGTCTTCGGCGCCGCGCGCGCGCGGTCGTGCTCGCCGTGGGGGCGATGGCATGAGGGAAGACCACGCCGCGCCCCAGGCTGCCGGGGAATCCTGCGCGCCCGTACGCATGGGGGCAGCTCGCAATCGCTCGGCATCGCTTGCGAAGGGGGCGCCTCCGACCTCATTGACTTCTCGGTGAACGTGAATCCGGCAGGCCCCTCGCCGCGCGCCGTCGCCGCAGCTTGCAAGGCGCTTTTCTCGAATCGACGCCCCCCGATAGGGAAAGCCTCGCACTCGTTTCGCGCCCTAGGGCGCGCCCAGGGCATTCCCGAAGATACTATCGTCTGCGGCGCGGGCGCGTCTGACATCATCTGGCGGCTCGCCGCGGCGGTACGCCCGAAACGCATCGTCGTGTGCGCGCCGACGTTCTCTGAATATGCGGAGGCGGCATCGTACTACGGTGCATGCGTGCAGGAGTTCCCGCTCTCCGAGGCGGATGACTTCGACGTGCCCGCCTCCTTCGCCCGCGCGATCGAGGGGCCGGGAGACGTGGCGTACCTCTGCAATCCGAACAACCCGACGGGGCGCCTCGTCGACCCCGCGTGATCGATGCCGCGGCTTGCCGCTGCGAGCAGGTGGCGCTGCTCGTCGTGGACGAGTGCTTCCTCGGATTTGCGCCCGACGCCCGCGAAAGGAGCGTGGCCGCACGCGCCGCGTGTTCGCACCATGTGGCCGTGCTCTCCGCGTTCACCAAGCTGGCAGGGGTTGCGGTTGGGATATCTGATCAGCGGAAACGCCCAACTCATCGAGGGATTCGCCGGGCGGGGCAGGCGTGGCCCGTCCCCTCGGTCGCCAGGCTGCGGGCATCGCCGCCCTGGAGGACGTCGAATACGTCTCGCCGCGCGATGTATTGGCGGGCGAGCGAGCGTGGCTTTCCACGAGCTCTCCTCGCTCGGGCTTTCCGTCGTGCCGTCGGATGCGAACTTCCTTTTAGTCCACACGCCGGCGAAAGACATCCCCGAGCGCCTGCCATAAACAGGGGTTTTGGTCCGCACGCGACTCGTTTTCGGTACTGTCCCGTTTCTGGTGCCGCGTTGCGGTGCGCACGCGCAAGGAGAACGCCCGGCTTGCGATGGCGTTCAGCCGCGCGCTTCGGGCGGAAGGCGCATCGGGCGAAGGCGAACCCGACGAACGGGGCGGCGCTTCTTGTAGCAGGCGCGATGGCGGGCGCGGATGGCCGGAGGCTCGGCGAAGGGGTCGATACCCGTGGGTAGGGCGAAGCCCTCATGATCCAGGGCACCATGTCGAACGCGGGGAAGAGCTTGCTTGCGGCGGGGCTGTGCCGCGTGCTTGCGCAGGACGGCCTGCGCGTGGCTCCCTTCAAGAGCCAGAACATGGCGCTCAACAGCGGGTGTCACGGCCGACGGGCTCGAGATGGGGCGCGCCCAGATCATGCAGGCCGAGGCGTGCGGCATCGCGCCCGACGTGCGCATGAACCCCATCCTGCTCAAGCCCGAAAGCGACCACCGAAGCCAGCTCATCGTGGCCGGCAAGGCGCAGGGAGCCTTCGCTGCGAGGGACTACTTCCGCGCGAAAGAAGGCGCTCATGCCGCAGATTTTGGAGGCGTTCGATTCGCTCGCGGAGGAAAACGACGTCATCGTCATCGAGGCGCCGGCAGCCCCGCCGAAATCAACCTTGCCGAAAACGACATTGTCAACATGGGGCTCGCGCGCGCCGTGTCCTCCCCGTGCTGCTCGCGGGGCGACATCGACCCAGGCGGGGTGTTTGCCCAGCTCTACGGCACGGTCGCGCTCTGCACCCGAGCACCGCGCGCTTTTGCGGGGGCTTGTGGTGAACAAGTTCCGCGGCGATGTAAAAATCTTGCGCCCGGGTTTGGCTCCGCTCGAGAAGATGTGCGGGGTTCCCGTCGTGGGGTCGTGCCGTATCTTGCGCTCGGCACCTGACGACGAGGACTCGCTCGCGCCGCGCCTATCTGCCCGCGAGGCGCGCGGCGTCATCGACGTCGCCGTCGTGCGCCTTCCGCATCTGTCGAACTTCACCGACTTCGACCCGCTTTCGCGCGTGCCCGGCGTGGGCGTGCGCTACGTTCCTCGACGACCGATCTGGGCCGACCCGACCTGTGGTGCTTCCTGGATCGAAGTCCACGCTCGACGACGCGCGCTGGCTTGCGGCTAGCGGCATCGGAGCCTGTGTACGCGCGCTTTCGGGCGCGGGCACGCCGGTGCTCGGCATATGCGGAGGCTACCAGCTTTTGGGAGACGAGCTTTCCGACCCGCACGGCAGGGAAGGCACTGGCACCGCGCTCGGGCTCGGGCTCATCCCTGCAAGTACTGTGTTCAAGGAGGAAAGCGCCTCGCCCAGTCGGAGCTGCGCATCACGGGCGCCCAAGGCGCGTTCTCGGTGTGGAACGGCATGACGGCGCGCGGGTACGAGATTCACGACGGCGAAACGACCGTCTCCTGCGCCCATGCAGGGCACGATTGGCGGCAAACCAGAAGGCGCGGCCTGTGGAAACGTGTTCGGAACCTATCTCCACGGCCTGTTCGACGAACCGGGGGTGGCGCTCACCCCTCGCGCGCTCGCGCGCATGCGCGGCCTGCCCGCCTGAGGGCGTCGTGGGTGCTGCGGGCGCGGCGTCCGCGGCCGATCACCGTGCGCGCGAGTTCGACCGCCTGGCCGACGCCGTGCGTGGGGCGTTCGACATGGAGTATCTCTACCACATTATCGAGGAGGGCGTATGATCCAAGTGTATCATGGCGACGGCAAAGGCAAGACCACGGCGGCGATGGGCCTCGCCCTTCGCATGCTCGCCGCGGGCCGCCGCGTCGTCGTCGTGCAGTTCCTGAAAGACGGCGAAAGCGGGAGGCGCGCCTGCTCGCCGAGCATTTCGGCGTGCCCGTGTTCGCGGAAGGTGTCGGACAAGTTTACCTGGTCGATGACGCCGGAAGAACTTTGCCGCGACGTGCGAGCTGCACGATGGGAACTCCCTTCCGCGCTCGCCGAGCTCGAGGGCGCGCAGGATGGCTGCTCGTGCTCGACGAGGCGCTCGACGCGCTTTCGAAGGGGCTTGTCGACGAGGCGCTCGTGGACCGCGCGCTCGATTTGTCCGCGCGCGGCGTCGAAGTAGCGCTTTGGCCGGGCGCGCGCCTTCCCGCAAGATCGTGGAGAAGGCCGACTACATAACCGAGATGCGGTGAGAAACACCCCTACGAGCAGGGGATATGTGCAAGGGAAGGAGTGGAGTACTAGATGGATTCCAAGGAGATGGCGCCCGGCGACATCGAGCGGCGCAGCTTCGAGATCATTACCGAAGAGCTGGCGGCCGCACGTTCCCGCCGCTCGAAGAGCCCGTCGTGAAGCGCGTCATCCACACCACTGCCGACTTCTCGTACGCCGATTCCCTCGTGTTCACCCATGACGCCGCGCACTGTGCGCTTGACGCACTGCGCGCAGGGGCCACGGTGCTCACCGACACGAACATGGCGCTCGCAGGCATAAGCAAGCCCGCGCTCGCGAAGCTCGGCTGCAAGGCCGTGTGTGCTACATGGCCGACCCTGATGTCGCCGCGGCTGCGCGCGCCGCGGGCACGACTCGCGCCGTTGCGAGCATGGACAAAGCTTGCGGCATCGAGGGTCCGCTCATCGTGGCCGTCGGCAACGCTCCCACAGCACTTCTGCGTCTCGCCGAGCTCATGGACGCGAGGAAGATCGCGCCCGCGCTCGTCGTTGGGGTGCCGGTCGGGTTTGGTGAACGTTGTCGAGGCGAAAGAGGAGCTACTCGCACGACGCGTGCCAGCCATCGTCGCGAGGGGTCGCAAGGGCGGCTGACCGTGACGGCCGCCATTATGAACGCGCTGCTCTACCAGATCACGCGCCCAGGCGGCCCGAAGTGACGGCGCCCGCATCCGCGCCGGCGCTGCGCATCTTCGCCGGCACCACCGAGGCCGCCTTCCAAAGAATGGGCGAGCGGGCGGGCATCCCCGCCCAGTGCCTACGCGGCAACCGAGTACGGAGGCGAGCTTTTGGGCGAGCTTCCGGGCATCGAGGTGCATGCGGGCAGGCTGACGAGGCCGACATGGAGCGCGAGCTTTCCGGCGCGCGCATCGTCGTCGACGCCACGCATCCCTTCGCTACGCTCGCAACAACATCCGCCGCTTTCGCCGCCGTGGGTGCACGATGCCTGCGCCTTGCGCGCCCGGTCGAGGCGCTGCCCAAAGGCGTCGTGTTTCGGTCGCGTCGGATCGCCTGCGCGGCGCGCTTTCTCTCGAGAACCCGGGTCGCGCGCTTCTCACGACGGGGAGCAAGGAGCTTGCTCCCTACACGCGCGTCGCCGATTTCGCGGAGCGCTTCTTCGTGCGTGTGCCGCTGCCCGGTGCTATAACGAAGTGCATCGACGCGGGGTTTCGCCGTCGCACGTCATCGGCATGCAGGGCCCTTCACCCGCGAGCTCAACGAGGCGATGCTTCGGCAGGTGGGCGCCCAGTGGCTTGTGACCAAGGACTCGAACCGTAGGCGGCACGAGAAGATTGCCCGCGCGCGACGGGGAGCGCGCTGTATCGTGGTCGCCCGTCCCGCCGAGGGAGGCGGGGCCCTGTCGCTTTCGAAGTGGAAGACGCGCTTACGGGAGTTCGCGCGCTAGGCGCTCTAATTCACCGCAACTTGTTGGTGGTGACTTACTGGTAGCGTAGGCATTCCACCGGGTCGAGCTTTTGCGGCGCGTCGAGCGGGGTAGAAGCCAAAGATTACGCCGATGCCGACCGATACGGCAAACGCGATCAACACGGTCGTAATGGAGAAGCTTGGCGTGATCGTCCCGGTGGCTCCAAACTCGCTCATGATGCCCCGAGCTTGCGGCAAAGAACGTGAGCCCCCAGCGCCAGCAGATAGGCCAATCACGACGCCCAGAATGCCGCCAGTGACGCACAGCGCCGAGGACTCGGCCAAAAACTGAGCGGTGATATCGCGACGACTGGCGCCCAGGGCACGGCGGATACCGATCTCGCGGATGCGCTCCGTTACGTTGGTGAGCATCATGTTCATAATGCCGATACCGCCGACAAGCAGCGAGATGCTGGCGACAGCACCCATGATGAGCGAGAACGCGCCCGCATAAAAGGAGTTGAGCGCATCGATGGCGCTTTTCATGGATGTCGCCGATACACTGTCGTACTCATCATCCTCCGCGATGCCCTTCATCGCACGCACCTTGGACTCGATGGTCTTACAAAGCTCATCCATGTCCGTGCCCTCGGCGGCAAGTGCCGTCACGCTGGGGAATGAAGGATTCTCGTCGCCAAACAGCCCGGAGATGGTTTCGCGTGGCATATACAGCGTGAGCGAGCCCATGGAGCCGCTGCCGCCATCAATCACGCCTACAATCTGCACCTCGCCGTTGGACACCTTGATGGTTTTCCCCAGCGCATCCTGTTCGTTGCCGTAAAGCTGATCGGCTCCGCCGCGGCTGATGAGCGCCACGCGCGAGCCTGATTGAGACTCGGCCTGGGAATAGGTACGCCCCGCAACGAGCTTGCTGGCCCCCACGGCGTCGAGCATGTCGCTATCGACACCCTGTGCCATGACGGTATAGCTTTTATCGCCGGTCTTGTACTCGGTATAAGCGCTGTCGACAATGCCGATCTGCTCTATCTGCGGCACCAGTTTTTGAAGCTTCTGAACGTCAGAATCGGTGAGTTCTTGCGACGAATAGATCTGAACCATACGAGCTGCATTGAGGCCTAGGCTGTTGACCAGGCTGTTTTTGGATGCCGCCGATGAGCGAAGTCATGGCGATAACCGAGGCAATGCCGATGACAATGCCCAGGATGGTGAGTAGACTGCGCCCCTTGTTGGCCTCGAGCGAGTGAAGGGCTTCCTGGATGAGATCTCGGGCGCTCATGCCATCTCCTTTCGGCGGGTTGGCGGAGGCGGAAATCATGGGCAGGCTATCTACGGCGCTGCGCAGGGTCCGCGGTGCATGGGAATATACGCGCCGTCGTGAATGCGACCGTCGCGGATGGTCACGGCACGGAATCGGCCTCGGCGGCGATGCCGGGGTCGTGTGTGATAAGCACGATGGTTTTGCCGCGCTTCTGGAGCTTATGGAAGGTCTCCATCACAAGCGCTCCGGTAGCGGAGTCCAGGTTTCCCGTCGGCTCGTCAGCCAGAATGATGGGCGGGTCATTGACGAGGGCGCGCGCGATTGCGACGCGCTGCATCTGGCCGCCCGAGAGCTCGGATATGCGGTGGTCCCAGTGGTCGACGGGCAGCGTGACAGCCTGCAGCGCGTGCACGGCGCGCATCTCGCGCTGGCTACGGGGCACATTGGTGTAGGCCAGCGGCAGCATCACGTTTTCGATAACCGACAGGCGCGGCAGCAGGTTGAAGCTCTGAAAGACAAAGCCAATGCTCAGGGCGCGGACTTCGGTGAGCTCGTCATCATCGAGCTCGGCCACGTTGAGCCCTTTGCAGGTAGTCGCCCGCCGTCGGCTTATCCAGCAGCCTAGGATGTTCATGAGGGTTGATTTTGCCCGGAGCCCGAGGGGGCCAGTAATGGCGACGAACTCGCCGGGATCTACCGCCAGTCTCACGTTATGCAGGATGTGGGCGCAACCTGCCTCGCTTTCAAAGATGCGGTGCACGTTGCGGATGTCGATAACGGGACGCATTACATGCCCTCGTCGTCAGACATGCTGCCCGAATCCCGTGCTGTAGCCGCGTCAGCCGTTGCGTCCGCTCCGGTGTCCATGACGAGGGTGTCGCCATCGCGCAGCTTGCAGTAATCGGCACGTTAGGGGTTGATCTCGTTGCCCCTGGTCGTCGCGCTTGACCTGTGTCTTGCCGACTACGGCTTCGTTGTCGTTTTGCGTCACGACGGTCACTTTCACGCGGCGGGTCTGTTTGCCCTCGTCATCGGTTGCCACGTTGACGTAATAGTGTTCGCCGTCTTCGGTCATGAGCGCCATCGTCGGCACCATCACCACGTCGTCGAGCTGCTCGGTCACCACCGAGACCTCGGCCGTCATGCCCGGCTTCCAGGCGCGCGTCGGGCGCCTCGATGAGGATGTCGACGTTAAAGGTTACGCTGCCGCCGCCACCGTTAGCGGCGTCGGAGTTTGCCACCGACGCGATAGCCGTGACGGTGCCCTGGCTCACGATATCGGGAAACGCGGGATACGTGACGTTGGCGCTCTGCCCAGCGGCGATCTTGGCGATGTCCTTTTCTCCCACCTGTACGGTCACCTTCATCTTGATAGGTCGGCGATCTGCATGCACTGCTTGCCACCGCTCGTATCACTTTCGCCCATAATCATGCCGCCTGTTACCGTGGCGCCCACCTTGGCGTTGAGCCCACGATGCTGCCCGAGCTCGGGGCCGTGACCGTACGGCTGGCGGCCTTGGCGTTCGCCTGATCGAGGTTTGCCCCTGGCCGAAGCGAGCTGCGCGGCCGATACGGCGTTCGTGTCCGCTGATGCGTCGGAGACGCCAGCCGCTGCGGAAGCTCCATCGACGTCCGTCGTTGGGGCCTGAGCGGCAGCTGCGGCTTTCTTCGCATTAGCGAGGTCTTCTTTGAGCGGCAGCAACTGCACGCTGTGCCTCGGCAACGTTGCGATCGAGCTCGTCGTTTTTAATGGTCATAAGCACGTCGCCCTCGTTGACGGATTGGCCCGCCTGCACGTTGATCGAATCGACCGTGCCTTGTCGACAGAAGGGGAGACCACTGAGGACGAAATTGGTTTGAGCTGGCCTTTCGCCTCGACCGTTGTGGTAAACGTGCCCTCGGTCACCATGTCGGTCACAGGCCCGCAGTGCCCTGTGGCTGCGCATTGATAACCTAGTGGTCACGACAATGGCAATGAGCACAATGGCGGCCACGACGCCGGCCGCAATGCCGCGTCGGATGAGCTTTTTTGCGTCGACGTTCGGCACGTTTTGCCTTGAGCTTGGCATATGCCTCTTTCATCGGAAATCTCGGTCGCATCGTTCGCGCGTCCGCTCTGCTTATCGGCATGTACGTTTGTAATCAGAGGAGTCGTTTCGGACATCTTCGAGCGTGTGCTCGGTATCATCTGGGCCCGGGTGATCGGGGGACATTCGGCATAGCGTGTCTCCTTTTATAGAAAGAACCTCGATATTATATGCGCCCACCGGTTGGGGCGGGCGCATAGGACGGTTTCTTTCGAACTGTTAGATTGGTCGCAGCGGTTCCACGTTGTAGGAATGCGCGCGTTGCACTACGAGTGGACAACCACGCACAGGCCGACTTTGATGCAGTCGTGCAGTGCCTTGGCGTCGGACAGGCGCAGGTTGATGCAGCCGTGGCTGCCGCACCACTTGTACGACTCGGCGTTATCGAAGCTCTTGTCGTTTTGCCGTGGCATCGTGGAAGCCGATCATGTTGCCCCCTCAAACGGCATCCAGTAGCTCACCGGGCTCTCGTATTTGGGCTTACCGGTCTCGTCCTTGGCTCCGATTAGGGTGCTGCCACCGTCGTTGCTGTTGATCTGCCACACGCCCTCGGGGGTGGCGTCTTCGCCCGGTTTGCCGGAAATAAAGTTGGCCTCCCAAACGATATTTCCGCTCTCGTCATAGTAGCGCGCGTGCTGTTCGGACAAGTCGACGTCGATATACGCCTTCCAGTCGGGCTCTCCCTTTGCGGTGGTAAAGGTGTCGGCCTTCTGGGGAGTATTTAATCTCGATTTCGCCGGTCTGCTTGTTGTTAATGGCGTCCTCGACCTGTTTGGCGAGCGAGCTGCTGTCGATGGACCAACCAAAGTCACCGCCTTCGACGGCGCACTGCTTGCCATCGGCGCGCGTCCACCAGCGAGTGGAGCCCACGGTATTAAAGCCGTTGGCGAGCTCGGCTGCCCAGCTACTGATCTGCGACGTATCGAGCGTGGGGTTGGCCGGATCGGCAAAGCTGATCCACTGCAACACGGAGCTGCCGTCGACCTTGCCGGCATCCTCGCCGTTGAGCTTGAGGGTTACGTTGACGCCCAGGAAGTTGTTGGCGGCATCACATGCGGCCTGAATCTGATCATCGGTCAGCGTTCCATTGAGCGGTTCATAGGCATCGTTGCCGAGTTTGGAAAGATCTACGGTCTCGGCCAGCGAGGCAAGCTCGAGCTCGGCATACTTAATGACATGCTCGCGGTTGAGTTTTCGTTGAGCGCGCCTTCGACGGTAAACTTGCCGGCCTGCTCGTCATAGGAGCTATTAGCCTCGAACGTGCCCGAACGCCCCTCGTTAAACTCGTCGATGGCGGCGCCCAGATCCTGCTCAAACATCTTTGGTCAAAGGTATCGGAGAGCATGGACAGGTCGACGTCTTGATCAAGATCGACTTCGTTGGAGGTAGCGGTTTTATTGGCCTTGCCGCTTAAGGATTCCACAAGGCGGGCCGGCCATACAAAAGGCTTCGTTGTGGTTGATGATTTCTTTTTGCAGCAGCTTCACCGTCGACGATGGGTTCATCGGACTCGGGCTGATAGGTCCAGCTAAAGTCATCTCCTCGTCACGGTGAGTTTATAGTGCTTCCATGCCGAGTTGACCTTGGTGGCGGCAGACGACGCGTTGGAGAACGAGACGTCGACGCCGGCGACGGTGGTGTTGGGGTAGGCTACCTGCGAAAACGCTACGACGCCTACGATATAGACAATGACGATTAGACCAAGGACGACAAAGAGCGTTGTCTTTTTGCCCGACTTATTGTTCTCGGCGGACTTGCGCGCGGGGCCACGATCGCCTCGAGCGTGCGTGGGGCTGCTTGGGCGCATTGCCGTTTGCCTGACGCTGCTGACGTTGTTGACGCTGCTGTCGCTGTTGGTTCGGGCGTTTGGAAGCGTTTGCTGCACTACGCTGCTGACGGTGGCTCGGCGCGATAGGACGCGGCGACTGAACGCTGCCGGTGTGCCTGTTCGGCTGCTGCGGATCGGGAATCAGTTGAGTTCGATCGTTTTGCGACATCGTATGCATATCCTTCGATTTTCGCCTTGCGGTTCATCGTGTTTTTACTGGGCTTGCATTATAGCGATTGCCCTGCTGTTTGTGGTACGGAAACGGTGGCATTCGAAAGAGCTGGGACAAATGTCCCACCTTTGAGTCGTTCTTAGTCGCTATCCGCACACACCGCATTTTGCACAGGCCGAAAGTGCGGCCGGAGCCTGCGCGATGCCGGCCTTTGCCGTCTCGCGCAGCGTGGCTGGCAACGCGTGGCCCACCGAGAGCATTACATGTGCCATCTGGTCAAACGGCACCAAGCTCTTAATGCCTGCGAGGGCGAGTTGTGCCGAGCTAAAGGCCGCTGCTACGCCGATGGCGTTGCGGTTTTGGCAGGGCACCTCCACGAGGCCACCGACGGGGTCGCAAACGAGACCCAGCAGGTTACTCAGCGCGATGGAACTGGCGTCGAGCGCCTGCTCGGGCGTGCCGCCGAGCATCTGCACCAGCGCGGCGGCCGCCATGGCGGCGGCGCTTCCCACCTCGGCCTGACAGCCGCCTTCGGCGCCGGCGACGCAGGCGCTTGTGGTGAGGTTGAGGCCGATGGCGGCTGCGCAGTAGAGCGCGTCCGTGACCTGCTCGTCGTCGAGCTGCAGGCGATCGGCGAGCGCCAGCACGCAGCCGGGCACAACACCCGCGGATCCTGCCGTCGGAGCTGCGACGATTACGCCCATCGTGGCCGAGCGTTCGAGCACGGCCATGGCGCGGGCTACGGCGTCGGTCTGGACGGCGCCCATCAGGCTCGTGCTCAAATCGTTGCGACCGGTGGCATCGACGAGTTTGGCCTCGCCGCCGATAAGCCCGCCGAGCGATCGCTGCGGATTGGCGATGGGGGCCGTGGTCTCCTCGCGCATGACGTCGAGCACGCGACGCATGGCGTCGACGGCGTGGGCTTCGCCGGTCAGGCGCGCCTCACGCACGGCCATGACGGCGCCGATGCTGAGCCCCAGTTCCTCGCACGCATCGAGCAGCTGCTCGCCGTCGTCGAAGATCTCCTTGGCCGAGACGCCGGGGGAGAGCGACGAGGCAGAACCGGGGAGCTCGATAAAGGTCGCGTAATCGACATTGTCGAGCTTGCGTAACATGGGGACGACGGTGTCGTCGGGCGCACCGTCGGTCTCAAAGACGGGTAGGCCCGGCCGCCCACTTCGGTTCGGTAGGTGCGGCAGAAGGCGATGTTCACGTGGGCGTAGGCGAGCAGGTTCGTGAGCGCGGCGAGCACGCCGGGAACGTCCTTGTGCGCCACGAAGAGCGTGGAATACATGCCCGAGATGTCGACGCCGACGCCGTTAATGCGGCTGATGCGCATCTTGCCGCCGCCCAGGCTCTCGCCGCGGACCTGCGCCGTGGCGCCCGTGTCGTCGACCATATCGATGTCGACGGTGTTGGGGTGGATGGAGGCGTCGTCGCCCTTGATGTCAAAGTGATATTCGAGGCCCTGCTCGCGAGCGAGGTCGAAGGCCTGCTTGATGTTCTCGTCATCGGTGTCGAGGCCCAGGATGCCCGCGACGAGCGCACGGTCGGTGCCGTGGCCGCGGTAGGTGTGGGCGAAGGAGTTCCATAGGCCAAAGGTGACTTTGGCGATGCGGCCTTCTAGCAGGCTGGCGGCAACTTGGGCGCACCGCAAGGCGCCGGCGGTGTGCGATGAGCTGGGGCCGACCATGACGGGCCCCAAGATCTCGAATGCAGAGGTCGTATAGTGTTTGCGGCTTGCCTGCCATTGCGCTCCTGTGCAGAGGTCGTAGGGCATAGTCGTTTGCAGCTTGCACGGAGGCCATATGCGCTCCTCGTTCTCGCGATCCCCTTATGCCCGCCCCTCGGGACTAAGGATACATGGTTGGAGTTGCTAGATGGCAAAATTCATTAGCAAGGGACGTGTCTTTCCTCGCTTATCGTGACATCTTCACCACTGTCTATAAAAAGAAGTACCGGTTGGGGCCGGTACTTCTTTTTGGTGCGTTGTTATTTGGCTGTGGCTTTTCTCGTAAGCTTACAGGCCGCAGGCTGCTTTGAGTTCGTTGACTCGGTCGGTCTTCTCCCGTGTGAAGTCGGCGTCTTCGCGGCCGAAGTGACCGTAGGCTGCCGTCTTTTTCGTAGATGGGGCGACGCAGGTCTAGGTCGCGGATGATTGCGCCCGGGCGCAGGTCGAAGGTCTTCTACGGCTTCAACGATCTTGTCCTCGGCAACATGTGCGGTACCGAAGGTGTCGACCATGATTGAGAGGGGCTTGGAAACGCCGATGGCGTAGGCAAGCTCGACTTCGCAGCGGTCGGCTAGGCCGGCGGCGACCACGTTCTTGGCGACCCAGCGCGCGGCATACGCGGCAGAGCGGTCGACCTTGGTGCAGTCCTTGCCGCTAAAGGCACCGCCGCCGTGACGGCCGTAGCCGCCGTAGGTGTCGACGATGATCTTGCGGCCGGTGAGGCCCGTGTCGCCCATGGGGCCGCCCACGACAAAGCGACCGGTGGGGTTCACGTAGATGTCCGCGTTGTCCCACGGCATGTTCTCTGCGGCCATGACCGGGGTGATGACGTGCTCGATGAGGTCGGCCTTGATCTTGCCCATGTCCTCGATCTCGGCGGCGTGCTGCGTGGAGATGACGATGGTCGTGACCCGACGGGTTTGCCTTCCTCGTAGCGCACGGTGACCTGGGTCTTGCCGTCGGGACGCAGATAGGCGAGGGTGCCGTCGTGACGCACGGCGGCCAGGCGCTCGGCCAGGCGGCTCGCCGGTAGTGCGGCATGGGCATGAGGGTCCTGGTCTCGTTGGAGGCATAACCGAACATCATGCCCCTGGTCGCCGGCACCGATCAGGTCGATCGGGTCGGTGGTAGCGCCGGTCTGGGTCTCGAAGGACTCGTCGACGCCCTGGGCGATATCGGGCGACTGCTCGTGGATGAGGCTCATAACGCCGCAGGTGTCGCAGTCAAAACCGAACTTGGCACGGTTATAGCCAATGCGTCGGATAACGCCGCGGGCGATTTCCTGTACGTCGACGTAGGCCTGGGTGCGAATCTCGCCGGCGACGATGACGGTGCCGGTGGTCACGAGTGTCTCGCATGCGCAGCGGACGTTCTCCACGTTGGCCGGCACGCCGTTGGGGGCGATGTAGCCCTGCTCCTGCAGCTCTACTTCTTTGGCGAGGATTGCGTCGAGGACGGCGTCGCTGATCTGGTCAGCGATCTTATCGGGATGACCTTCGGTCACCGACTCCGACGTAAAAACAAAGGACCCGTGTTGGGGCGGGATGGAACGAAGTTCTTCTGACATGATTGTCCTTTCAAAAACGTGTCCCGGCGACCGTTACCATTCCGTCGGGCTCTCTATGCAAGGGCACATCATAGCGCGTAAATCAAACATTCACACCCTTTCTCTCGCACCTACTCATTGGGGACAGACTTAAATGATCGGCCTTACCTAAGTGTCGACAGGTTGCCCAAAGACTGATCATTTAAGTCTGTCCCCAATGAGTAGGTCGGTGCCCTTTGTGCGGAGGTTGCTTTGATGCTTTATACTGGTGCAGTTAGACATCCATCCTGCAATCGAGGAGATTTCCATGGCATCAGACGTTCGCGTCCGCTTTGCACCCTCACCGACGGGCAAGCTGCACATTGGCGGCGCCCGCACCGCTATCATAACTGGGCTTTCGCCCGTGCTAACGGCGGCACGTTCATCCTGCGCATCGACGACACCGATCCCACCGCTCCACCGACGAAAACACGCAGATCATCCTGCGCGCTATGCGTTGGCTGGGCCTGGACTGGGACGAGGGTCCCGAGGTGGGCGGCGATTTTGCCCCTACGCCCAGACCGAGCGCCTGACCTGTACAAGCAGGCCGCCCAGAAGCTTTGGGACGAGGGCAAAGCATATCCCTGCTTCTGCACCAAGGAGCAGCTCGACGCCGACCGCAAGGCCGCGCAGGAGCGCAAGGACCCTTCCAGGGCTATCAGCGCCGTTGCCGCGATCTTGATCCCGAGGAGGCCCGCCGTCGCATCGAGGCCGGCGAGTCCTCACGTCCTTCGCATCAAGGTACCCGAGAACCGCGGCGACGTCGTCATCCACGACGCCGTCCACGGCGAGGTAACCTTCGACGCCAAGGAGCTTGACGACTTTGTCATCTTCCGCCCGATGGCACGCCCACGTACAACTTCGCGACCGTCGTCGACGACGCCATGATGAAGATCACCCACGTCATCCGCGGCGACGACCACCTCTCTAACACTCCGCGCCAGGTGCTCGTCTACGAGGCCCTCGGCGCTCCCCGTGCCCACGTTCGCCCACATCTCCATGATCCTGGGTGCCGACGGCAAGAAGTCTCAAGCGCCACGGCGCCACCTCGGTGGAGGAGTACCGCGACGCCGGCTACCTGTCCGATGCTTTCGTCAACTACCTGGCGCTGCTCGGCTGGTCGCTCGACGGTGAGACCACTGATCATCCCGCGCGATGTCCTGGCCAGCAAGTTCTCGCTCGACCGCATTTCAAGAACCCGGCGACCTTCGATCCCAAGAAGCTCGACTGGGTCAATGCCGAGTACATCAATGGCATGTCCGATGCTCAGTTTGCCGACGAGATCATGGTCCCCGAGCTGCACGAGGCGGGTCTCATCGAGGGTAATGTCGAGTACGGCGAGGATTGGATCGACGCGCTTGCCGCCATTGTCAAGCCGCGCACCAAGATGCCGGCCGACGCCGTGACCGCGCCGCTCCCATCTTCGCTACGGCCGAGACGCTCGAGTATGAAGAGAAATCCGTCAACAAGGGCCTGCCAAGGAGGGCATGGGTGCCATTCTGATGCCGCCAAGGCCGCGCTTGAGGGCGTGAGCGAGTGGACGGCCGCCAACATCGACGCCGCGGCTTGAGCCGCTACCCGAGCAGATGGACCTTAAGAAGCGCGTGGTGTTCCAGTGCCGTGCGCGTCGCTGTCTGCGGCAACATGGTGAGCCCTCCGCTGGGCGAGACCATGGCGCTCGTCGGCCGCGACGACTGCCTGGCGCGTATCGACCGCGCCCGCACGATGGCGCTGTAGCAGCCGCGTAAACGCACGTATCCGAGCCCCGTTCACCCGAGCGGGGCTCTTATTTCTGTAGACGAATGGGATGGAGGTGCTGGGGCCATGGCCGAGCAACTGTCGCTGTTTGTTCGCCGGAACCGGAGGAGGTTCCGGTGAAGCCAGTGTCTGCCGCTGCCTCGGCTCAGCCTAAGCCTGCACCTGAGCTCATCGCCGCCTATGCGAGCGTGGTTCTCGACATCCCGACGCGTGCGCTGTCCGAGCAGTTTGCCTATGGCATTCCTCAACCCCTTGCTAGCGACGCGCAGATCGGATCCACGGTCCTGGTCCATTTGGCAACCGCTGCCGCAGGCTACATCGTCGACATTGCGCCCGAGCTGGGCGATCTGCAGCAACAGCGCGCTCGACCCCGCGCGCATTAAAGCCGTCGAAGCCATCCTCAGCAAACCGCTCTTTACCGCCGAGGCTGCCCGTATCGCGCGCTGGATGAGCCGCGAGTATGTTGCGACGCTATCCGAGTGCCTGCGCCTGTTCTTGCCTCCGGGCGGAAGCCCGCGCGTGGTCAAGGGCGACGACGGCGTGTGGGCCGTTGAGCGCCCCGCCGTCAAACCCATCCAAAACCGCTGGGTCATGCTCACGCCCGAGGGCTTCGACTATACGCCTCCCAAAACGGCGGTCCGCCAGCGTCAGCTCATCGAGGCACTACGGTGCGGCCCGGTCACAACGCGCGACCTCAACCTGCTCTACAACAGCATGTCGGCGACCATCAAGGCGCTCGAAAAACGTGGTGTCGTCGTGGTGGAGGAGCGTCGCGCCTGGCGTGGCTGCAGCGAGCAGACCACGCTGTCCTCGGCAAGCGGTAAGGCACCAGTCGCGCTCACGAACGGCCAGCAGCAGGCGCTCGCGCAGATTGAGCGCGCTCGTCTGGACGCTCATGGCGACGTGGTGTTGGTCGACGGCGTCACCGGCTCTGGCAAAACCGAGGTTTACCTCTCGGCGATTGAGCGCGTGCTGGCGGCCGGCCGTTCGGCCTGCGTGCTGGTGCCCGAGATC
>VOFB01004087.1_pt1 | contig 16755 bp, 27 predicted proteins | sample 5384141 | NCBI WGS metagenome assembly VOFB01 (sample SAMN12384721, study PRJNA508395) | human gut metagenome | isolation source: healthy gut A | host: Homo sapiens | reverse complement strand
GATCGAAATAGCTCTGATTTCGTTCGGCGATAACCGCTCAACCTACAGGCAGGAGGGTCATGTCGGAGAGATCCGACCAATAACCTAAAGGAGGATACAAAATGCAGAAAGCAATCATCGGCAAGAAGATCGGCATGACGCAGATCTTCGACGAAAGAACAAGTCGTGCCCGTAACAGTTGTTGAAGCCGGTCCGTGTGTTGTCACACAGAAGAAGACTGTTGAAAACCCGTTGGTTCGCCAGGACAAGGATTTCGGCGATACCCTCGTTGAGGACTACAATCTTCGTAAGTACCTTCTGAAGCTCCTTGAGCCTGCCGGTGTTCCGAAGATCGAAATCGAAAGAGACGCAAAGCGCGTCCGCATCTTTATCCACTGCGCAAAGCCCGGTATCGTTATCGGCCGCGGCGGCGCAGAAATCGACAAGCTCAAAGAAGTTTGTCAGAAGAAGCTCGGCCGTCCGGTCGTCATCAACATTGTTGAGGTCAAGAACCCCGACCTGAACGCCCAGCTCGTCGCCGCCAGCATCGCGGCACAGCTCGAAAAGAGAGCTTCCTTCCGCAGAGCCATGAAAATGGCTATCGGCCGTGCCATGAAGTTCGGCGCAAAGGGTATCAAAATTCAGATTTCCGCCGCGTAGGCGGTGCCGAAATCGCCCGTAAGGAATCTTATCACGAGGGAACCATTCCTCTTCAGACTCTCCGTGCCGACATCGACTACGGCTTCGAAGAGGCAAAGACCACCTACGGCCGCATCGGCGTAAAGGTCTGGATCTATTCCGGCGAAGTCCTCCACGACAATCGCCGTCCCGCAAAGCCCGCTAAGGAAGGAGGCAACCGCTAATGTTAATGCCCAAGCGAGTAAAATACCGCAGAGTCCATCGTGGTCGCCTCACCGGTAAGGCCATGCGCGGCAACACCGTAACCTACGGTGATTTTCGGACTTCAGGCTCTGAGCCTGCATGGGTAACCGCCAATCAGATCGAGGCTGCCCGTATCGCAATGACCCGTTACACCAAGCGTGCAGGTCAGGTTTGGATCAAAATTTTCCCGGATAAGCCCATCACCGAAAAGCCGGCCGAAACCCGAATGGGTTCCGGTAAAGGTTCGCCCGAATACTGGGTGGCGGTGGTTAAGCCCGGCAGAGTGATGTTCGAGATCGGCGGCATCGACGAAGCACAGGCCAGAGAGGCTCTGAGACTCTGCTTCCCACAAGCTGCCCATCAAATGCAAATTCGTAAAAAAAGAGAACGGTGGTGAGCAACTGTGAAGGCAAGTGAACTGAGAGAAAAAGCGTTGACGAGCTCAACAACGAGCTTGCAAACCTTAAAGACGAACTTTTCAACCTGCGTTTCCAGCTTGCCATTAACCAACTGGACAATCCCATGCGGATTAAGGCTGTTAAAAGGACATCGCCCGCATAATGACAATTCTGCGCGACAATGAGATAAAAAGCCGCCGCAACCAAAACGGAGGTATAATCGATGAGCGAGAGAAATTTGAAAACTCTTTGTCGGTACCGTAGTCAGCGACAAGATGGACAAAACCGTTGTCGTGGCAATTGCCGACAACGTAAAAGCACCCGCTTTACAAAAAATCATCAAGCGCACGGTTAAATTCAAGGCTCATGATGAAAACAATGCCTGCAACATCGGCGACCGCGTTCAGATTATGGAGACCCGCCCCTTTCCAAGGATAAGAGATGGCGTGTTGTCGAAATAGTCGAGAAGGCGAAATAACTTATTACGAGGAGGAAAAACACTGTGGATACAGCAACAGAGTTACCTCAAGGTTGCCGACAATACCGGTGCAAAGGAGCTTATGTGCATCAGGGTACTCGGTGGTTCCGGCAGGGAGGTACGCCAACATCGGCGACGTAGTAGTCGCATCTGTTAAAAAAAGCGGCTCCCGGCGGGGTGGTCAAAAAGGGCGACGTGGTTAAAGCCGTAGTCGTCAGAACCGCAAAGGGCCTTCGTCGCAACGACGGTACCCTTATCCGTTTCGACGATAACGCCGCAGTAATTATCAGAGAAGACAAAAACCCCAGGGGTACCCGTATTTTTCGGGCCGGTGGCAAGAGAGCTCCGCGAAAAGGATTATCTTAAGATCCTCTCCTTGCTCCCCGAAGTGCTTTAAGGAGGTAACGGTACAATGAGTAAAATGCATATTAAAACCGGCGATACCGTTATGATCCTCAGCGGCAAGGACCGCGGCCAAAAGGGGCAAGGTTCTCGAGGTCAGCCCCCAAGGAGGGCAAGGTCATCATCGAGGGCCGCAACATCATGACCAAGCACGTCAAGGCAAGCAAAGCCCGGCGATCCCGCAGGTATCGTTAAGGCCGAAGGCGCCATGTACGCAAGCAAGGTTGTGTGCGTTTGCCCCAAGTGCGGCAAGCCCACCGCGTAGGCCCAAAAAAGTATGAAGACGGTAAAAAAGACCCGCATCTGCAAAAATGCGGCGAAATTTTCTAAGGACAGGAGGAGCATTATAAATGTCAAGACTTAAAGAAACTTACAAAAATGATGTCGCTCCTGCGCTGATGAAAAAATTCAGTTACAAGAGCGTTATGCAGATCCCCAAGCTTGATAAGGTCGTCATCAATGTCGGCGCCGGCGAAGCAAGGGACAATGCAAAGGTTATCGACGCTATCGTTTCCGATCTTTCCCAGATCACCGGCCAGCGTCCCGTGGTCTGCAAGGCTAAAAATCGGTCGCTAACTTCAAGCTCCGCGAGGGCATGAACATCGGCGCAAAGGTTACCCTTCGCGGCGAAAAAATGTATGAGTTTGTAGACCGTCTTTTCTCGGTGGCCCTTCCCCGAGTCCGCGACTTCCGCGGAATTAACGCCAACTCTTTCGACGGCAGAGGAAACTACTCCATGGGTCTTAAGGAGCAGCTCATCTTCCCCGAAATCGAGTTTGACAAGATCGACAAGGTCCGCGGTATGGACATCGTCTTCGTGACCACCGCCAAGACCGACGAGGAAGCCCGCGAGCTTTTGACTCTGCTCGGCGCGCCGTTTGCGAAGTAAGGAGGGAATCAGCAATGGCAAAAACATCAATGAAGGTAAGTCAGAAAAAGGACTCCAAATATTCTTCCCGCGGATACAACAGATGCAAGATCTGCGGTCGCCCCCATGCCTATCTTCGCAAATTCGGCATCTGCCGTATCTGCTTCCGTGAACTCGCTTACAAAGGCGAAATTCCCGGTGTTAAAAAGGCAAAGCTGGTAATCACTTTATTTTGCAATTAGGAAAAGGAGGAAAAACGGTATGCAAATATCCGATACTATAGCCGATATGCTTACCAGAATTCGCAACGCGAGTTCGGCAAAGCACGAGTCGGTAGACGTACCCGCGTCCAACATGAAGAAGTCGATTGCACAGATTCTCGTTGACGAAGGATATGTTAAAAGCTTTCAGGTCATTGACGACGGAAAGCAGGGCGTTATCCGTTTGACGCTTAAATATAATGCCGGCAAGGCTCCGGCAATCACCGGACTCAAAAGAGTCAGCAAGCCCGGCCTTCGCATTTACGCTAACTGCGAAGATCTCCCCCAAGGTCATGAAGGGCCTTGGTATCGCCATAGTTTCCACCTCCAAAGGTGTAATGACAGACAAAGCAGCCCGCTCCGCCAACGTCGGCGGCGAAGTTCTTGCTTTCGTTTGGTAAGGAGGTAAGAAGTTATGTCGAGAATTGGTAAAAAACCCATCGCTATCCCCGCAGGCGTCGAGGTTAAAATCGACGGCAAGGAAGTGACCGTTAAGGGCGCCAAGGGCACTCTTCATCACACCGTCGCCGGCGAAATCGAAGCCAAGGTCGAGGGTAACGAAGTTATCGTAACCCGTCCCAACGACGCAAAGGAAAACCGCTCGCTTCACGGTCTGACCAGAACCCTCATCGCCAACATGATCGAGGGCGTGTCCAACGGCTACACCAAGGCTCTTGAAATTCAGGGCGTCGGTTACCGTGCCGCAAAAGCAGGGCAAGGACCTTGTCATGAACCTCGGTTTCTCCCATCAGGTTGTCGTTCCCGAGGTGGACGGCATCACCATCGACGTTCCCAGCCCCAACAAGATCGTCATCAGCGGCACCGACAAGCAGAAGGTCGGTCAGTTTGCCGCCGAGGTAAGGAGAAAAACGTCCCCCCGAGCCCTATAAGGGCAAGGGCATCCGCTATGCCGGTGAATATGTCCGCCGCAAGGAAGGCAAATCCGTAAAGGCGCATAATTTGTAAAGGAGATCCTGAAAGTTAAATGGTAACCAGACCTGACAGCAAAAAGCCCGTATGAAACGCCATGCGCGTGTACGCGGTAAGATAAACGGAACGGCTTCCTGCCCCCCCGTTTGTGCGTGTATCGCTCCCTTGCAAACATCGGTGCCCAGATAATTGACGACACTAAAGGGAGTTACCCTTTGTATCCGCCTCCAGCTACGAAAAGGATTTCGGCTACGGCGGAAATAAGGAAGCAGCCAAGAAAATCGGCGCTTTGATAGCAGAGCGCCAAGGCAAAGGGAATCACAACCGTGGTTTTCGACCGCGGCGGCAACGTTTATCAGGGTCGAGTAAAAGAATTAGCAGACGGTGCCCGCGAGGGCGGCCTTGAGTTCTAAAAAGGAGGAGAAAATTTTGGCTAGTAAAATTGACGCATCAACTCTGGATCTGACCGAGCGTGTCGTGGCTATTAACCGTGTTTCCAAGACGGTTAAGGGCGGCCGGATTTTCAAGTTCTCCGCCATTGTTGTGGTGGGCGACGGTAAAGGCACAGTCGGCTTCGGTATGGGTAAATCAGGCGAAGTTCCCGACGCGATCCGCAAGGGCATCGAGGATGCCAAGAAAAATCTCGTGAAGATTTCCATGCGCGGAACCACCATACCTCATGAAATCATCGGAGAGTTCGGCGCAGGCAGAGTTCTGCTCAAGCCCGCAGCCCCGGTACCGGCGTTATCGCCGGCGGTCCCGTCCGTGCGGTCGTTGAGACTGCCGGTATCAAGGACATCCGTGCAAAGGCTCTTCGTTCCAACAACGCCTGCAACGTCGTGCGTGCGACCATGCAAGGCCTGACCGCTCTTCGCGATGCCGATCAGGTTGCTGCAGTCCGCGGCAAGACCGTTCAGGAAATCTTAGGGTTAAGGAGGCAGCGATCATGGCAAACATTTCTGTAAAGCTTGTAAAGAGCCTCATCGGTTCCACCGACAAACAGAAGGCTACCGCCGCTGCTCTGGGACTTCACAAGATCGGCGACGAGAGAGTCCAGCCTGACAATGCCCAGACACAGGGTAAGATTGTAAAGATCAGACACCTCGTAGAGGTAACCAAAGCGTAAACTAAGGAGGTGCAATAAAAATGAAACTGCATGAACTTTCTCCGGCAGCCGGTGCAAACCGTCCTTCAAGCGTATAGGCCGCGGCCCCGCTTCCGGGACACGGAAAAACCGCCGGCAAGGGACATAAGGGTCAGAAGGCTCGCTCCGGCGGCTCTATCCGTCCCGGCTTCGAAGGCGGTCAGATGCCTTTGCAGCGTCGAATCCCCAAAAGAGGTTTCAACAATATTTTCGCAACGAAATACGCCAGCTGTCAATGTTGCGGCTCTCGACAAGTTCGAGGACGGCGCAACCGTAGACGCGGCAGCTCTCAAAGACGCAGGTCTTATCAGCAAGACCCTCGACGGCGTCAAGGTTCTCGGAAACGGAGACCTCAAGAAGAAGCTCACCGTTAAGGCAGCTGCCTTTTTCCGAGTCCGCAAAAGCTAAGATAGAAGCGGCAGGCGGAAAGGCAGAGGTGATGTAAGATGCAGCTGTTAGAGACTATCCGTAACGGTTGGAAAGTCGTAGAGCTCAGAAAGAAGATTTTCTATACTGTCTTCATCATTATCCTTTTCCGTATCGGTTTCTTCATCCCGGCGCCCTTTATCGACGCCGCAAAGCTGAGTTCTCAGCTTGCCGATACCTTCACCAACACCGAAACACCCTTTTCAGCTATCTTTCGATACTGACCGCGGCGCCCTTTGAATACGGCGCGATTTCGCTATGGGTGTTACCCCCTACATCAACTCTTCAATTATCATTCAGCTTCTCACGGTGGCCATTCCGCCCCTTGAGACTGTCCAAAAGAGGGCGAAGAGGGCCGTAAAAAGCTTGCGGCCATTACCCGTTACGCCACCGTTATTCTGGCGCTCATTCAGGGTATCGTTTACTACATCTACCTCCGTAATCAGAGCATGCTCTCTCACGGCAAGGGAGACGGAGTTTTTCGCCCAGATCCTCGTGGGGGTCATCATCGTTCTCTGCTTTACAGCCGGTTCGGCCGTAATCATGTGGATGGGCGAGCAGATCGACGAAAAGGTATCGGCAACGGTATCTCAATCATACTTTTCGCCGGTATTATCTCCCGCGGACCCAGAGGCTTCGCTTATCTCTGGGGTCAGATCGTCAACGGTAACTACATCCCCCGTTATCGCTGTCTGCGTGCTGTTCCTTGCTATCATCGCCTTCATCGTCTTTATGACCGGCGCCGAGCGCAGAATTCCGGTTCAGTATGCCAAGCGTGTGGTCGGCCGAAAGATGTACGGCGGACAGAACACCCACCTGCCCATTCAGGTCAACATGGCCGGCGTTCTCCCCATCATCTTCGCAAGCTCGATCCTTGCCATTCCCACCACCATCACGGCTTTTTGCGGGCGGAAGCACCTCCAATCCTTCCTCCTTCCTTAAATTCCTCGATATTTTCTCATACGAGAGACCCTTTCTATGCCGTGCTCTACCTTATACTCATCGTTTTCTTCTCCTACTTCTACATCGCGATTCAGTATAATCCCGTGGAAATGGCCAACAACCTGAGAAAGAACTCGGGTGTTATCCGGGCATCCGTCCCGCAAGCCCACATCTGACTTCATCGGCAAAATAATTTCCAAGATTACGCTCATGGGCGCATTCTTCCTCGGAGTTATGGCCATCCTGCCCATTATCGTCGGCAGAATCGGAAACATCAACGTGTCCCTCGGCGGAACCTCCATCCTCATTCTGGTCGGAGTTGCCCTCGACACCGTTAAGTCCATTGAATCTCAGATGATGATGAGATACTATAAGGGCTTCCTTGATTAAAACTTTCGGCGGGGCGTCAGCCGGCGCCCCCCCGCCATACAGGAAAGGAACCGTTTATGAAACTCATTTTGTTTGGTCCTCCCGGGCAGGCAAGGCACACAGGCTGAGATAATCAGCGAAAAATACAACATCCCGCCATCTCCACCGGCGCCATGATCCGCGAAGCGATCAAAAAACGGCACCGAGGTCGGAAAAAAGGCAAAGGATGTTATCGAGCGCGGCGAGCTTGTGTCCGACGACATCATTGTCGGAATTGTGAGCGAGCGCATTGCGCAAAGCGACTGTAAAAACGGATTTATCCTCGACGGCTTCCCGAGAACCGTTCCCCAGGCAGAGGCCTTGGAAAAGTTGTTCCCGACATAACCGCCGTTGTGGAAATCGACCTTTCCGACGAAAAAAATCGTCGAAAAAGAATGTCCGGACGGCGCACCTGTCCCGACTGCGGAGCCTCCCTACCACACGGTATACAAGGCCCCAAAAACGGAGGGCAAATGTGACGCCTGCGGGCCGGCTTACAATTCGCGCAGACGACAAACCCGAAACCGTTCTCGAACGCCTTAAGGTCTATCATGACCAGACCGAGCCGCTTAAAGCCTTCTATAAGGAGCGCGGAATGCTGCACACGGTTGAAAGTCAGGAGGAGCTTAAAGGACACGACGGCACTAATGTTAGCTACCATAGAGGCGTTAGTATGATCGTTTTAAAACTTCCGTGAAAAACTGATGACCGGAGGCCTGCAGGCTTTCGGCCGCAGCCCCTGAAAATCGCCGGCGAGGCGGTCAGACCGGGCATCTCCCACCAAAGATAGACAAAATAGTTACGATTATATTATCAGTCATGGGGCGGAAAGCCGAATTTCCTGCATATGCGGGTTACCCGGCCACCGCCTGTATCTCGGTAAACGACGAGGTTATCCACGGAATTCCGAGCAAACACCGTATTCCGAAGAGGGCGACATTGTGTCGATAGACCTTGGCGCCGAGCTTCACGGATACAACGGCGACAACGCCGCCACTTTTGCTGTCGGAAAGATTTCTTCCGAAGCACAGGCTGATCGACACCACCGAGCGCCTTTACAAGGGCATCGAGGCGGCTGTCGCGGGCGGCAGAATCGGCGACATCGGCGCGGCCGTACAGGCTCATGCCGAGTCGAACGGTTTTTCGGTTGTCAGGCAGTTTGTGGGTCACGGAGTGGGTAAAAAAGCTTCATGAGGATCCGGAGGTTCCCAATTTCGGGAAAGCGGGTCACGGAGGCGCGCCTTTTGCCGGGCATGACCATAGCCATTGAACCGATGATTAATGCATGGGTACATTTGATGTCCGCACGCTGAAAGACGGTTGGACGGTGAAACCGCCGACGGAAAATTGTCCGCTCACTTTGAGCATACCGTGGCAATCTCCACCAAAGGGCCGATCATTTTGACCAGACCCTGACGGAGGACGGCCATGGAATTAAAAAGTCGGACAGCTTGTGTATTCGAAGGCAGGACGCGACCGAGGTAAATTCCTTTGCGGTCACGAAAATTTCCGACTGCGCGTTTACGTCGCCGACGGAAAGGAGCGTCCCCTGCGAGCGGCGAAATGCAAGAACCTTAAGCATATCGGAACCACGTACCATGCCGTATTAGACAGCTAAAAAGATTGGCTCAATGTCCACAAACCGAGCATTGCGGCGCAGGCAATTTCAAATTATGTTGCCGGCCAAACACTAATGTGAGGGGGAAAAAGCTGCGGATGAATTTCATTCGTATTCTGCCCGGCGATAAGGTTACAGTCGAGATGTCACCCCATGATTTGACAAAGGACGCATTACATGGCGTTCTAAATAAGAAACTTTTTTTCATGCAGGAGGGGCGGAAAAGCCCGGCCTGTAAAGAGGTATTTCAGATGAAAGTTAGACCTTCAGTAAAGCCTATGTGCGAGAAGTGCAAGGTAATCAAGAGAAAAGGCAAGGTTATGGTAATCTGCCAGAATCCTAAGCACAAACAACGTCAGGGCTAAGCAAGCATTGTGAAGTAATGAAACTTTATTGATTACGCTGAGTTTCCTGTTTGTAAACCTGCTTTTTGGCGGGGGAGGAAGAGTCGGAAGAAAGCACTGGAGGTGCAACGATTAAATGGCTCGTATTGCTGGTATCGACCTGCCGAGAGATAAGAGAATCGAAATCGGTTTAACTTATATTTTTCGGAATCGGTCTTAAACCGCACAGAGATATTCTCGCCGCAACCGAGTCAATCCCGACACCAGAGTCAAGGATCTTACCGATGATGACATTGCAAAGCTTCGTGAGTATATAGACCACAACCTTCACGTAGAAGGAGATCTTCGTCGCGACGTAGCTTTCGATATTAAACGGCTTATAGAAATTGGTTGCCACCGTGGCGTTCGCCACCGCAAGGGTCTGCCGTCCGCGGACAGCGCCAAGACCAATGCCCGTACCCGCAAGGGTCCCCGCAAGACCATAGCAAACAAGAAGAAGTAAGCAGGAGGAATTTAATATGGCAACAAAAGGGTAAAGCAAACGTCACCCGCCGCCGTGACCGCAAGAACATTGAACGCGGCGCAGCACATATTCAATCGACCTTCAACAACACCATCGTTACCATTTCCGACGTTCAGGGCAACGCAATTTCCAATCCAGCTTCCGCAGGCGAAATGGGCTTCAGAGGCTCCAAAAAGTCCACTCCTTTCGCCGCCCAGACCGCAGCAGAGACCGCGGCCAAGGCAGCTATGGAACATGGTCTTAAAACTGTTGAAGTTTATGTTAAGGGACCCGGTTCGGGCCGTGAAGCCGCTATCCGCGCACTTCAGGCAGCAGGCCTTGATGTCACCATGATCAAGGACGTCACCCCCGATCCCGCACAACGGATGCCGTCCGCCCAAGCGCCGTCGCGTCTGATTTTTGGAGGTGTAATAATATGGCAAGATATACAGGTGCTGTTTGCAGATTATGCCGCCGTGAAGGCCAGAAGCTCTTTCTGAAGGGCGACAGATGCTATTCAGGCAAATGCTCCCTGACCGCAGAGGCTACGCCCCCGGTCAGCACGGACAGAGCCGCAAGAAGGTTTCTGAATACGGTCTTCAGCTGCGCATGAAGCAGAAAGCAAGAAGATATTACGGTGTTCTGGAAAGCCAGTTCCACCATTATTTCGAAATGGCAGAGCGCAAGACCGGCGTAACCGGTGAAAAACCTGCTCCGTCTGCTCGAGAGCCGTCTTGACAACGTGGTTTACCGCTGCGGCTGGGCATCTTCCCGTGCCGAAGCCCGTCAGCTGGTTGTTCACAACCACTTTACCGTAAACGGCAAAAAGGTTAATATTCCGTCTACCTTGTTAAAGGCAGGAGATGTTGTTGCTATCGGCGAGAAGAGCCGCGGCTCCGAGAAGATCAAGGCCGTTGTTGAGGCCTGCGGATCCCGTCCCAAGCCCGAATGGCTCAGCGTTAACGCCGACACTCTTGAGGCAAAGGTCGTAAACCTTCCCACCCGTGAACAGATCGATGCTCCCATCGAGGAACATCTCATCGTCGAGTTCTACAGTAAATAATCTCTGCGGGTTTGACGGTTTTATTTTCAATATTCGGCGGTTTATCCGCTATTTAAGGAGGGTTCCAATATGATAGAAATTGAAAGCCCAGAATTGAGACCGAGGAACTTTCGGAAGACGGCTCTTACGGCCCATTTCGTTGTTGAACCTCTTGAGAGGCTACGGCACCACTCTCGGCAACAGCTTGAGAAGAGTTCTCCTTTCGAGCCTGCCCGGTGTCGCCGCCACATATTAAAAGCTGGACGGCGTTGTTCACGAGTTCTCCACCATTCCCGGGGTTAAAAGAGGATGTCACCGAGATCGTCCTCAACCTTAAGAAGGACTCACCGCAAAGATTCTGTCCGACTTGGCCCCAAAGTCGTATATATCGACGCCGACGGACCCTGCGAGGTTACCGCTGCCGACATCAAGGCCGACAGCGAGGTGGAAATTCTCAACCCGGATATGCACATCGCCACCCTGTCGAAGGGCGGAAAGCTCGAATGGAGCTGACCATCGACAAGGGCAGAGGCTATGTTCGGCCGAGCGCAACAAACAGCTTAACAACACCATCGGGGTCATTCCCATGGACTCTATATACACTCCGGTAAGCAAGGTTAATTATAAGGTTGAAAACACCAGAGTCGGTCAGGTTACCGACTTCGACAAGCTCACTCTTGAGGTTTGGACCAACGGTGTTATTTCGGCCGAGGACGCGGTGTCTCTTGCCGCCAAGATAATTACGAGCACCTCAACCTCTTTGTCAATCTCTCGGCCGAAGGCGCGGCGCGACATCATGGTTGAAAAGGGCGACGCCAGTAAGGAAAAAGGTCCTTGAAATGACCATTGAAGAGCTTGATCTTTCGGTCCGCAGCTTTAACTGCCTTAAGAGAGCGGGAATAAATACTGTGGAAGATCTGATCTCGAGAACCGAGGACGACATGATGAAGGTGAAACCTCGGCAGAAAGTCCCTCGAAGAGGTCATCAACAAGCCGATTCGTTTACCATCAGCAAAGAAGAAGTCTAACACACTACCAAGTAAAGAGTGAATATCAATGCCAGGAAGCAGAAAGCTGGGCAAAAGACCGACAGCAGAAAAGCAATGCTCAGATGCATGGTCACCCTGCCTGCTCGAAAACGGTAAGATCGAGACCGCTGCCCCCTGAGCCAAAGAGGTTCGCGCCATGGCAGAAAAATATATCACTTTGGCTAAGGATAACACCTTGACCTCAAAGCGTCAGGCAATGGCATTCATAACCAAAGAGGATGTTATAAAGAAGCTTTATGAGGACATCGCTCCACGCATACGCTTCGAGAAACGGCGGACCCGTATCACAGAATCGGACCCCGCCGGCGACGTCAGCCGAAATGTGCGTCATCGAGCTGCTTTAATCGGCTCGGACAAATGCCTTTAACCGACGGAAGAATCCCGGTCGGTTGATAAAGGCCTTATATAAGGTGTCGGCGGTTAAACGGTTCGGTCGCAGAAACGCCCTTTGCGTTGACAATTCGGCCGAGGTATGATAAAATACGCCGTTTACGGAGAGATGTCCGAGTGGTTTAAAGGAGCTAGTCTTAAAACAAGTGACTCGAAGAGCCAAGTGTTCGAATCCCTGTCTCTCCGCCAAAATCCGTCCTGGTGGGCGGGATTTTACTGTTAGCTTACCTTTTAACTCTTACTAAAATAAAAGTTTGAGACAGGATTTTTTGGGAGGTAATAAGTAATAGCGGTTATAGTGAAAAAGTACGGTGTGAGCTCCGCCGATTGAAACAATAAGATTATGCCTTGCTCATTGAAATACGACTAATCTCTGACGAAAAGAGCTGGCAGTTAATATCTGGGCATTGATTATAAAATCAAAATTTGCTTTTTGATATTAAGATTTAAAACAAGGAATACGATTCCTGCAATTTATCTGTGTTACGGTCAACGATAAAAGGCTGAGCACCGATGGGGAAACAGAAAATCGCTCCGAATCTGAATTAGTTGAAGGAAAAATAATTATGGAAAATGTAGTTTGGCTTGCTATCATGGTGCCATGCAGCGCTGTAGTTACGGTCATAGGAATTTATGCGTGGAATAGAAAGGAGCCCATGTGGTTTTGGTCGGATACAGACATAAAAGAATCCGAAATTTCCGATGTTTCCGCTTTTAACCGCGCCAATGGCCGAATGTGGATGGTGTATTCATTGCCATTGTGGTTGTCAACGATTTTGGTTTGTGGAACGAAAACCTTTGCGCTTATTTTGATCGTTGCAACTTGCATTGTCGGACTTCAATTCTTGCAATTGTATATAAGCGAATATATGAGAAATATAAATCTTAAACAAATCCGAGCTTTGTTTAAAAACATTACACTTTTGCCCTCTGTGATAAATTTTTTGTCACTAAAGGGATTTTTGTATATTGTAAAATAAGTTCGGCGGGGTATACTTAAGACATAAAAGAAAAACCGCTCACAATAAAAAATCCGAGCGGACAAAAAAACAGGAGGCTTCAATATGTATTATTCCGCAGGAACTTATGAATCTTTGCCCATCCCGAAAAGCCGAAGGATGTGGATAAAAAATCCGCATACATCATCGGCACCGGTCTTGCCGGTCTGACAGCCGCTTTCTATCTCGTCCGCGACGGACAGATGAAGGGAGACGTATTCATCTTCTTGAAAACTGTGTTACCAAGGGCTTCTTCATGAGGGGCGGACGTGAGATGGACAACCACTTCGAGGTTATGTGGGATATGTTCCGATGTTCCGTCATGGAAACGCCGGGAGCATCGGTTTTGGATGAGTATTACTGGCTCAACAAACACGACCCTAACTATTCTCTGCCGTGCATCCGTAAACCGCGGCGAGGATGCCCACACCGATAAGAAAATTCGAGACTTGACAAGGAATCTGCGATGGCACTTTCGCAGCTTTTTATCACACCGGAGAAAGGACCTTGAGGACAAGAAAATCTCTGAAGTTCTTCCGGATTCATTCTGGAGCACGAACTTCTGGCTTTACTGGCAGACTATGTTCGCCTTCCAGCGCTGGTCAAGCGCACTTGAAATGAAGCGCTATCTTTGCCGCTATGTGCATCATATTGACGGCTTGCCGGATTTCAGCGCTCTGCGTTTCACCAAATATAATCAGTATGAAAGCATGATTCTTCCCCTTGGTGAAATATCTCGAGGCTCACGGTGTGTCTAATCGAATACGGCATGGACGTTAAAAATGTCGTTATCGAAACAAAGGGAGACAAAAAAGTCGCAAAAACAGATAGTCTATGTCAAGGACGGCAAAGAACAGACCCTCAACCTTACCGAAAACGACCTTGTGTTTATTACCAACGGCTGCTGCACCGATACTTCCTGTTACGGCGACCAGACTCACGCCCCGGACCTGTCTGTCATTCACAACGGCTGCGGCGAGTCGTGGGATATGTGGAAGGCCATCGCCGCTCAGGCAAAGGACGGAGAATACGGCAACCCCGATAAATTCTGTTCCGATGTGGACGCCACCAACTGGATGAGCGCCACCGTCGCCACCTCCGACGAGGAAATTATCCGTCATATTATGAATGTCTGCAAGCGCGACCCCGTTCGGGCAAGGTGACCACCGGCGGAATCGTCACCGTCAAGGACAGCACCGACAATTGGTATCTTTCCTGGACAATCAACCGCCAGCCGCAGTTTAAGGCGCAGGACAAGAATACCGTACTTGTGTGGCTCTATTCGCTGAACACAAACAAAGAGGGTAACTATGTCAAAAAGGCCATGCGTGACTGCACCGGCGAGGAGGTCTGCCGCGAGTGGCTTTACCACATCGGCGTGCCCACCGAGAAAATCGACGATCTTGCCAAGAACGCCTGCAACACCACCACCTGCTTCATGCCCTATATCAACGCATTCTTCCAGCCCAGAAAGGAATCCGACCGACCCAAAGGTGGTTCCCGACGGACGCCGTTAACTTCGCATTTATCGGTCAGTTTGCCGAGACCCCCGCGACACCATATTTCACCACCGAATATTCCATGAGAACGGGTATGGAGTCGGTCTACACCTGCTTGACGTCGACCGCGGCGTGCCCGAGGTTTGGGGCAGCAAATACGTGCGGGGCTGCTTCGCGCCTGCTACTATGCCATTGCATAAGCGAGGGCCGCTGTCCTTTGCCGAAAAGGAAAGCTCAAGCTTGCGATCAAAAAAGGTCAAGGGAACCGATATTGAGCTTTTTGCTTAAGGAAAGCGGACTTATAGAATAAATTAAAATCACAAGAGCCTTCGTATTTTTGTACGGGGGTTTGTTGAAATTTTAGTCCCGTTTGCGGTAAAATATATTAAAAGAACGGGAGGTAGAACATGGAACTGACAATGCTCGGAACGGGAAACGCGGCGGTGACCAATGTTATAACACCTGCTTTGCGCTGAGGGAAAAGGATGAATACTTTCTTGTTGACGCGGGCGGCGGAAACGGTATTCTTTCACGGCTAAAAGCCGCGGGAATCGACCGCAAAAAGCATTCACACGATTTTTGTCACCCACAAGCACATCGACCACATTTTGGGGTCATATGGCTTATAAGAATGATTTGTCAGGACATGAACAAGGGTCTTTACGGCGGCGAGCTTGATATTTACGGCCACGACGAGGTTATTGACCTGCTTTTGCAAATGTCGGACAATTTGCTTCAGAAAAACAGAGCGACCTTTTGGGAAAGCGGGTTCACCGATAAAGGTGAGCGACGGCGAGCAAAGGAATTTCTCGGAAAGCCCACCGCCTTTTTTGACATAAAATCCAAAAGAGGCCAGCAATTCGGATTTTGCATGGAATACGAAGAGGGCAAAAAAGCTGACCTGCTGCGGCGACGAGCCCTATAACCCCGCGAGGAAAAATGCAGGAAAAGGAGTGGCTGCTTCACGAGGCCTTTGCCTTTCTCCGAGGCCGATATTTTTTCGCCCTATGAAAAAGCACCATTCCACCGTTAAGGACGCATGCACTCTTGCGAAAGAGCTTGAGGTCAAAAAACCTGCTGCTTTATCACACCGAGGACAAAAAAAACAGAAAGGCGCTTTATACCGCCGAGGGCAGACAGCATTTTGACGGAAACATTTATGTGCCAAACGACCTTTGAAAAGTTTGTTTTTGTAACAGCCCAAATATAAATGGTAGGAGTTTTGACTCATGCCCTTTATTGTTGATCAAAAATGACGAAAATAAAAAGTTTAATTTCGGTATTGACAAAAATGTCGGGGAGGGGTACAATATATGCATAAATTGTAAACGGTTTAAAGCCCTTTGCGATAAAATTTTAAGGAGGAAAATTTTATGAACAGCAAAAACACCAAAAGAGCACGTCGTCTCGCTATGCCTGCTTGCGTAGCTTTTATCGGCACCACCTTTGCATGGTTCACCGACACGGCAAGCACCGGAGTCAACAAAATTCAGTCGGGAAGTCTCGATGTCGAGCTTGAATACAGCACCGACATGGTCGAGTGGCAGCCCGCCGCAACCTCGACTAAGCTTTTCAGCGACAGCACCCTTTGGGAGCCGGGCGTTACGAGGTTGTATATCTCCGCGTTAAAAATGCGGGAACTCTTGCTCTTAAATATACCATGGGACTTAATTCCCAGGTCGGTTTTGCAAACGGCGTGAATGTCAACGGCGACACCTACAACGTGGGCGACTATCTTAAAATGGGAACCGCAACGGTTGCCGAAAAAGCTCGCCACCCGCGAGGAGGCGGGCGGCGGTTGCCTCGTCGGCCGACAAAATCAAAAACCTAAAGCCCCTTTGTGGAGGGTATGCCGTCCTAAGGCAGGGGAGTCCACCGCTCCATGGCTCTCGTAATCTATATGCCCACCGAGGTCGGAAACGTAGCCAACGCAGGCACCAAAGCCTCTTATGTATACCGTCTCGGCGTTGACGTTTATGCAACTCAGGCGGCGGTTGAAAGCGACAGCATCGACAATACATATGACGAAAAGGCACCCACCAAGTTCAAGGCCGTGTCCTCTTCAAGCGAGACTTTGGAGGTTAACGAAAATATTCAGGCAAACGGACGCTACGGCGTTGTTCAGACCGAAAGAAACGCAAACATCACGGTAAATGCGGATCTCTATGCCGTCTACACCAAGGGCGGCGGCGGGCT
>VOFB01001442.1_pt1 | contig 16772 bp, 34 predicted proteins | sample 5384141 | NCBI WGS metagenome assembly VOFB01 (sample SAMN12384721, study PRJNA508395) | human gut metagenome | isolation source: healthy gut A | host: Homo sapiens | reverse complement strand
CCACCCGCGTGGTCACTTCGTCTGGCACCGATACCTACTCGGCCATGGCGGCGCCCTGTGTTCTCTCAAAGGCCCGCGCCACGGCGGTGCCAACCCGATGGTGATGCAGATGATGCAGAACATCCGCGAAAACCTGCACGACACCGAGGACGATGAAGAGCTGGAAGCCTACCTGAAAAAAAAACTGCTGCACGGCGAAGCATTTGACCGCAAAGGCCTGATCTACGGCATGGGCCACGCGGTTTACTCCCTCAGTGACCCCGTGAGGTGGTATTCAAGGGCTATGTTGGAACAGCTGGCCCACGAGAAGGGCCGCGACAAGGACCTTGCCCTTTACAACAAGATCGAGCACATGGCCCCGCAGCTGATCGCGGAGGAGCGCAAATTTTCAAGGGTGTCAGCCCCAATGTGGACTTCTACAGCGGCTTTGTGTACGATATGCTGGGCATCCCCATGGAGCTGTACACGCCGCTGTTCGCCGTGGCACGTGTGACGGGCTGGAGCGCCCACCGCATTGAGGAGCTGCTCAGTGCCAACAAGATCATCCGCCCGGCCTACAAGAGCCTTGGCGGCGACCACGAATATATCCGCCGCAATGAGCGGAATAACAGGGAGGATACATGATGAGCGTGGAACTGAAACATCACCCGGAAGAATGGTTCTTTCTGCACAATTTTGATATCGACAAGGTGTTCAGCACCATCCAGCGGGCGGATTACCTGATCTTATATTACATCAAGATGCAGGCTGAACAGCACCCGGATCAGTAAGGTTTATCTGGCTGACCTTGCTGCCGTTATGGGCCTGAAGGTGACAGAGCTTTCCAAGGCCGTTGAAAAGCTGCAGGACAATGGCTTTGTGGCATGGAAGACCGACCGTGAAGCGGGCCGCACCTATGTGGAGCTTTCCAGCAAGGCTGTGGAGCTGATGGCGGAGGAGCGCGCGTTCATGCAGCGCTGTTACGCCCGCCTGCGTGCAGAGCTTGGCGACGAAGAACTGCATCGTGCAGTAAGCACCATGCAGAGCGTGACGGCCATCCTGAAGGATGAACGGGAACACAGCGGCGTATAAAACAGCCTCAACAAAAAAATGAGATAGACTTCCCCGAAAGGGGATGCCTATCTCATTTTTGTTGTAAACTGAGGTTCCCGGATCAATAAATAAATTCTACTGAAAAAGCCAGAGCGGCTATTTTAAATCCTTTACCGGATCAGGTTCACAAACACCGGGCAGAGCACTGCGGTCAGCACACCGGCCACCGCAATGGAAAGGCCGCTCATGGCACCTTCCACCTCGGCTGGTGCCCACGGCATGGGCCGAGGTGCCGATGCCCACACCCTTGGCGATGGGGTCGGTGATGTGGAACACCTTGCACACCGTTTCAGCCAGCAGGCTGCCCGCGATGCCGGTGACAATGACGATCGCACCGGTCAGGGCAGCAATGCCGCCCAGCTCAGCGGCCACGTCCATGCTGATGGCGGTAGTCACCGACTTGGGCAGCAGGGTGGCATACTGCTCCCGGGTCAGGTCCAGCGCAAGCGCCAGTGCCAGTGCGCTGCCAAGGCTCACCAGTGTGCCCACCGAGATACCCGCAATGATGGCGGCGGCGTTCTCTTTGAGCAGGTCCCACTTTTCATACAGCGGAATGGCCAGAGCCACGGTGGCGGGCAGCAGCAGATAGTTCACCGGGGCCGCGCTGGCCTTGTAGTCTGCATACGGGATGCCGCACACCGACAGAAAGATGATTACAAAGATGCTGCCCAGCAGCAGCGGGTTAAAATGGCTTTGCCTGTCACCTTATTGATAAGGGTGCCCAGTGCAAACGGCGGCCAGCGTGAGCAGCACGCCCCACGCCGCCGACCCGGACAAAAAATCATTCAGCATGGTCTGCCTCCTTTTTTTGCGGCCGGTCATGGCCTGCGTGGTGGTGCGGCCTGCGGACCCATCACCAGCACGGTGACCGGGATAATGGCAACGATGATGGGCAGCAGCATCTCGCCCATCTCTGCCCACAGCTCCATCACGCCGGCTGCAGCGGGCACGAACAGCAGCGGGAAGATGCCGGTGAGGTAGGTGCCCACCTCTTTCACATCATCCAGCTTCACAAAGCCGAAGTTCAGGGCAGCCAGCAGCAGCACCAGACCGTAGACACTGGCCGGCACCGGCAGCGGCAGCACTACATGAAGGATCTCGCCCAAAAAACAAAACGCAAGAATGCGCGCGAACTGAAAAATATATTTCGTAACGGATCGCTCCTTTCACGGTCACCAAAAAATGTGAGATACAAGTGGTAGTATACCGCATCGTCGGACGTCCATCAACCGTGATACTTGCCAAGAAAAATTCCACATTTCGCGAGGAACTGTGCAAAAGGCGCACCGGTCAATGTGCGGTGCGCCGTTTTGCATGTTATCAGGAACGAGTCAGATTACATAGTCATTCCCGGCCTGATCGGGCAGGGCGAGATCGGCCAGTGTGATATTGCCGAAGTAGTTGGAGATCAGGTCGTTGAGCCCCTTCCACATTTCGTAGGTGCGGCAGTTGGCCATCCGGGAGCAGGCAGCAGCCCCGGGGGTCAGGCAGCATACCGGGGCAAGACTTCCTTCGGTCAGCATCAGGATCTCATCCTACGGTGTACTGATCGGGGCTGCGGGTCAGACGGTAGCCGCCGCCCTTGCCGCGCAGGCCCTCGAGGAAGCCGTTCTGCACCAGAACCTTGAGGATGTTCTCGAGGTATTTTTCGGAGATCTCCTGCCGGGCAGCGATCTCTTTGAGAGGGACGTATTTTTCGGCCTGATGCTCGGCAAAGGTCGATCATCACACGCAGCGCATAGCGCCCTTTGGTGGAAACGATCATATTCGTGTACTTCCTTTGATGTCCATAGAATGTTAAACCTATTATACAACAGGGTAAATAATATTTCAATCCCACTTTTTTGCAAAAAAGCATTGACAAGCGCAACCAAGGGGGCTATAATACCATCAAACCCACAAACAATGTTGGTTTAAAGGTTTTGGAATCAGGTCGTCCAGCAGGGCACATGTGCCCATAACTGTATCAGGGAGGAAACTACTATGAGCAAGATCTATACTTCCGCTGACCAGCTGATCGGCCACACCCCGCTGCTGGAGCTCACCCACATTGAAAAGGAGCAGCAGCTGTCTGCTCATATCATTGCCAAGCTGGAATACTTCAATCCGGCCGGTTCCGTCAAGGACCGCATCGCCAAAAAGATGATCGATGATGCCGAGGAAAAGGGTCTGCTGAAGGAAGGCTCCGTGATCATTGAGCCCACCTCCGGCAACACAGGCATCGGCCTGGCTGCTGTGGCTGCTGCCAAGGGCTACCGCATCATCATCGTGATGCCCGAGACCATGAGCGTCGAGCGCCGCCAGCTGATGAAGGCTTATGGCGCAGAGCTGGTGCTGAGCGAGGGTGCCAAGGGCATGAAGGGCGCCATCGCCAAGGCTGACGAGCTGGCAAAAGAGATCCCCAACTCCTTCATCCCCGGCCAGTTCGTCAACCCGGCCAACCCCAAGGCTCACATCGCCACCACCGGCCCCGAGATCTGGGACGATACGGACGGTAAGGTCGACATCTTTGTAGCCGGTGTCGGCACCGGCGGCACCATCACCGGTGTGGGCCAGTACCTGAATCCCCCAGCTGCTGGCCAAAGATGGCGCGCTGGCCGCCTGGATGATCGGCGAGCTGCGGAAGATGGGCTATACCGAAGTCAATCTCAACTTTGGCTGCCCCTCCGGCACTGTCACCGCCAAAGGCAAGGCTGCCGGCATGCTGCGGGACCCCGCCGTGCTGGACGCCTTTCTGGACGGTATTCTCCCATGCGGAAGGGCCTATCTCGGTCAAGACCCGGCTGGGCGTGGAAAAACCGGAGGAGTTTGCGGCCATCCTTACCATCTACAACCGCTACCCTATCTCTGAGCTGACCATTCACCCCCGTGTCATGCGGCAGCTGTACCGGGGCGAGGCCGACCGCGCCGCTTTTGCCGAAGCGCTGCCCCGGTGCCCATGCCGGTGTGCTACAACGGCGACGTGACTACCCCGGAGGAACTGCACGCACTGGAAGCGGAGTTCCCGAACCTCTCCGGCATCATGGTGGGGCGGGGCATCATCGCCGACCCGGCCCTGCTGCGGCAGGCGGGCCGCGGCGGGCACCGGCCTCCCGCGAGGAACTGCGGGGCTATCTAGATGATCTCTACCACGGCTACACCGAACTGTTCGGCAGCGCCGGTTGTGCCGTGAGCCGCATGAAGGCTCACTGGTTCTACCTGATCCACCGCTTTGCAGGGTCCGGAAAAGTTGGAAAAGCAGCTGCGCAAGGCCCGCGAGCCGTGGGAGTACGAGGTGCTGGTGAACCAGATCTTCACCCTGCCGTTCCGGCCGTGAGGTTTTGAATGGGACGGGCAGACGGGGCCCTCTTCCGCGAAAATTTTATTTTATATAGTTGGACTCCAGTTCCGCCCCATTTTTCTGGGGCCCCCACCTCCAGGACGTTCGACGGTAAACGGCCCGCCCACCCACATTCATTAATAAAAAAAAACCCCGCCGCCCTCATAGCGACGGCGGGCATGAGCAGAAAAAAGCGAAACGTCAAACGTTGAGATAATTGCGCAGCATGGCCTGCAGCAGGTCATCGCGGTCCACCTTGCGGATCAGCGCGCGCGCGCCCTTGTACGTCGTAATGTAAGTCGGGTCTTCCGAGAGGATATAGCCCACCAGCTGGTTGACCGGATTGTAGCCTTTTTCCTTTAATGCATCGTACACCTGCTGTACGATCTCGTGGATCTCATAGTCCTTGCTGATCGTGGATCGAAAAAATAGTAGTTGCTTCGCCACGGAATACACCCCTTCGGATGAACTATAATTCATTGTACACGAAATGCGCCGAAACTTCAAGACGAACCCGGTGGATTTGCACATATTGCCCAGAATTTCCAGTTACTTTCATGCAACATGAAAAAAGCCGCCGCCGCAAACTGCGCGGCAGAAAGGAGCCCTGCATGATTTTTGGCATCGGCTGCGACGTCTGCGCCCTCGATCATCTGGAAAAAAGACCTCTCCGGCCCCATGCCGCCGCCTTTGTGCGGCGGGTGTACGGCCCGGCGGAATGCACAGCGCTGGCGCTGGACACCCCTGCCCGCCGGGCACAGCGGTGCCCACCGGCTGGCCAGCGCGGCAGCGGATTTTGCCGCCAAGGAGGCGTTCCTGAAAGCGGCAGGCACCGGTCTGCGGGAGCCCTTCTGCCCTGCGGGAGATCGAGGCCGTGCGGCTGGAAAGCGGTGCCCCGGCCTACCGGTTCTCCGGGGCCAGACGGCCCGCATGGGTGGCCGACCACGGCCTGACCGCCCACCTCTCGCTGAGCCACGACGGCGGCATGGCGCTGGCTTTCTGCATTCTGGAGACGGCTCCGGAAACCTGACCGCACTTTATGCATACAATGGAATACGCCCCGCTGCATAACCCGCCCCGGCCTGCTCATACTGAGCAGACGAAGCACGGGCCGGACGCATCATCCCCCAGCAAATGCAAGGAGGGAGTTTTCATGGAGGTACACAGAGGAGAAGTTTTCTATGCCGACCTCTCGCCCGTCGTCGGCTCAGAGCAGGGCGGCATCCGCCCGGTGCTCATCGTGCAGAATGAGATCGGCAACCGGCACAGCCCCACTGTCATTGCTGCCGCCATTACATCCCGGCTGGACAAGACCCGGCTTCCCACCCACATCAACATCCGGGGGCAAAGCATATCGTCTCTGAGGGTGTGACCAGCTTTCTGGCCACTGCCACCGTCACCCAGAGCGCAAAGGAGGTGCGCTGACCAACGTCTCTGAGGTGTGACCAGCTTTGGCCGACGTGATGGAGGTGCTGAGCCGTACGAAGGTGCCGAAGGTCCTTCCTGGCATCCACTTTGAAGGCCCCTACCTCGATATGAAGTACAAGGGCGCACAGCCTCCGGAGTACATCGCAAAGCCCAGCGTGGAGCAGTTCAAGCACTACCAGGAGGCCGCCCGCGGCCACATCCGTTATGTGACCCTTGCACCTGAGCACGACGAAGGCTTTGCCCTGACCCATTACCTGACCGAGCACGGCGTGGTGGTCAGCATCGGCCATAGTGCCGCCACCTATGAGCAGGCCGTGATGGCCTATGCCAACGGTGCCCGCTCCATGACCCACGTCTCAACGGCATGTCCCCCTTTGCCCACCGTGCAAACGGTCTGGTGGGCGCAGCCTACCGCATCCGCACTATGTACGGTGAGATCATCTGCGACGGCTGCCACTCCACCCCTGCTGCCCTGAACAACTACTTCATGAGCAAAGGCCCGGATTACGCCATCATGATCTCGGATGCACTGATGGCCAAAGGGCACCCCATTGGCAGCGAGTACATCTTTGGCGGCAACCATATCACCATCTACCCGGACGGCAGCGCCCATCTGGACAACGGCACGCTGGCCGGTTCCACTTGAACATCAACAAGGGCCTGCGCATTCTGGTGGAGGAGGCCATGGTGCCCTTCAATCTATGCACTGAACGCCTGCACCATCAACCCGGCACGCTGCCTGCATCTGGACGACCGCAAGGGTTCCATCCAGATCGGCAAGGATGCCGACCTTGTGGTGCTGGACGACAACTACGATGTGCTGCAGACCTACTGCATGGGCAAGGCCCAGCTGTAATTTCTGGCTGACGCGAACAAAGGATGTGTTAAACCAGTTATGATCCAGATCGCCTTCTGCGACGATGACCAAACAGTTCTGGCCCAGCTCTGCCCTGCTGGAAAAATATCGCGCCCAGCGCTGTGTCCAGATCCAGTGCACAGCCTTTCACAGCCACTGGATCTGCTGGCCGAGATCGAAAAGGGCACCGGTACGATATCCTGTTTCTGGATGTCATCATGCCGGCCGAAAACGGCATTACCGCCGCCAAGGAGATCCGGCAGTACGATAACGTCGTCAAGATCATCTTTCTTACTTCTTCCGCCGAGTTTGCAGTGGAATCCTATGTGGTGGGTGCCTATTTCTACCAGCTCAAGCCCATCTGGGAGGACAGCTTTTCCGTCTGACGGATTCGGTGATCGCCGAGTGCCGCCGCGCCGATCAGCGCAGCCTGATCCTGCGCTGCAAGACCGGCATCTCCCGCATCGATCTGGACCAGCTGCTCTACTGTGAAGTGCTGGGCCGCACTGCAGGATGCCACCGAGCTGGTCGTCACCCTGCCGCTGCTGCTGGCACTGGTGCACTGGATCGCGCCTTCGGTGCGCGCGCTGTCGCGCACTCTTCGCTCAAGCTGCAGCTGCACTTCGGCGTGGACGGCAGCGCAGGCTTTACCGCATTGAAAAGTCCGGCACCTTGCTCCGCCTGAAGGCAGAATAAAATCACAGTGCGCATTCGTTCCCACCCTTACGCAAAACACCCCTCGGCTTCCGCAGCAGGAAACCGAGGGGTGTTTGTTATGCTTTATTTGTGTCGGGTCAAGCCCTTACGCCATTACTTGCGGGGATTCTTGATCGCAGCCTGGGCGGGCGATAAAATTGCAGAGTTCTCCTTTCCAGAAATATCATTTCATTTTCGTTGCGCCCGTGGTTCTTTTTGTAAGCCCCGCGTATGCGGAAAAGCCTGCGCGGTTTTCAAGTCCACGTCGATGCCGGGATCACCCCCGCATGTGCGGGGAAAAGCTGGCACCTATAACGAGCTGAACAACCACCAGGGATCACCCCCGCATGCGCGGGGAAAAGTAGAATGTGTCATAGATACCGTTGGGATGAGGGATCACCCCCGCATGTGCGAGGAAAGGAATAAGCTCAGGGATGGTCAGCAGTTCACCAGGATCACCCCGCATGTGCGGGGAAAAGATTCGCAGGGCAAAATGCGCGGGCTGAACGACAGGATCACCCCCGCATGTGCGGGGAAAAGGCTACTGGCGCATGTACAAGCAGAGCCTGCTGGGGATCACCCCCGCATGTGCGGGAAAAAGTCGCCTGTTTTTTTGTTCACGCCTAAACCCTGAGGATCACCCCCCGCATGTGCGGGGAAAAGAGGTATTCGGCTACCAGGAAGCCTGGGCCGAGGATCACCCCCGCATGTGCGGGGAAAAGTCGATAGCTGCGCCCAGCTCTGGCCCTTCGACAGGATCACCCCGCATGTGCGGGGAAAAAACTAAAAAAGATCCCGTAGCACCGTGCCTCCTGTTGCTATTGTACCTCTGTTTCCTTCAGTTTGCAATAAACCTGCTGGATCAGACGGCAGTCCGGCAGGGCACGATGCTCCACCTTTTCTGCCAATTGAAAATGCTGTGCCAGCGTCACCAGCTTATAATTTGCGATCCTTGTAAGTTTTCTGCGGGCAAGCTGTGCAAGGTCCGTCTGACGGTTGGTCGGTGCCGGAAAGCCATATCGTTTGCAGGTCATGCGCAGAAACTCCAGATCAAAAGGTAATATTATGTCCCACCAGTGGGTCTTTGCCAATAAACAACAAAAACTATTCAGCGCTTCCGTGGTTCTGTTCCCTGCTGCAATTCCGCAGCGCTGAGTCCCTGTCAGGGCTGTGATCTCTGCCGGAACGTTTTCTTCCACGCGGACCAGCATGGTCAGCTCCTCCACCAGTACCGTCCCGGACCCGCAGCGCTCCATATTCGATGATGGAATTGCTCACATTGCCCACATAAACGCCCGTGTTGATCCGCACAACCATTTGGACAGATCCCCGCGCAGTTTTGGCGGGCAGTTCGTCATGGTGAGAACTACGATGTTTCATCACCCTCTTCTTCAAAATAATTGATGCCGTTGGCCACAGTGCCCACTTTGTTGTCCCACAGATAAACAGCTTCCGGCTCCTGTTCCCGCTCATCCGCATTCAGGAGCAGATACCGGATATCGTGCACCATGCGCTCCAGAATATGATGCTCTACCATGGCATTCCGCACCCGGCGGCGCACTACGGCCGGCAGGTCGTCCGGAGCCTGTGCCGCCACTTCAAAGGCGATGGGAATGGTCACCTCGGCCTTGTACAGGTCGGCAATATCGTACACAAAGGAGCACTCGTGCCCCACATGAACAAAGCCAAGACCCGGGGGCGCAGCCCAATGCCACGATCACCGCGTGCGCCAGACCGTACAAACAGGCGTGCCCGGCAGAAAGCGCCTGATTGACGGCATCTCCCGATGCAAAAATCCTCGGGCGGTACAGCCGGCCGCTCCACGGAACACCGCTGTCCTTGGACGCTTTGCGGTACACCTGCCGCACGCGGCTGCCTCGCGTCCCCGCAGCTGCTGCATGGTCAGCCGAGAGATGTCCTCGTCCGGGAAGCGGAGCTGATACATCCTGCGCACCACATCCAGATGCTTGCGGGTGTTGCTGACCAGTTCTGCCTGCCGCAGCAGCAGCTGCAGTGGGTGGTCAGGGGACGGCCATGGGCGTAATACCGCACACCGTGCTCACCTACCCAGACAGCACCCACGCCCGTGTCACCCATAAGTTCCATGGCACGGTGGGTTACCCGTGTACCCGGCCCCAGCAGCAGCACCGAGATGCCTGCCGCCGGGATGGAGACCATCCTTTTTCATCCGTCACGGTGATGGCACCGTCCTGTCGGCCAAGGGTACAGTGTTCCAGATACAAAAAGGTCATCCGGTCCTTCACCTGCGGCAGTGCCTGCAGGTCCGGCCGGATCATGCCCGGCATCTCGTCCATCTCAGTTTCCTCCGCGCATGACGGTCATCAGCCCAAGGCCGTAGGCCTTGCCGCGCCCCATGCCCTGACACAGCAGTGCCCGGAACTGCTCTGCATCGGTCACCTGCAAAATGCCCTCATAGGTCACTGCCAACAGGGTCACCGGCCGGGTGCCGTGCTTGGCAAAGTGCTGCCACTGCACCCGGGTCACGGTAAATTCCTCCTCCCGCAGGGCAAAGCCGTGCTTTGCGGCGCGCTCAACAGCCACTGCTTCTGGTACTGTGTCGTGCAGTGCGCCGCCACAGTTCCCCGCTCTGCGGGGTTTTGGGGGTCTTTGCAGCATTTGGTGGGGTTTGCGGTCAGCCGGAACTGCCAGCTGCTGCCCGGCTCCACCCGCTGCAAAAGCGGGTCGTAGCTGCGGGTCTCCGCAGCCGCTCCGGTGCCGAACTGCTCCACCACGCCGGACAGCTCTGGCACATCTTCGCTGAGCAGCAGCAGATACAACCGCTCTCCCAGACGATCCAACCGCCACAGTCTGCGGCGGCGCTCCCCCGTAAAGGCGCTTTCCACTGCGCCGTGCAATTTCTGCGGTGCCGCCAGTGCAGCCATGGTGCTGCGGCGGGTGGGATCGAGCTCTACCCGTGATAAATACATTCTCTCGCCCCCTTTTTACAATTCCCGGAACGGGTCATGCTCCGTCGTTTCCGGGCTGTCCGGCACTTTCTGCCAAAACTCCCGTACCGAGCGGTAGCCGTACTGCCGATGATGCGGGTCAAAGCTCACCGGCATATCCCGCTGCGGAGCCGTGCCCGGCTCCAGCGGGTCGGCGTCCAACAAGATCCGGCTCTGCCGTCCCGGACACAGGGGGCGGTTCCGCTTGCAGCACCTCCTGCAAGCTGCCCGGGCGTACTCCCAGACAAAGCGGCAGGGTGGGCGGGCAGGACCGGCGGCCCAGATACAGCGGAAAGGCCGGGTGCAGCAGCGCCTGCTGCAGTTGCTGCAAAAGGCGGTGTCTTCGCTTTCGATCCCAGCCAGAAACACGGCGTCCTGCAAATAATGGCGGTAGGTCACATAAGAGGTCTTTTCATCCTGCGTCTTTGCCGTGTGGTAGTCCACCAGCAGCTGTCCTTCCGCTCCACGCGGACGCCGAACCGCAGCCCGGCCAGCCGGGCAGCGCTTCACTCTCGTCCCGCCGCAGCCCCAGAGCCGCCGCCAGAAGACCGATCACGCCGCTCTTGGTGGGTTCCCGGCCCGTCTTGCGGGTCTCAAATTTTGAGTCCGCACCCCACGCCTGCAAAGGCGCTGCCAGCCGAAGCAACAGCGTTGCCATTACCCCACCTCATTTCCGGCAAGTGCGTCCCGGACAGCCTTTTCCAATGCGTCCAGCATGGCCTTTTGCCGTCTGCGCCGGAGCCAGTTCCTCCAGCCCGCTGCCCAACGGTAAAGCTTTGCGCCGGGGCCTCGGCAAAGCTGCTGTACATCTGCTGCGCATACTGCACCAGCGCTGCCTTGGAAGGTTCGGCATAGCCCTGCATACTGCGGGGCACGGCACGCTCGAATGCACCACACAGGTTCACCGGCTGATCTTCCCGGATGGTCACATAGATCGCATCCGGCAGGGTGCGGTTTGCAAAGCTGTTCTGTTTGCCGGTGGGCATGGAGAACAAAAACGCCTCGCCAAAGGCCCGCACCGTTTCCGCTGCCTGCTCTGCGCCCAGCTGCCCGGCCAGCTCCATCACGTTCACCGTGGCATAGCGGTACAGGGTGGAGGAGTTGTACTCCACCGTGCCAAGATGGCCTGCACCGGCATTGTCCTCTGCCTGACAATCGTCCACTGCGGTAAAGTAATCGTACTCGTTCTGCACGGCATGGGTGGAGATACTGTGCGCCACCTGCGCAGCGGCGTCATATTTCAGGGAAGGGTCTTTTTGCGCCACCATGCGGCCAAACAGCACCATATCCATCGAGGGCGCTGCTTTCAACGCCTCCATATTTTTTGTCCGGTTCGTGCCCTCCACAGCCAGCTCTGCCAACGCCTTTGCCTGCGCAGTGCTCATGAAGAACAGGGCTTTGGTGCCTTTATCATCGCTCTTGAATGCCTGCATTCTCCAGCGCTTTCTTTTGCCAGCTTGTCCGCATCCGCATCCGGAGCCAGCGCAAGGATCTGCTCCTTCACCAGATCGGCAACCTTTTTTGGTGCGCTTGCCCACGTCCAGCCGGGCGTTCTCCGCAAAGGCAGCGCGCATGGCGTGCTTCCACGCCTGCGAGGATACCCGGGCACGGGTCACACCGCCGTACACGGCTGTTTTGGGCTGCCCGTATCGTCCCGGTTGATGCAGCTGGGCGGTACGGTCTGCAAAATGTGGAAATCAACATACAGGCGCTTGTTCATAAGTCAGTTCTCCTTTTCGTTCTCTTCCGGTGCAGGCTTCGATCACGGTACAGATCCTGTCCCCACCGCAGACGGACGTTGGCGGGGATCTGCGCATACCGCGGGTCGGTGCATTGCAATTCATACAGGTCTGCCGCAAGCTGCGGATAGTCCAGCGGGATCGCGCCATCCTTTGCGGCGCTCAGCAGCTGGATCATGCCCCGCAGATGGTGGCTGATCTCGGTGATCTCTTCTGCGGTGGCCAGCGCATTGAACCGCCGCAGCACGCTGGCTTCAGTCCAGTCCTGTCCGGCACTGTTCCGCTCTGCCAGCTGGCGCACCGCCCGGCCCAGCGTATTGCCCGGGCGGTTCATGGGCTGGTCGTTTCCCTGCTGATGCACGGCGTACAGGGTCAGGGGCAAGGTAGACCGCCCACTCTGCCGCCGAGGGACGCACTGCGGCCCTGAAAGCTTTCCGGCATTTCCAGCAAAAAGCTTCCCCACAGTTCCGGCAGCTCGCCGGGTGCGTGGCCGATGCCCCGACGCAGCTTTGCCAGCTCAGCCCGCCGCTGGTTGTCCGGCAGAGACTGAAGCCTGTGCAGCTGCTGCGTCGCATATAGTTTGACGTCCTGTGTTTTCATACAATTCCCCCTTTATGGTTCTGTTTTGGGATAGATCTCCCAAAGCCTTGTGCGGAAAATTATAGGCCTTTGGCGAGGTATACAGGATGGTGCGCTCGGTCTTTTTCCTTATCCACCACAATGCGGTGTCCCTTCAGGGCGGCGTTTCCGGCCTCCATCACCATCTGTTTTCCCAGCTTTTCCGCGATGTTTCGCGCCTGCGCCTGCCAGCACAGTTCCATTTCATCATAGTTCTTTTGATTTGCATCGATCTTTTGCAGCCACAGCCGGAAGGGCTGGTCCACCGCAAAGTAGAACTGTGCACGGACAGAGCCGCCGACATTTTCATTTTTGTTTCCGGCCGCAATGGCGATATTGCGCCAGATACCCCAAAATGTCACACTAGTGCTGCTTTTTCGCAGTTATTGATCTCTTTACGATGCGCTCCTGCCATTCGCAGCTCCAGTTCGTCCAACAGCCCTGCCTGAAAGGTCAGGCTGTCGCTGAAGATATCTTCGATGTGGTTCTGGGTGGCGTAAAGCACTCCAACGATGCGGAAATGGACCTTCCGCCGGGGTCCAGGATTCCCAGCCGCTGTTCTGTAGCTTCTCCGTCCAGCGTACCACACCGGGGCGGTGGCCACTGTCCTGACAAAACACCGCCGGAAACTCCCGCCAGAACTGCCGGGCCGGGTCATGGCGGCAGGGCACAAACACCGCCGGCTCGTTCTTTTTTTTTGGCAGCGTTGCGCCAGACGGTCATCTGTTCCGCAAAAGCATTTTCTTTGGAGAAGAAATCGCCTCCCAATGCAAAGTAGCCATCCACCATTTCCTCTGTCCTGTGCAGCAGAAGCCGTCGGGATTGCAGGGTCAGCAGCTTTTCCGGGTCGTCCGGGCGGGGCCATTTTCGTACGCTCTGCGCTTTTTCCCTTAGGGCCTCCAGTTCCCAGCACGGGCGGTTTTGCACTCCAGTATTCCCGGCCATCCTTCAGCAGGGTAAGATTCAGCATCAATGTTTCGTACAGGTTGTTTCCCCAGCGCCTGAATATAGCCAAGACTCCCCAGCCAGCCAACACTTATAGATGGCAGATTCTTTTCTTTCGGCTTCAAAGACGTATCATCAAAGCCGTTCACGGACAGCAGCCACCCGGCGGCTCTGCCGGGTAATGCTCAGCCGCTCTTGCTCTGCCCCAGTGCATACAACGGAAAGCGGTCGGAGTTTATTTTTCCACTCTCGGTGATCATTTCGCCGTTGAGCATCGCCGCATAATCCTGCGCATGGAGCAGTGCATCCGTCAGAGAAACTTCCTGCACCGTATTGTCTGGCCGACGAACCCGGACCCACGGCTCCGTCAACAGGTTAAATTCGATCTCCTTCATCCGTTTCCTCCTTTTGGTAGGATCAGGCCGTTTTCACGGTCATAACAAAGTCCATGCCCGCAAGCCGGGCAGTCAGGTTTTCATCCAGCAGCAGGATCAGTTCTCCGTGCAGCAGCGGCGACAGCTGCCACGCCGCAAGGCGGCTGCGGTTATCCGCTTCCAACTCCCGGATGACCCTATCCACCTTCCACGCTTTGCCGAACACCGCCGGGAGCCGCAGCTTCTGCCGGGCGATCTGCAAAGCATCTTCCGGCGGCGGCGGCTGGTCGGATGCGACTGCTCTGCCGTTTTCCTGCCACGGCAGGAAGTGGATGCTTCCGTCTGCCCGGCGCTGCATCACCAGCACCTCCACCGAGGGTCGCCGTCCCGCACCGCTGCCCGTGCAGCTGCATCAGAATGTGCACCCACGTTCTGCATCCAGCCATCCAAGGTATTGAGTTGTTTGAATCTTTTGTGCACTTTGGGCTGCGGCACAAGATACACCTGCGCCCGCTCTTTGCGCTGGGCCTGCGCAAACTCGTAGGCTTTGCACATACCCTCACTCCGTTCCGTTTCAGGCAGGGCATCGGCCTGTTCCCAGCCGTAGACTTTCTGCACCAGCGGAGAGATATCTTCGGGCAGGCAGATGTTCTCCGGAAGGCATGCCCGGGTGCGCCAGAGCAGCCATTGACCGTACACTGCCTCCTGCCCCTGTCAAATTCCTCTGTGCCCGTGTCCAGCACAGCGCAGACCGCTCTTTGCAGCGGCTGCGGACGGACCGATTTGGGTGGCGGTGCAGACGGCCGATGCGCTGTAAGAGCAGATCCATCGGGCAAAGCTCTGTAACCATCACATCGAAATCCACATCCAACGACTGCTCTAATACCTGCGTACCTACCACGACCAGCCCATCACGCTCTGCAGGTGGGCGCTTACCGATGCGCCGCATCAGCTCCTGTTCCCGCGCGGCGCGGTCTGGCATCAGGAACTGTGCATGGAACACCTGCACTTCCTTTTCGGGCAGCGCCTGACGCAGCCGCTGCGCGCCTTCCTGCGCTTTGCGCACCGTATTGACGATGACGCCCGCGCAGCCGCCAGCCTGCCATTTTCTGGGACAGGAAATCCGGCAGTTCTTCCGTTGTCAGGCGCACCGTTTTCCGGGCGGCCGTATCCAGCGGGATGGTCTTTTGCTTTACCTGTGCACCGTCCGTCCATGTCAGCAGCGGATAGCCGCAGCTGGTTTTCCAAAACGGCGGGCCGGGGCAGCGCTTTTTTGCTGGTAAGCCTCGACCAGTTCTGCCCGCCGCCGGGCCGGCAGTGTGGCCGACAGCAGGATCACCGGCACCTTGTACCAGCCCAGCCATTCCAGCGCACGGTCCAGATAGCGGTTCATGTACGCATCGTAAGCATGACATTCGTCCACGATCACCACCTTGCCCGCAAGGCCCAGATGCCGCAGCATCACATGCTTCTGGCACAGAGCCGCCATCAACAACTGGTCTACCGTGCCGATGACAAAGTTTGCCAGCAGTGCCTGCTTGTTTCCCCGAACCACTGATGCACCTGCACCTGCTGCTCTTCTGCTTCCGGGTCGTCCCAGTCGTCCTGCACCCGCACCGGCCGTTGCTGCAGGCGGATAGCACTTCGTTCAGTTCCGCCATGCCGTGCGCCAGCCGGATCGATCTGGGCAGGTCATCAGGCTGATTTTCTGCCCATTGCAGCAAACGCGGAAAAAGCCCGTTTGCCGTTGCCTGCGTGGGCAGACCAAAGAAGATGCCGCTCGCTCCAAAGCGTGCCGCCAGAATTTCCGCTGCCGCCAGCGCCGCCTCGGTCTTGCCCACGCCCATCTGTGCTTGGGCGCAAAAGCCGAACCGCACCGCAAACTCCTGCGGGTCTGCGATGCCGGCTGTGCCTCCACGGGAAGGGCAGCGCCAGCTTTTCCCAAGCCCTGTCCACCCGCGCCGGGTAATCCTCCATGCTGCCCAACTCCTCTACCGGGATCAGGGGAAAGTATTCCCGTATTGCTGGCGATCCAGTCTGCCATGATCAGAAGTCCGGTCAGAAGCACTTCCTCCTGCGGATTCCAGATCATCCAACTCCGCTGTGTCGTCAAAGCCACAGTCCTGCAAAACAGTCATGAGCAATTCATCCAGAAGTCCTCCCAGACCTTTTTCTGTCCCTTTGGGGTAGTAGTTGCTCTCCCAACCCTCTAACTGATCATCGACCGCCACGCAGCTCTGTGGCTTGCCGTGGTGCGCCCCCACAATGGAGGCGATCCCGCCGGGGCAGTCATCCCACAGCAGGACTGCCTCGCCCGCCCGGGCATGCGGCGACTCCCGGCGGTTCTGTTCAGGACAGTCCAGCGGCGTCAACGTTTCCAGCCGCTGCCGCGCCTCCGGCAGGGTGCGCAGGATATTTGCCTGAAAGGCTACCGTAGCCTTGCCTATATCATGGATTCCACCCCAAAAACCGGGCATGCGCGGAGCAACGCCTCGCACTCAAAGCCCATGGCCCGTTTTACGCTTTCGGGGAGCCACTGCCCGGACTAGCCGCTCCATGATGCCCGCCGTATCCCACAGATGCATCAGAGCGGCAGCCACAGGCTGGTATTTTCTGGGTCCGTTTTTACCGGCCAAAAACCTTGTTTTATTCAACGTCCTTCGCATTTTTGCTCCTTTTCCGGTGTGTGCCTTCCATGTACCGAGCATAACGATAATGTGTACTATAATCCGTACTTTT
>VOFB01002500.1_pt1 | contig 16791 bp, 30 predicted proteins | sample 5384141 | NCBI WGS metagenome assembly VOFB01 (sample SAMN12384721, study PRJNA508395) | human gut metagenome | isolation source: healthy gut A | host: Homo sapiens | reverse complement strand
ACCGCCGATGCGCTGGCGGGCAAAAAGCGGACACCTTGTGATGCGCTTGGCTCTGACCAACAACGAGGGACAGGAAATGGAGATTGCCGGCAGCCGGCGCAAGGTGTACACGCCGTTTTTCACTGTGGCCGCGGCCACGCTGCCCACGGGCTCCCTATACCAACATTGCCGCACAGCACGGCACCGTGCAGACGGACGCAAAAACGCAGCTCGTCCTGCTTTCTCGCCATGCCGGGCATGGCCGAGACCTTCGGCGGTCTGCTGCCGGAAGCGCTGTCCGGTCTTGAAGATTACATGCTGGACGAACTGGTCATCGAGGCGGACGTAAAAAGACTGTACACCTCCGGCATTTATGCTGGCCGCAGCCACAAGCATGGACCAGTTGACCTCAGAGCTGGACATTCCGACCTCTCCGGCCAGATGAGCCAGCTCGAGGATGCGACCGCGCAGCTCAGAGCGGCGCAGCCACACTGCATGAGGCTACGGGCACGCTGCAGAGCAAAATGGACGAATTCGCCGCCAGCTACGCCACCTTCGACACCGGCCTGGACAATGCTCTCAGCGGCGCGCAGCAGGTGCAGAGCGGCGCGCAGAACCTGCTGGACGGTGCAAAAAGCCTGAACAACGGCGCACAGCAGCTTGCGGATGGCACACAGCAGCTGAACAGCGGCGCACAGCAGCTGGCCGGCCGGCTGAACGGCACTCTCGTACCCGCTCTGGAGGGGGGCCGCCGCGCAGCAGGCAGCCCTGCAGCAGCAGATGGACGCGTTGGCAGACCAGCTCGGCCATGTGCAGCTGCCCGATGTGGACGCGCTGAAAAAAAGCAGCTCGGCGCAGGTGTGGGCCAGGTGTTTGACGGCGCTGCACAGGGTGCGGCGAAAGCCGCCGCCCAAAGCGTGGGCGACGCTGTAAAGAGCGGCGCACTGCAGGCTGCGGACGCAGCCGTTGCGCAGGCAGCACCGGCCGCGGCGCAGGGCGTTGCATCCACAGCCGCGCAGGATGTTTCCTCCGCGCTGGCAGCCGCGCTGCAGCCCTATGTGGACAGCGGAAAAATGACATCTGACGAAATGAACGCCGTCATTGCGGAGGCCGCCGGAGCGCTCAGGGCGCGGCCGCCAAGGTGGATGCGGCAGGCATGGTTCAGGGCGCGGTGGACAAAGCCGTTACCGGCAATGTGACCGTGGATGCCGACGCAGCGGCCGGACAGATTGTGGCCGCGATGGCTCCCGAAAAGGAGGCCGCCGTAAACCAGGTGACCGCCGCACTGAACGGGCTGGACACCGCAGCGCTGAAGGCCATGCTGCTGCAGTTCCAACAGCTTTCCGGCGACGCGCAAACGATGATGGGTTCGGTAAAATCCCTGACGGACGCACTGTACAACGCCGACGCTCCGTCGGACCAGAACACTGTTGTAGGAGCGGCCGGAGCTCTGGCGGCCGGCGCGCAGAGCGCGCAGGACGGCGCGGCCTCCTTCGCGACGGCGCGGCGCAGCTCACCGCCGGCGCGGCACAGCTGAGCAACGGCGCCTCCAGCCTGAGCGCCGGCCTGACACAGCTCTCCGGCGCAAGCAAAACAGTCCGTGGCGCCATCGGCCAATTCCGCACCGGTGCGGGGAGCCTGAACGACGGCGCGGCACAGCTGCAGGACGGGCTGGACACCTATGCCAGCCAGGCCATCGGAAAGCTGACCGAGCTTGCGGGCTCCGCCGACACCTCCGCGCTGCAGGACGTGCTGAAGGCGCTGGAAACCCGCGCGCAGAGTTACACCTCTTACACGGGCAGTGCGGACGGCGTGCGTGCCAATGTAAAATTCGTGATGAAAACAGCCGGCCTGCCGGAGGAGGAACGACATCCTCTTCCGACACGGAAGACGGAGGCCGCACTGCAGGACAAAACCCCCGGACACCTCCTTCTGGGACCGGGTCAAGAATCTTTTTCTCCTGACATGCACGGAAAAACGCGTGGAACATTCCACGCGCCAGCTTGGCGCAAAAGCGTAGCTTTTGCGCTGGTTTACGAACGGCCTGCGGTCTGTTCCAGCGCACGGCGCGGAAATTTTGAATGAAAAAGGGGTTCACCACCCCTTTTTCAAACTTTTTCCCAGACGTTTTGCCTTTGCCCTTTTGCCTTTCAACGGTCTGAAGCGCGTGGAATGTTCCGCGCGCTTTTCCCGTGTGCCGCTTTCCGGCGGAGCAGGCTCAGCGCTTTTCGCAAGGAAGCGCCACAGGCGCGTATACCAGGCCGGATTGTTTTCCGCCAGGCCTTGCGGTACGCCCCGTCCGCCTCGGTGGACATCGGGCGCACCACGCCGGTGTCGCGCCCGCCAGTTCCGTATTTTTGCCATACCGACATGGGCCATTGGTTCGCGGAAAGACATTGCGCTCCTCCTTTTCTTTTTCTATACTATACGTATCATAACATTTTTTCAGATCTTGCTTCAACGACACGATGCAGCGGCCACAGCAGAGCCGCATGCGCTACGGTTCTGCATGGTTGAACGCCCTCAAAGCCCATCGCGCACGGAATGCGCGTGGCAGCGGAGGGCTTGGGGCCACCCTATCCCCGCCCGCGCGCATACCGGCGACCGGCGTGTCTGGCAAAGGCGCACAGCTGTGCTACAATGTCAAAAACAACAGGTACGGAGGCAACCGGATATGGAGCTTTTAAAACAGCGGATCCTGCAGGACGGGCAGGTGAAAGAAGGCGGCGTACTCAAGGTGGACAGCTTTCAACCACCAAATGGATGTGACGCTGCTGAATGAGATCGGCGTGAATTCCGCCGCCGTTTCGACGGAGCGGCCATCACCAAAATCGTTACCATCGAGGCGTCCGGCATCGGTATTGCCGCCATTGCCGCGCAGCATTTCGGCAGCGTTCCCGTCATCTTCGCCAAAAAGACGCGTTCGCGCAATCTGGACGGTGCGCTGTATACCGCCAAGGTCCATTCTTTCACCAAGGACATTACCTACGATGTGCAGCTATCCAAAAAATTTCTCGGCCCGCAGGACACTGTGCTCATCCTGGACGATTTCCTCGCCCGGGGACAGGCGCGCTGCTGGGCCTCATTGACATCGTGCGGCAGGCGGGCGCGCAGTGCGCTGGCTGCGGCATCGTCATTGAAAAGCAGCAGCAGGGCGGCGGCGCGCTGGTGCGGGCAGCGGAGTGCGCCTGAATCGCTGGCCGTAATCGCCTCGCTGGAAAACGGCACGGTCACCTTTGCGCAGTGACCGGCATAAAAACAGGGCCTGTGCTCCACAATGGGGGCACAGGCCCTGTTTGCATGCCGCGCATGAAAAACGCGCAGGCTGTTCGTCATTCGCCGCACAGCCGCAGGATCTGCTCCCGCGCGGGCATGGCCGGGATGGCCCCTTTGCCGCGGTGGTCAGGCTGCCCGCTGCGTTTGCAAACGCGACAATGCGCTCCCACTGTGCCTGCGGCAATATCCGCAGCTCTTCCAGCGTCTTGCCCGCAAGGCACGACAGCAGCGCTCCCAGAAAAGCGTCGCCCGCGCCCGTAGTGTCCACCGTGTCCACTTCGCAGGCAGGCAGCAGCCCGCGGCCCGCCGCAGCACGGTAGTACGCGCCCCGCGGGCCCCAGCGTCGCCAGAACCAGCGCCGCGCCCCGGGACGCCAGCGCGTCCGCTCCCGCCGCCAGCTGCACTTCGCCCGTCAGCAGTTCCATTTCTTCCTCCGATACTTTCACGATATCCGCCAGAGGCAGCGCGGCCAGCAGCGCTTCTCGCCCGCTCCGCGCTATCCCACAAAAAACGGACGGTAGTTTGGATCGTAACTGATCATCGCCCCCGCTGCTTTTGCCTCCCCCGCGCCGCCTCCAGCGTAGCCGCGCGGCACGGCTCGTCCGTCAGCGAAACAGAACCGAAAATGAAAGATGCGGCAGTCCCGCAGCAGCGCCCTGTCCACGTCGGCAGGCGCGAGCATCACGTCCGCGCCCGGCTTGCGGTAAAACGTGAAGCTTCGGTCGCCCTCCGGCGTCAGCTGCACAAAAGGCCAGCGTCGGGATATTCCCGCGTCATACGCAGACCGCGCACGTCCACACCAGCATCCTCCATCGTCTTTTTTCAAAAACGCGCCGAAAGCGTCGTCCCCACCTTGCCGATAAATGCGGTTTTGCCGCCCAGCTTTGCGGCCATTGCCAGCACATTGGCGAGGCGCGCCGCCCGGTTGCGCGCAAACAGCGCCATCCCCTGGCTGTTTTCCCGCTGGGTGTAAAGTCGATCAGGCTCTCACCCAGCGCCACGATATCAAACATACTTTCCTCCTCAAAGTTTTTGGCTGAATTCCACCTTTTCCCCATTGGGGCCTAGGATGGTGAAAAGCGCACGCCCCGCGCCCAAAAAGGAAGAAACCGCACCGCGTCGTCCAGCAGCTCGTATCCACCGTCCCGCAGCAGCACGAACAGCGTATCTACGTCCGCGACGTCCAGCGCGATATGGTCGACAGCCCCGGCCCTGCCGGCCGCGCGGCCGGTTTGATAGGCTTCGATCATCAGTTCTTTCAGCTGCAAAAAGGCTACCTGTTCCCCTGCGGCTTCGTTGACCGTACGCAGCACAACGGAGAAGCCCAGCCCTTCGTAAAAAGGCCACCGTTTTCTCCAGGTCGTTTGTAGGCAGGCCGATGTGCTGCAGGCCATTTATGGTTTTCCGCGATTTTTTCCACGTTCACGCCTCGCTCTCATCCACGTCGATAAAAGCACTTTCATCGTCGTCTCCCGAGTTCGCGTCGATGTACTGGTATGCCGCCAGATAATCCCGGAACGGAGTGCCGCTCATCAGCGGCTCCAACCGAACCTTGCCTTCGTTCACCAGGCGAATGGCCTCAAGATAGTCCTCATGGCGGTACATCATGCTCGTGTTCAGATCCAGTTCATGGTCGTTGAGCACCGCAAGGTCCACGTTTGCCATACCCGCATACACCGCCACAAGGATGATCGTGCTGCCGTACTTGCGCGCGTGCCGGATAGGCCTGTCCCATGGTCGTATCGTTGCCTGCGCAGTCGTAAATCATCCGCCTTGTCCGGGCCGAAGCATTCTTCCAGTGCTTCACCGAAAGCCGTGCTCTTTTGTGTTCACTGCAAAATCCACGCCGCATGCTTTTGCCAATTCCAGCCGCGGCGTGCTGATGTCGGTGATAAAGCACCTGCGCCGCGCCTAGCGCCTTTGCGCTCTGGGCCAGCAGGATGCCAATGGGCCCCGCGCCCAGCACGGCGATCTTCTGTCCGCACACCCCGGCGCGCCGCACCGCATGTACCGTCACGGCCAGCGGCTCTATCATCGCGCCTTCACTGTATGTCATCGTTTCCGGCAAAGGGCGTCACCTTGCCACGCGTCCACGGCAAAATATTCACTGGCTGTGCCTGTCGTCTGGAACCCCATCAGTTCCCTCGCACAGGATTGGCCCACTTGCCGTGCGTGCACGGCGGATGGCACCGACACCGCAATGAACCTGCGGTTGATGGTCACCTTCTGCCCTATGGCCAAAATCCCGTCACGCCCTCGCCCAACGCCGCGCGATTTTCCCCGCTTTACCTCGTGGCTGGGTGACGATATTTGTGAACGGATGAACTCGCCGTGATACATGGATATCCGAACCCGCACACGCCGATCTTCATGATCTTTACTAATACCTCGCCCGCGTTGGGTGCGGGTACGGGCGCCTCCGGAACTCGATGTGCCCCGGCGCCGTCATCACCTGCTGCAGCATTTTCTGCATTCTGAATCATCCTCCTCCCGTTTGTACGCGTTCAGCGTTTGTTTGGCAGCACCATCACTTTGATGGATTCGCCGCCCATCTGCATTTTGATCGCCTGCTCCATTTCCCCGATGCCGAACGTGTGGGTGATGAGCGGCTCCACATTGATGCGCCCCGCACTCAGCAATTTCCACAGCCCGGAAGATGCGTATCCGGGTTGATGAAGGAGCCGCGGATGGCAAGCTCTTTTTTTGTATACATCGAACAACGGCAGCGGAACCGTAGCCGTAGGCGCGGGCACACGAACAGCAACACCGTCGCGCCGAAGCCCGCGGCCTCAGGCACTGCGTGTGGCCGCCGTGTTCCCACACATTCAATCACCACATCGCGCCGCTTTTGCCGCAGCCTCCCGCACACGCGGACAGGTCCTCCTCGGAGCGGGGTCGACAGCCAGATCCGCTCCAACGGACAGCCCGGCGCTGCGGCGCAGTTCCACCGGCTCACTGAGAATGACCTTCGCCGCGCCGGAAAGGCGGGCCAGCTGCACCATCAGCAGGCCGATGGCTCCCCCGCCGATCACACATACTGTACTGCCGGGCCGTATACCTGCGGCATCGATACCGTGCAGGCAGCACGCCAGCGGCTCGCCATGGCTCCTCGCCTCAAAGGGCAGCTCCGGTGCCAGTTTGAAGCACTGTGCCGCCGGCGCTGCGCTGTACTGTGCAAACCCGCCGTCCCGGGTGACGCCAAGCGCCTGCAGATGCTCGCAGAACTGCTTTTTACCGTCCCGGCAGGGCGCACGCGCCGCAGTAAATATTGGGGTCTACGGCGACATGGTCGCCGGCGCCAAACCTTTCACATCCGCGCCCTACTTCTTCTACAATACCCGCATATTCGTGTCCCAGAACCACCGGCGGCGTCACTTCGGCCGAGCCCGCCTCGCCGTGGTAAATGTGGACATCTGTACCGCACACGCCGCACGCCATCACGCGAATGCGCACTTCGTCCGCGGCCAGCGGCCGTTTTCCATATCCCGGACTTCAAATTCCCGGTTGCCCAGAAAGAAAAGCTCCTTCATCGTCGATCCATCCTTTCCGCATGTTCCCCATGCCCAAAACTTTTTAACCCAGTTTTAAAAAGATTCCAGCATTAGAATGCGTCTTTTTGATACGTTGTCAAGCGGTCTCTTCCAATTTTGTTGGAATCTCCAAGAATGAGTCTTTCTTTTGTCAAGTTTTTAAAACGATTTTACAAAGTGTTTTGAATGTGTTACAGTAAAACCACAAACAGGCGGGAGGCACTCAGGATGGAGACAGTAAATCTTTTCGGCGGCGCACAGCGCGGGCGGGCGGCGCAGGCGGCTGCATGGGCCATGGAAAAAGAACGTTTTCCACACAGGAGATGGCGAACGCTCTGGCGGTGAGCACGCCCACGGCCATTACTCTGCTGCGCCGCCGCCTGGAGGGCCACGGCCTGGTGCAGCCCCTGCGGGAATTCAGTTCCACCGGCGGACGCAAGCCCCGGGCCTGGAGCGCCTGTCCCGGCGCGCGGTACGTTGTCGGGGCCGACATCACTCTGCGCCATGTCAGCCTGGTGGCTGTGGATCTCTCCGGCCAGGTGACGCGCACGCAAACCCGCACTCTGGCCTTTTACGCGTACGCCCGCCTATTTTCGGGCGCTCGCCGCGTTCATCAGCGAGCTGTGCGCGGAGCTGCCCCGGCAATCGGTTTTGGGCGTCGGCCTGTCCATTCCCGGTATCATCGGCAGCGGGCAGGACCTCGTCCTGCGCTCCCACGCGCTTTCCATTCAGGGACTGCGGGCCGATGAATTGAACAATATCTCGGCCTGCCCTGCCGCCTGATAAACGACGCAAACGCCGGCTGCCTTGCCGAGGCCTGGGCCGACGTCTCTCTGCGGGACGCGGTTTATCTCTCCCTGAGCAACAGCGTGGGCAGTGCGGTGCTCATCGGCCGCAGGCTGTATCTGGGGGCACAACCTGCGCAGCGGCGAGGTGGGGCACACCACGCTGGTTCCCGGCGGACGGCCGTGCTACTGCGGCAAAAGCGGCTGTGTGGACGCCTACTGCCGCGCCGGCCTGCTGCACGGCCACACCGGCGGCAGCCTGAAAGATTTCTTCCTGCGGCTGCACACCGGTGACGCCGCGCTGCGCAGCGTGTGGGACGCTTATCTGGACAACGTAGCCGTCGTAGTGAACAACCTGCGCATGATGCTGGACTGCGACGTGATTCTTGGAGGCTATGTAGGCCGGTACATGGATGCAGAGCTGGCCGGGCTGCGCCGCCGCGGGCCTTCCGCAACACCTTCGAGCCGGACGCCGGCTATCTCAAGGCCTGTGCCTATAAAAAAAGCGGCCGCCCTGGGCTCGGCCATCCCGTGGATCGAAGAATACCTGCAAACACTTTGAGCGCGCGGCAAAACCGCGGAAGGGAACGGTAAAGATGTACAAAGCCATTATCGCAGACGATGAGGAAACGGTTCGCCGTGGGCTTGTAACGCACTTTAACTGGGGCAAGCACGGTGTGGAAGTGGCCGGGGTATTCGACGACGGCGTCCCAGCGCTGGATTTTGTCCGCCGGAATGAAGTTGACATCATCGTCACAGACGTGCGGATGTCCCATATGGACGGCATCACACTGGCCAAAAATGTGCTGAGAGCTATCCCGGCGTCAAAATCATATTTATCAGCGGCTATGCAGATGTGGGATATCTGCGTGATGCTCTGAAGATGGAAGCCGTAGACTATATCCTCAAATCCATCGACATTGACGAACTGGACGCGGTGATCACCAAAGTGGTGGCCATGCTGGACCAGAGGTCTTCCCAGCAGCTGGCCCTGGAAGACATGGCCCGAAAGCTGGAACAAAGCATGCCGCTGCTGCGCCAGCGCCGTTTGTGCGATCTTTTGCAGAACAATGACGAAAGTGAGGAGGACATTCTGCAAAGCATCGAATTCCTGGGTATTCCTTTGAACAGCCAGACACATTACGCCGTGCTGGTACTGCGGCTTCAGCCAAAATCAAAATGGCTCACCATGGGCAGCATGCCTGAAAAAGACCGCATCACCTTCAGTATGGCGCTGGAAGAATTGTTTGCCCGCGTATTGGCGGAATACGGCGTCAATGTCGTGTTCAAAGGGCGGCTTTCGAATACATCGCCATTTTGGACGTAGAACATGACGAATACGAAGAAGACCTGTTGAGCGTGGCCGAGCATCTGCAGGCGCGCATACGCAGCGAAATGAAACTGGATACCATGATCGGCATCAGCGAGCCGTTCCGCGGGCTGCGCAGCGTACGCTCCGCTTACGCCAATGCCTGCGAGGCAATCAGCCGCTGTTACCTGATCGGCAAGGATATCCCGATTTCCATCAAAAATATGAGGACGACGGCAGCGGACGCACTCTTCGCGAACAAGCGGAAAAAGAGATCTGTGACAGCATTCTCAATGGAGATACAGCGGCGGTGCATCTGGCGCTGGAGCGCGCCGTTGCCGGCATCCGCGCCCCTGCCCGGCGAGGACGAGCAGCAGAATTTCATGCTTTTCCTTCTTTTGCTGCCCACGCGCCTGATGACCAATATGCGTACGGAAAATATGGGCCCCTATGCCTCACACCTCAAATTGACGGCCAGCTTTCTGCAATGCAACGGCCTGGGAGAGCAGGAGGCGATGCTTGCTTCCGTATATGAAGATTTGACCCTGCACCTGCAAAAAATGAGCACGCCTCACACAAAATACGGTCATCAAGCGCGTGCGGGAGATCATCGCCGCGCAGTATATGGAGCAGCTTTCAGTAACAAGCCTCGCAGAAGCCGTATATCTTACGCCCACCTATCTGTGTGTGCTGTTCAAGCAGGCCACAGGAAAGACCATCAACGAATACATCACGCAGGAGCGGCTGAACAAAGCCAAAAGAATTTTTAGCGCAGACAAACATTCATCTGTATGACGTATGCTATAAGGTGGGATACCTTTCCCCCAGTTATTTTTCGCGCCTGTTCAAAAAGTACACGGGCCAAACGCCGGGCGAATACCGCGAAAACATCATGCTGAACGCCCCCCGCGGCCGAAAAGGAGGCGGAGCAGCTTTGAAACAGGCGACCGCCCGCTTCAGGCGTCCGCAAACGGCGGCGTCCGGCTCGGCCGTGCCCGCAGCGCCGCCCGCCTGCTGATGTTCGTGCTTTTGCTGGCTGCGCTGGTGCTTCTGACGCTGGCCGTATTCTACTACACCCGCAACACCGCCCAGGCCATGGAAGCGGAGCTGTGTCAAAAATGCTGGTATCCGCCGGGCAGACCCGCAACAACATCGATTACCGTTTTGAACAGGTCAAAGAGAGCGCATCGGCATTGATCGGCACATTGTATCCCTATCTCAATTCAGACGCGGACACAGCCGTGCAACTGGAAGAATACGCCAAGATACGCCGCGCGCTGTCTGAACAGCTGGACAAGCATATGATCACGCGCCTGCGGCTGTATGTGCCGACGAAAAATTTATTCCGGCCAGAAAACAACGCTTTACTCCTTGGACCCCCTGTCCAGCCTTGGAGAAAACGGGTCCGTTTATCAAAAAGGCGGCGTATTTTGGCACGGAACACACCTTGTCAGCCTGGGCATATCCGAGCCCACCGCCGTTGTTTCCTGTGCTGTGGCGCTGAAAAGCCAGGCGGATTACGACAAGCTGTGCGGTGTGCTTTTTGCCGATGTGAGCGTTTCTCAATTTCATGAGATATTTGCCGCAGGCAGCACCAACCATGACGAAATGTTCCTTGCGGATGCGCAGGGCCGTATTCTGGCGCACACAGACGACGCGCATCTGGGCGAAACGGCCCTGCCGCCGTCGCTGATGGAGCAGGTGGGCAGCCTGGGCTCCGGTTATCTGCTTGAACCGGACGTCATCCTCGCATTCAGCCGGCTTGAAACGACGGAATGGTACGTTATCTCCTCCATGCCGCGGGCACAGGTCTACACCATGGATTCCGGCGCGGTAAACACCATTGTATCCATGCGGGTAGTCGCGTGTCTGATTTTGTTTATCATCGCCGTCACGGCAGCCTACAGTCTCAATCTCAACCGTACCGTTAGCCGCCTCAACGCAGCCATCCATACGCTGGATGCCGAAAACGGGACCGGAAATACCGCTTCCTGCGCGGGACGCCGCAAAGGAGGTCTCATCACGCTGGAACGCGATACCGAGCAGATCGTACGCTCCATCGCCGCTGTTGTGGACGCCCGTTACCGCGACAGGCTGGCTATTTCCGAATATCAAATGGAGTCGCTGCAGGCTCAGATCAAGCCGCATTTTCTTTACAACACGCTGGATGTCATCAAGTGGATGATCCTGGACAAAAATCCGGATGACAGCGTATGGATGGTGAACGCGCTCTCTCGCTACCTGCGCATGAGCATCAATAAAGGCGAAGCCATCGTACCGCTGTCCGACGAGCTGGATCTTACCGCGCACCTACCTCGGTATCATGCAAAAAACGCTTCTCCCATCAGTTTGAGGTGGAGTATGATTTGGATCAGGCTGCAATGGAATGCCTGATCCCCAAACTTTCGCTCCAGCCGCTGGTGGAAAACGCATTGCTCCACGGCATTTTGTACTGTGACAAAACGGAAAAGCGTCTGGTCATCCGCGCATGGCGTTCCTCCCGCGCTTTCGGTGTAGAGATCGAGGATAACGGCAACGGGATGGCGCCCGAAACGGCACAGAAGCTGACCGAGCTGGATATCCGCACCAGCAAAAGTTACGGCGTAGCCAATGTACATAAGCGGCTCGATATCTTCGGCCAGGGGAAATGCAAGTTTTATATCTCCGCCCGCGAAGGCATCGGCACCTGTGTGATGATTGAACTTCCGGTGCAGCCCCATGACAGCGATTGAACGATCCTGTACGAGGTCGTCCGCAGAGCCGCGAAAGCGGCTCTGTTTTCATTTCTGTTTCATTTCTTCTGCGCCCATGCCGAAAGGCATGGGCGTATTTTGTAAGAAGTCTACAACGTCTTTGAATTGAGCAACAATTACATAAAGAACGGACTAGAAAACGAAATTTTGTGATATTTACCACAACGCTGGCCTGTACTACAATTGATATCAGAGAACAAACAGCCCGGAACGCTCCGGCAGCTGAATGGAAAGAAAGGGTTTTACAATGAAGATGGCACTTGACACAACGGCTGTACCGTCCGGCGGACTGAGAGCCAAAACCGGATTGCGGCATAAACTCCACAGTTTTTTTGTGTATGTAAAGCATCATCCCATGCTGTATCTGATGCTGATACCGGGCTTGTTTTTCCTTTTTATTTATAAACTCGCGCCGCTGTATGGTATTCTGATCGCTTTCAAGGACTACAATATTTTTCTGGGCAGCAACCCCATCGACGCCATCGGCTTGAGCGACTGGGTGGGGCTTGAACACTTCCGGCGCCTGTTCGCCAGTTCCCAATTTACGAAAGTGCTGGCCAACACGCTGATCATCAACGGATTGAAGATCCTCTGGCTGTTTCCATCCCTATCATCTGCGCGATACTTCTCAACGAGATCCGCCGCGCTACCTACCGCAAATTTGCCCAGACCGCTATCTATATGCCCTATTTCTTTTCATGGGTCGTCATCTTCGGTATTTTTTATTCGCTGTTTGGTTCTTACGGCATCATCAATACCGCTATCACCGCGATGGGCGGCACGCGCATCGGATTCTTTACCGATAACAGTGTATTCCGCAGCGTGCTGGTATTTACCGAAGGCTGGAAAGAAGTCGGCTACAATACGGTCATTTATCTGGCGGCCATCACGGGGATCGATATAACGCTGTATGAGGCGGCCCGCGTGGACGGTGCCAGCAAATGGCGCCAGATTTGGAACATCACCATGCCCGGCCTGCTGCCCACCATCGTCCTAATGCTCATTCTCAAGGTGGGCTATATTTTGGAAACGGGATTTGAGCAGGTGCTGGTATTTTACAATCCTGCCGTATATGAAGTTGCAGATATAATCCAGACTTATGTATACCGTCTGGGTATGGGGCAGATGGATTTCCCTCTGTCCACCGCTTTGGGACTGTTCAACTCCGTGGTGGCGTTTGTTCTGATCGTAAGCGCCAATGCGATAAGCCGCAAGCTGCTGGGACGCAGCATCTGGTAAGAAAGGGATGCAATAAAATGTTAAATACCAAAAGAAACCGCTATACCGTGAAAAGGCATTCCCCTGTCCGGCAGTGAAAAATTCCTGTCCGGCTTTGCCTACGCAGCCATGGCATTGCTGAGTCTTATCGCCATCCTGCCCTGTCTGCACGTCATCAGCAAGGCTGTCAGCAATGGGCCGGACGTCACAGCCGGCAACGTTTACTTCTGGCCCGTTGGGTTCCAGCTTGAGACCGTCAAGTATGTGCTGACCCAGACTTCATTTTTTACGGCGCTGAAAAATTCTCTCATCGTTACGGGAGCAGGTACACTGCTCAGCCTGTTTACGACGATTACGACAGCCTATCCCTTTCCAAGCCCGGCTTCAAGGGGCGCAGGGTCGTTTCACTGCTGTATGTCATCAGCATGGTGTTTTTCGGCGGTAGATCCCCGCTTATATGGTCGTACGAAGCCTGGGGCTGCTGGATACCTATGCCGCCTGCATCCTGCCTTTCGCCATCGTGCAGTTCAATATGTTCATTGTGAAAAATTATTTTGAAAGCCTGCCTGAAAGTGTAGAGAATCCGCCCGGATCGACGGCGCCGGAGATCTGCGCACGCTGGTGTCCATCATTATGCCCCATGTCCAAACCGGTGATCGCCACCGTCGGCCTGCTGTATGCGATCATTATTGGAACAATTATTTCCATGCGATGATGTATACCCGGTCCCCGGATATGAACACCCTTCAGGTATACCTGTACAATATCATCAACAACAGCCAGGATTTTATTCAAAATCGCCAGCAACAACTACATGGCCAATATCACTTCCGAAGGCATGGTCGCGGGCCGCCGTCACGCTGTCCATCATTCCCATTGTCGCCTTTATCCCTTTGTGGCCCGGTTTATGGTACAGGGCATCACAATCGGCTCCGTCAAGGGATAACCTTTTTGATCCATTCCGGGATGCACCGGTAGGGAGATAGTCGAATCGATCAAAAACAGGGTAACAAGATGAAAAAAGCATTGTCTGACCGCAGCGCTTCTCCAGCGCCTGGCTGCGGAGGCGCTGAAAGTTTCTGCCGTCCGGCACGGACGCATCCGGCACCTCAGCAAAGCACGGCGGGCGCAAACGTCCCCGCATTGAAAGGGCCCAACGTAACATTAAAGCGTCTGGGGTATAACGTTGCATGGGACCCCCACCACCGATATCATGGTGGACGTTCTCAAAGAGACCACGGGTTATGATGTGAATATTATGCTCTGCCGGCCGAGAATGCCGACGAAAAGCTTGTGATGGAGAGTTGCCGGCGGCGCCTCCTATGATATCATCCAGTGCTCGCCCGACCAGTTCCAGACACTGATGAGCCAGGGTGCCCTTATGCCCTGAACGATCTGCCTGGACGTCTATGGCCAAGGATATCCTGAACGGTGTATCGAGGATTCCTGGCGTGCTGTCTCCGGCGAGGACGGCAACATTTACGGCATTCCTTATAAATATCCCTATGCCCAGGAGGTGCAGGGCTTTATGGTATGCCGCTGGGATCTGATGCAGGAGGCAGGCATCGAGGCCATCCCAACCACGATCGACGAATTTTATGACTGTCTCGTAAAATTAAAAGAACATTTCGGAGATCAATACATCATCTTCTCTGGCCCGTACCGTTCCGCCTCGGAAGGCAACGGCACCTGGATCTTCCGCAGGCCATTGCCGCGGCGTTCATCTACAACGACTGGATGGTAGATGAGGACGGCAATGTATATTATGACGGAGCATGAAAACTTCGGAAAGATGATCGAATTTCTGTCTAAGTGCCAGCAGGAGGGTCTGCTTGACCCCGACTGGGCCGTAAACACCTCGTCCACCGTGCAGGAAAAGCTTGCAGGCGGCAAGGCGATCATCGCTCAGATCAACCGCAACGGCCTGGGCGAGACCACTCCCACCATGCTTGAGACTCTGGGCCTCACTTACGATGACCTCGGATACATCGGCGCACTGAAAGGCTCTGACGGTACCTGCAAATACATGCGCACGGAAGCCATCAACTTTGTCACTGTCATTCTGCGCGGCTCGGAAAACGCCGCCGATGCCGTGAACTGGATCAACCTGAAGCAGCAAAACCAGCTTTATATCAACATCGGTGTGGAAGGAACTCACTTTTAACTATGATGAAGACGGCGGCATCGCCCCCATCAACCCCATTTTTGCCGAGGAGCGCGGCAATTCCTACTGGTATCGACTCTACCAACGAGGAAGAGTTCGCAACCGAATGGCCGTCCCGCGTCCGCAAATCCGACGCCCACTGGGCGGTTTCGAAGCTGTTACTTTGTACGCCAACGAAAATACGCCTGAAATTTTTGTAAACAATGATTTCGCCTTTAAGCCTGCCACCGAAAAACTATGCCAAATACAATACAGCACTGTTCAGCAGCATGAACGATTATATCCTGCAAATTCTGGCCGGGACCAAAACGCTGGACGATCTTCCCACTTTCCAGGCGGACTGGAAAATGCCGGCGGCGATGCAGTTCAGGCTGAGCTGCAGGCCTGGTACGACAGTTTTATGGCTGACCATATTCCAACCGCACCAAAAGGGGCCTCAGGCCCCTTTTTTGTGGAAGGTTGCAGATAAGAACGGAGGAATTGCTATGGACAAAAGGCCCAATATCCTTTGGCTTTGCACAGACCAACAGCGGTGGGACACGATCCATGCTTTTGGGCAATTCATTCATTGATACGCCCAACCTGGACCGCCTGTGCCGCCAGGGTGTCGCTTTCACCAACACATACTGCCAAAACCCCATCTGCACACCCAGCCGCGCCAGTTTCCCTGACAGGGCGTTATCCGTCTTCGATCAACGCCAATATCAATGGGGCGTGCAACCTGCCGGAGCACTGCACGCTGATCACAAAACGCCTTGCCGACGCCGGATATTATTGCGGGCTCGTCGGAAACTGCATATCACCTCGGCCTGGAACGATTACGAGCCACGCATGGATGACGGCTATTCTTATTTCTGTTACAATCTCGCGTCCGGGCATCACCTGAACAGCCCCGGCAACCCCTATGTGGAATGGCTGAACCAAAAGGTGTGGACTGGCATGATATTTTTACCTCCGATGAAAAGCACGATTATCACTGGTACCGCTCCGACGCTCCTGCGGAGCTGCGGCAAACCGCATGGCTGGCGGAAAAGCCGTCTCCTTTATACGGGAACGGTCCGCCTGCGAGCAGCCATGGCTGTTATCGGTCAACTGCTACGACCCTCACCCGCCTTATGACGCGCCGGCGGACCTGGTGGAGAAATATCTTGCCCGCAATCTGCCCGACCCCATTTACAGCGATGCCGACCTCGCTCTGAACAATAACCTTAAAGATTTTTTTTTCAAAAAGTACGGCCCATCCCACAGACGATGCGATGCGGAGGAACAAGGCGTCTATTACGGGATGATAGAATTGATCGACAGACACTACGGACGCATCATTGACGCACTGGACGAAATGGGGCTGCAGGGGAAAACGCCATCGTTATTTTCAATTCCGATCACGGTGAAATGCTCGGCGACCATGGGCTTACCCATAAAGGCTGCCGCTTTTTACGAGGGTATTACGCACGTCCCGCTTATTATTTCCCTGCCCGGTACCTTCCGGCAAAACGCCGTGTACGGCGGCCTAGTGGAACAAACCGATCTGGCCCCCACCATCGCCGACCTGTGCGGCATCCCACCAGCCGACACCCATGGGCGTTCCTCGTTCCCGTCCTCACAGGGCAGAACAGCGCCGGCGCCGCGCAAATTCGTGCGCGCTGAGTTTCTACGATACGCTGGAGGTGGATATGAACTACGACGGACTTCGCGCCCCTGGAGAATTCAGGCGGCCGGGCAAACCGGCCGAAAGCTGCTACGCAACCATGTATTACGACGGACGGTTCAAACTCAG
>VOFB01002140.1_pt1 | contig 16809 bp, 25 predicted proteins | sample 5384141 | NCBI WGS metagenome assembly VOFB01 (sample SAMN12384721, study PRJNA508395) | human gut metagenome | isolation source: healthy gut A | host: Homo sapiens | reverse complement strand
GTTTGATCTTGCGGCGGTGCGCAAGGTGAGCGCGGCGCTCTACCGCCGCGGTTACTCCTGGGACGATATCCGCACGGCGGTTGAACAATACAGTAAGCAATACGAGGATTTCTGATGAGTACATTCGCAATGATCTCTTGGCTGCGCCAAGAATCTTGTCAACAGCGAGCAGATGCTGTACCTTATGAGCGAGGGCGGGCTACGAGCTTGTCCCCGACCCCGATGGCGCTGATCTCGCAATAGTCAACACCTGCGGCTTCATCGACGCCGCAAAAACCGAGGCCATAGACAACATTCTCGAAATGGCCGAGCTGAAAAAGCCGGAAAGCTCGGCGGCCTTATCGTGACGGGCTGTCTCGCCGAGCGGTACAAGGACTCGATACAGAGCGAGCTTCCGGAGATCGACGCCGTGCTAGGCGTTGGCAGCTTCGGCGATATCGTCGCGGCGGCTAACACCGTCTGCGAGGGACGCGAGTTCAGTCTGTTCGGCAGCAACAGTGCCGCCGTGGATGAGATTCCCCGCGTCGTCTCGACCGGGCCGGGCTGGGCATATCTGCGCATTGCCGAGGGCTGCAACAATTTCTGCGCCTTCTGCGCGATACCTTATATCCGCGGCCGCTACCGCTCAAGGCCGATTGAGAACATCATCGACGAGGCAAAGGAGCTTGCGCAGCACGGGGTCAAGGAGCTTATAGTCATCGCGCAGGACATCACCCGCTACGGCACGGATATCTACGGCAAGCGCAGTCTTGCCCGCCTGTGCCGCGAGCTTGCGAAGATAGACGGCGTCGAGTGGATACGGCTGCACTACCTGTACCCCGACCAGTTTGACGACGAGCTTATCGACGAGCTGGCCTCGAATGACAAGGTCGTCAAGTACCTCGACATTCCGATACAGCACATCAACAACGCCATTCTCAAGCGTATGAACCGCCGTGGGACCGGCGACGAGATACGAGAAGCTGTTCAAAACTCTGCGCGAGCGCATCCCCGGCCTTGTCCTGCGCACAAGCCTTATCGCGGGTCTGCCCGGCGAGGGCGAGGCGGAATTCGAGGAGCTGTGCGAATTCCTGCGCGAGCGCGCATAGAGCGCGTCGGCGTGTTCCCCTTCTCGCCCGAGGAGGGCACTCCGGCGGCAAAGATGGAGCATGTGGACGAGGAGGAGGCTCAGCGCCGCGCAGATCTTATCATGCAGCTTCAGGCGCCGATAATGGATGAGTTCTGTCAGGGCTTCTTCGGCAAGACAATCCGCGTGCTCTGCGTCGGCTATGACGAAGAGCTTCAGCGCTGCATCGGCGCGCGCTACGCCGACTCCCCCGATATCGACGGGCTGGTGTACTTCACCGGCCGCTGCCCCGAAGGTGAGATGACAGATGTTCTGATAAGCGGCGCGGACGACGGTATGCTTATCGGCGACGAGATATAAAAAGAGGTGTGAGCATGAATACTACCGCAAACAAGATAACTATATTCCGCATTGTTCTGATACCCGTTTTTCTGGTGCTTGCCTACACGGGGCTGAAGTACTGGGCGCTTGCGGTTTACATAATTGCATGCCTGTCCGACGTGGCCGACGGCTACATCGCGCGGCACTACAATCAGGTGTCAAACTTCGGCAAGTTCGTTGACCCGCTGGCTGATAAAATGCTGGTGCTGGCGGCAATGTGCATCTTCATCGAGAGCGGCCAGATGCCCGGCTGGGCAGTCGCGATAGTGCTGTTCCGCGAGTTTGCGGTGTCCGGTCTGCGGCTCATCGCCGTGGAGCAGAGCCGCGTCATCGCCGCCGCGCGCTCCGGCAAAGATAAAACCGGCTGCATGGTCGGCCTCGGCGCGATGCTGGTGTTCGGCCAGCAGTACCCCGTGGTCAACCTTGTGTGCTATATTCTCATAATCGTCACAACCGTCTATTCCGGCGTGGAATACTTTGTCGCAAACCGCGACGTTTTCAAAGCTCATTCTTGACATGTTTTGGGAGGACATATGAAGCTTTATAATTCTGCAACCAGACAGCGCGAGGAGTTCGTGCCGAATCATCCCGATATAGTGAAGATGTATACCTGTGGCCCTACCGTGTCATCATTTCGCGCATATCGGCAATCTCCGCTCATACATCATGGAGGACATTCTCGAGAAGTAGCCTGCGCTTACCTCGGCTATAACGTCAAGCGCGTTATGAACATTACCGACGTCGGCCACCTGACCTCCGGACGCCGACGAAGGCGAGGACAAGATGCTTTCAAGGGCGCAAGCGCGAGCACAAGTCCGTCATGGAGATCGCGAAAGTTCTATACCGACGCGTTCTTCTCCGACTGCGCCAAGCTCAACATCAAGACCCCAGACGTTGTGGAGCCTGCCACCAACTGCATCGACGAGTACATCAAGATTATTTCCAGCTCATGGACACCGGCTACGCCTACTTGCCGGCGGCAACGTTTATTTCGACACCTCGAAGCTTGAGAAATATTATGTTTTCCACAACTTTAATGAGGAAGATCTTGAGGTCGGCGTTCGTGAGGGCGTTGAGGAGGACACAAACAAGCGCAACAAGAACGACTTCGTCCTGTGGTTTACGAAGTCGAAGTTCGAGGATCAGGAGCTCAAGTGGGATTCTCCCTGGGGTGTGGGATACCCCGGCTGGCACATCGAATGCTCCGGCATCAGCATGAAGCATCTTGGGGAGGATCTTGACATCCACTGCGGCGGCATTGACAACGCCTTCCCCCACCACACCAACGAGATCGCCCAGTCCGAGGCTTACCTCGGCCACAAGTGGTGCAATTACTGGATGCATGTCTTTGCATCTCAACACCAGCAGCGGCAAGATGTCGAAATCCAAGGGGCGAGTTCCTGACCGTATCTCTGCTTGAGCAGAAGGGCTATGCCCCGCTGGCCTACCGTCTGTTCTGCCTCCAGAGCCATTACCGCAAGTCTCTCGTGTTCACATGGGAGAACCTTGACAACGCTCAGGTCACCTACAACAAGCTCGTCGCCAAGGTCGCAGCGCTCAAGCCCGACGACGGCGAGCAATTGACGAGGAACGCGATGACCGCGCTCCCGCGCGAAGTTCACCGCCGCGCTCGACAATGACCTGAACACCTCTCTCGCCGTCACTTCGCTGTACGACGTGCTGAAGTACAAGACTAACGACGCGACCAAGCTCTATATGCTTGCGGACTTTGACCGTGTACTTGGGCGACCTCATCAAAAGGGCGACGCGAAGCGCGAGGAGCTGAAGAAGCAGGCCGCGGTCGCGGGGCAGTTCACCGTCATCTCCGAATCCGGTGAGGCCGACGCCGAGGTCGAAGCGCAGATCCAGGCGCGTCAGGACGCGAAGAAGGCCAAGAACTACGCCGAGGCCGACCGCATCCGCGACGCGCTGAAGGCACAGGGCATCGAAGTCACCGATATCCCCCACGGCGCAAAGTGGAAGCGCATATGATCACAAGATAAAAGCGAGCGGAACATCCGCTCGCTTTTTCATTCCTATATTATTCAGCTTTCTTTGCGATGCACTCGTGTAGGGTCTGCATGATGGTGTACGCGCTGTCGCAATCGACCTGACCGGGTGCGCTTGCGGCCTTGAGGCTGCAGAAGGTGAGGCAGGAGCCGAAGATCTCGCCCGTCAGGCGGCTCAGCATGCCGTCCCCGCCCATCGCCATGGTGAGAACAAGTCCGTCGTCCTCGCCGCTGGTCATCATCTCCGTCGCGGTGGCAGCCTGAGAAGATCCTTCTTGCTGGTCGCCATCGTCGCGCACTTCTGGATATCTGCGCCCAGCTCGCGGCCATGCGCGATGTAATTGCATATCCACTCAACAGACGGGGTGTCCTTGAAGTTATGGTAAGTATACACGGAGTAGACGTTCTTGGCTCTTGCGTAGTCGATAAGCTCCTTCACGCGCTCATCGCCGATCCAGTACTCGATGTCGACGAGGTCAAGGCGCCGGAGTCTATCATGGCCTTGGTCAGGGTGATGTACTCCTCCGCGGGAGGCGTCAGGTGGCCGCCCTCATTTACGGAGCGGAAGGTGAAGAGTATCGGGAACTCGCCGAGGCGCTTCACGGATGCGGCGGACGTTGTCCTGCATCTTGGCGGGATCATGGACGTCCTCGCTCCAGTCGCCTCTGTACTCTATCGCATCGACACGGGACTTCTTCACAAGCTCCATCGTCTCCAGCGTCTTCTATCTTGGGATCCCATGATAGAGCAGATTATCTTCTTCTGCCCTCTCCGAGGGGTAACGCCGCGAACCTTCAATGTTTTCATTCTTTGTCTCCTTTCTCAGTTTTCAGCAGATTCTTTTTTTATAGAGATTGTCGCAGTCGGCGCTGCGCGCTTGTCAACTATGTTTGAGATGACAAGGCCGATCAGCGCGACGATAACGGTCGAACACGGGCTGGCCGCCGATGGCAAGGCTCTTCACGAGGAAGGTCGATACAAGATAAATGATGCAGCTCGGCACGAACACCCACCAGCAGGTGGATTTCTTTGCGAAGCGCGGGCAGAGGTAGGTCACGATCAGGATGACGGCTAAGGGAGCGAAGAAGCCGATCGCCGTATTCAGCACGTCAAGAATGCTCTTTATTGCAGGGCCGCGAGGCAGCCGAACACGGAGATGAGCACTATCATGATCTTGGAGAGCACAAGCTGCTTCTCCTCGCTCATGTCTTTCTTGAAGAACTTGACGATGATGTCCTTGATTATCATGGAGCTGCCGCCCATGATGAAGGTCGTCGCGGTGGAAACGTCCGCCGCCCAGAGTCCGATAGGATAAGCCCCGCGATGAGCGGGAGAGAAGGAAGTCGCGACCATCGGCAGTGCCAGCAGACGCGCTTGCAAAGCTCAGGGTACATCTTTGCCGCGGCTATGCCGAATATCGCCGAGAAGATTCCTGGCGGTATCATTATCAGGCCTGCGGCGATTATGCCGGTCTTCGCGTTCTTGGGGATCCTGCCGCGACCGCCGCCTGCGTGACGGCCGTATGCGGCATTGCGTTACGAACATGGTGGTCACGAACCGCCCACAACTTCATCAGCAGGCTGAAGCCGTTGAGGCCGAACCAGGGAACGTCGCTCGGGAGCGAGGCGGTGGAGTCCGTCAACGCCGCCGACACTGCTCAGCGCATGGCTATGCCGCCGAAGAGGATGCCGACATAGATGACCGCGACATTCACGATATTCGACAGCGCCGCCACCGCCCATAGTCCGCCGATGACCATGAACACGCCTGCGGAGACGATGATACCGGTGCTCAGGTTGAAGTACTCCGGCAGCCGAAGAGAGTATCGCGCCGCCCGCGTAGACCTGAAGCGCATTTACGACGAACATGTTGAGTATCTGCACGATGACCGACACGGTCAGAACTTGTCCCCCGTAGACGGCGCCGTACATCTGGTTGACCGTCTCATAGCGGGAGCGGTTGACGCGGCGGGCGAGCACCGCGCCGTAGAACACGGCGGCGAAGGCCCACGCCATTGTCCACCAGGCCGCGGATATGCCGTGGGTGGGTTTCTCCGCGACTCCAAGTCGCGGAGAAGGCCGATCGCGCAACCGGACACGATCATTGCGACGAGAGGCCAGCTCATTGCTTTTTTTGCGAAGAGGAAGCTGGCGCTGTCCTTTTTCTGAAGGTATTTCGTCGAATACCAGGAGATGGCCAGCAGGATGACCATGTATAATATGACGATTATCATGGCGACAAAATTGTTTTGCATACTAAGGCCCCTTTATAGTTTTATTTATGCGCTCAGGCAGTTGCTACACCCTTGGTGAGCATGTTGTAGCGAACGTTTACGACAACGCCGAGGGAGCGCGCCGAGGAGGGTGATTCCGGCATTGAGCAAAGATAACGCTGGTGGAGCCGGACGCCTTATATACCCAGCCTGCAACGGTAGGTATAACGAGCATGCAGATGGAGCAGAGCATGTAGACAACGCTTGTGACCTTGCCCTTGCCCATAGGGGAAGAGGTCGGCCATGACCGCAACGGCCATCTGGAGCACACCGCCGGCGGCAGTCCAGCCGATGACGATGGAGGCTATGCGGAGACCGCTGCGCTCGGCGCAAACGCGAAGCAGCAGCAGAGCAACGACGGAGAGCAGCGGGTACACGACGAGCAGGCGGCAGGGCTTGATGAACTTCTTTATCGCGATGGAGGTCACGACGACGCCGATGATGGAAGTGGTGCTGTACATGCTGATGCAGTAGGCCGCGGAGGTCTCGCTCATGCCGATGATCTCTTGGCCGAAGATCTTGACCCAGTTGGAGAAAAGAGTGAAGCTTGCGGTAGAGGTGAAGCCGATGGCGATGAGGCAGCCCTCAAGCCAGAGCTTGGGCTTGAGTTGAATCGGGCGTTGCCGTCCTCGTCCACGGGGACGGAGGCCTTTCGGGAGCCTGGTGAGCGGGGGGAACGGCGCTCTTGCGATGACTATGCCGGCAATGACAAGGATCGCAGTGGCGACGAGGTAGAGGTTGGAGGTGGACATATTACGGCTGATGAAGAACGTGCAAGGCAGACGGGCAGCAGGAGCTGACCGACGGAGACGGCGGCCTTCTGGAGAATGGTGACGGTGCCGCCGGCCTTGGGGTATGCCTCGATCCACGCCGGCATGGCGCGGTGTCAGGAAGGAGTTGCCCGCGCCTGCAAACAGCGCAAAAACACCGCTATCGAATAGCTCTTCGCAAAGTAAATGCCGAGGAAGAACACTATGTACGATGCTATGGCGCCCAGAAACACGAAGGGCTTGCGTCCGAACTTATCGGAGAGGACGCCGGAGACTGCTAGAATTACGATCTTGCCTATTGCCATGACGCTGACGAGATAGGATACGCCCACCATGTCGGTGTTGAACTTCTCCATCAGCCACGCCGCTGTCTGAGTGAGTATTATGAGGCCGAATCCGTGTGCCGCATAGTTTGCGTACATTGCCGCGCACACCGGCAAATACTTGTTTTTCCCTTTCATACCTTGCTTATCCTCCCTTATTTTATATCAAAAGAACATTGCTCGTATTTCTTCCATCGGGAAGGTCTTTCCGGTCCAGAGCTCAAAGCCCTTTGCCCCTGGCAGAGCATCATATCCAGACCATTGATGGTGGCAGCCACGCTCCTCGGCTATCTCGAGAAGTCTGGTCTTGAGCGGAGCGTATATGACGTCGCATACGGTAAGCTCCGGACGGAACATGCTGCCGTCGGTGATGACGCTCTCGCCCGCGCGGCGCCCATGCCGACGCCGGTGGCGTTGATGTACAGGTCGCTGTCCGCGATCTGCTGTCCCGCAAAGCACGGCCTCATCCTCGATCATGTACATTGCGGCCTTGCAGGAGGTGTTCGCGTTTATCTTTTCGACAAGCTCCTTCGCAGTCTTTTCGGACTTGCCGACCCGCGTGAAGATGGCTATCTCGCCGAGGCCGTCGAGCGCGCGCCCTGCATATCGCGCGCCGACGCCGCCGGGGCCTACGAGAGTTGCCTTCTTGCTGACGAACTCTATGTTGTTTCTGCGGAGCGATTCCCAGAAGCCATAGCCGTCCGTATTGTGGCCTATGAGCCTGCCGTTGTCGTTGACGACGGTGTTGACCGAGCCGCTGAGCGCGGCGGCGGTGGAAAGCTCGTCGAGGTACTGAGTGACCATGCGCTTATTGGGCATCGACACGTTGAAGCCCACCGCGCCGAGGGCGCGAAGCCCCTTCACGGCATCCTCGAGCTGCTCGTTGCCGACCTCGAAGGCGAGCTGTACGCAGTTTACCCCAGTCATTGCGAATGCCTCGCTCTGCATTCTGGGCGAGTTGCTGTGGCGGATGGGGGTTGCGAGCGCCCCACAAGCAGTGTCTTACCGTTGATATCCGGCATAATTTTTTCCTCCTTTATTTTTTCAGTGGAGAATCTCCATCTTTTCCAGTATCTTCAGGACGTTTCGGCCTTCCTGAACGCCGTTGATTATCTTTCTGGTCTTCTTGCTGTCGCCGATGTTCGCGTATTCGATGCCGTTTTTCTAGGCAGTACTTTCGCGCAGGCTCGTCCAGAGTTCCTGACAGGCGCCATGCCCATGCAGACCATGCCGTAGTCGAAGTCGAGCTCCTGCGTCTCGGTGCCGGTATCGACGATGAAGCTGCCGTCCTTGACCTCAAGCAGCTTTGGTTCCGGTCAGCAGGCGGATGTTCTTCTGCTCGGCAAGCTCATTGAACGCACAGCGGTTGATCGGGTCAAGCTCGCGGCCTATCTCGTCTGCCATCTCGACCATCGTCACCTTCGCGTTTCTCCTTGCGAAGAACTCCGCGACGTCAACGCCGACAAGGCCGCCGCCGACTACGGTCACGTTCTTTCCGGTCAGATCCATGGCGGTGAACTCGTCCATGTGCGCAATGATGTAGAGCGCGGTGAGCACCTTGCCGTTCTCCGCATCGACCCGCTCCTTGAGTCCCTTTATCGGGGGGGCAGCGGCGCAGGAGCCGGTGGCGTTGATGACGATGTCCGGATGCAGCTTCTTGACCTCTTCGACGCTGCAGTCAGCCTCGGTGAACACAAAGAGATTGTGCGCCCCGCCGCGCGGTGCGTCTGGTAATCAACGAACTGGCGGATGCGGCTCTTTTCGGGGAAAGTGCTGATCTTTCTCGCAAGACCGCCGAGTTCGGCGCTCTTTTCGAGCAGGAAGCTCGTGCAGCCGACTTCCGCCGCGGTGCAGGCCGCTTCGAGTCCGGCCGTGCCGCCGCCGACTACGACGACGTTCGTCGGTCTGGAGACCTTCTTCTCCTTGTACTCGTCATTGTGGATGAGGTCGGGGTTTATCGTGCAGTGGATGCCGACGTTGTTGGCAAGGCGGTTGCCGATGCAGCCGATGTTGCAGGAGATGCACTTTCTCAGGCAGTCCTCGCGGCCGCTCGCCACCTTGTTGACCCATTGCGGCTCCGCGATAAGGCCTCTGCCCATGCCGATGAAATCGGTCACGCCGTCGTGTATCAGCTTCTCGGCAAGCTCCGGAGTTCGGATGTTGCCCATTGCGATGACGGGCTTTCCGAAGGTCTCTTTCACCTTCTTCGCATATCCGGTGCGCCAGCCGTCCTCAAAGTGCATGAGGTCGAGCTGATACTGTATGGTGCAGTTGAGCGCGAGGGAGACGTTGTAGACGTCAACGTACTCGTCCCAGTATTTGAGTATCTCCAGTGTATCCTTGAAGGTGTTGCCGCCGGCGACCATATCGTCCGAGGTGATGCGGATGCCTACGGGGAAGTTTTTCCCGACACGTCTGCGAACCTCCTGAAGCACGAGCCGTCCCATGCGGGCGCGGTTCTCGATGCTGCCGCCGAATTCATCATCGCGCTTTGTTGTATATCGGGGATGTGAACTGGCTTATGAGATAGGAATGTCCGCAGTGGACTTCCACGGCATCAAAGCCTGCCGCGACCGCGCGTGCCGCCGCGTCGCCGAAGCATTTGACGGCGTGCATGATCTCGTCCTTGGTCATCGGCCGAGGGATGGGACCGCCGGCCTTGTTGGGCTCGCAGGAAGCGCTCAGGCTCTCCATGCCGGTGCGCTCGGGGATGGCGCCCGCGCCGGCGTGGTTTATCTGAAGGGAGGCACATGCGCCGTAGGAATGGATGCGCTCGACGAGACGGCTAAAGCCGGGGATGTAGCGATCCTTGTCGATGCGGATCTGCGTCGTGCCGTTCAGTCCCTGCTTGTACACACATGCGTTTTCAACGATTATAAGCCCCGTGCCGCCCTTGGCGCGCTGCTCATAGTAGCGGATGTGGTCGTCGGTGATATTGCCGAACTCCCCGCCCATGTTCTTTGCCCATGGGGAGCATCGCGATGCGGTTCTTCACGGTCATACTCTTCACAGTCAGCGGCGAGAAAATAGACGGATATTCCATATTTCTTTCCTCCTTAGATATCAAGAGATGTCTTATATTTGACGTTATTATTTTAACAGTCATCTCATCCGCTGTCTAATCAAGATTTTTGATGAGTTTATACGCAAACTAAATAACGCAAAACACTTTCGCCAAAAACCTGTGATTTTTTTGGCGAAAGTGCACGTTATTTGTTAATTATTAAATTATTCTATTTTTTTATCAATTTTTTCTATCTGCGCATATCACCTGCGGCGGCAGCTTCTCAAGATTGAGCTTTGACTTCTTGAGCGCCCAGTCCCTGAACGCGCGCGCCATCTGCGGCAGCTCATAATCCTTGAGGTACGCCAGATATATGTACAGCTTGTACTGCGGGTTCTTTATCGGGATGATCCTGACATTGTAGCTGCGCAGGAAGTGCTCATACGGCACCACCGCAAAGCCCATGCCGTTGTTGACCATGCTCGCCACCGTCATGTCGTTCTCCACCTCGCAGGCTATGGGAGGCGGATCGCCTACGCTGCAGAACATGGAGTTTATAAACTTGCGCATCGAGCACTCCTCTATGAAGTGCACCATCGGATACTTCGCCGCTTCCGCGAGATCGACCTCTCTGTACACCGCCAGCGGGTGATCCTGCGGGCATATCAGCACCAGCTCCTGATCTATGTACGGGATGAACTCGACATCCGGCTCGTCCTCAACATATGAGCAGAACGCGAGATCGATGTTCTTGCTCTTGAGCGCGGCAAGGACATTAGTCGTGTTACCGTGTATAAGCTTGAAGATGAGGTTCCTGTTCCCCTTCTCCTCCTTTGAAGGACGAGGTGAGCCCCGGTATGATCGTCGTGCCAAGGGTGTAAATGAAGGCGATCGAGACCACCTGACTGCTCGACCTTATCACATCATCAACGGCCTCTCTGCCCGCGTCAAGCTGCTCCAGCGCCTTGACGACATACTTGTAAAATATCGCGCCCTCCTTGCTCAGCTTCAGATTATGCGAGCCTTTTACAAACAGCGTGCGAGCCAAGCTCCTTCTCCAGTGAGGATATGGCATAGCTCAGGCTGGGCTGAGATATACAGCTTTCTCGCCGCTTCAGTATAGTGAAGCGTTCTTGCAAGTTCCGAGAAATAGACCAAATGTTGAAGATTGATACCCCCCACCCCCGTTTTCTGTTTTAATTACCTATATAATACTATGTTAATCACATATCGATGTCAAGTCAAAATTTGAAGTATTTCAAAAAAGCGGCAGGTGAGATCTCACCTGCCGGTCTGATTCGCGTATGAAATTTACTGCTCCGCGGTGACAGCAGAGTCTTCCCTCAGGCGGTCAACGGTGTTGAAGCCGAGGGTTATCGCCCCATGTACGCCAGCGGCACAGCCAGCGCAGGCAACAGGTACACATACGGTATCGGAATGACGCTCCACAGCATATTCAGGACGCTGATATCCGCGCCGTAGGTGAAGAAATAATCCGCCTGCGGGCATACCGTATTTCGCAGGATGGTATTGACGAGGTGCGCCCCCAGCGAGAGAACTATAAAAGCGGCGATAATTCCAGGGAAATCTCGGTACTCCGGCCGGTAAAAGCCAAGCGTCGTCAGGCTGATGCCGCATACAATGAGCAGCAGGTGCGTAAGGTAAAAGCCCAGCATACGCGGCAAAGCAAGCAGCGAATAGCCATTGAACGCGATCTCTGGAAACGTGAGCGCCATGGCCGCGCCGAGCGGCGCGATGAAGAACGCAAAGCCGAGGATTCCGCGTCTCCTTGTGAGTATCCCTATCGGGATAAGGAACAGATTGATGTTGCAGAGCTGGAGCGGCAGCTCATTGAACCAGTTGAATTTTTCAAGTCCTGACACCTGCACAAACTCCGCATCGACCGACAGGAACGCCTTATAGGCAATGTATAGCACTAATATTTGCAATGCACAGTGCCGATAAGAAAGCGCTCGCGCGTCTTTTTCCGGTTTGCCGCGCAATTTGTACCATATCAGATATATCGCGCCTACCCAGCCGCCAGCAGACAGATATGCACGAAATTAAACGGCTTTATCAGCAAAGAGATTCATTCCCCTTTACAGGCATTTATTCTATTCCTCTCATCTTTCTATTTTTAAATACACGACGGCAGGTAACAGTAGCCCCGCCAGCAGACATCCGGATACCAGATCAAGCACCGAATGCTGCTTCACAAACAGGGTTGACAGGCAGATAAGCACCGCAATGACCGCGGACGCCGCCCTCAGTCCCTTGTATCTGCGCCCCGCCGCGCCGCCAAAGCTTTTGCAAGATGTATCGCCGTCGCCTCATAGCAGTGCAGGCTCGGCAGGACGTTATACGGCTGATCGTTTGCATAGATCAGCCTGCACAGAGCGAGCAGAGCCCGTCCCCGACGCGTCAGGCCGGAAATCGATCCTCGTCGGGTACAGTGCGAAAACTGCGTGATGCATATGGAACGCTCCTGTGAACAGCGTCGCCACCTGCCGCATGAACACTTCCCTGTCCTTGAAGCACATGAACAGCATCATGCCGGGAACGTAAAAAGTACCACAGGACGTACGGAATAATAAACGCCGGTACGAACGGAATAACATCGTCAACCGGCGTATGAATAAGGTGATGCCGCAGTCCCAGAAATTGCAGCGAAAAATATGCGGCGCTCACAACGGCAAACAGTCCAAACCAGAGCAGCTCTTGTGTGTCGTTTTAAAAATCGCAACGGCCTTGCCTCCTCGGTGCCAGAATTATAGCATATCCCCCGCCGCCCCGTCAACAAACTACAGGCTCCGCATCCTGAAGATACGCCTTAATTATCATTAAGATTTGATAAACATAGCATGTCGGGTCAATTGACAATACTTCAGAATGATGTTACACTTTTGTATGATAAATTCTCATGCAGCAAGGCGGGTCTGAATGAACAACAAGCTGATAAATACCAAATGGTTTCTGTATCTGACGGAGTTTTTCGCCGGCATGTCCGTGATGGCGGTCGAGCTTGGAGCCAGCAGGCTTATGGCGCCCTATTTCAGCTCGTCCCAGATCGTGTGGACGGTCATAATCGGCGTTATTATGATCGCCATGGCCGTCGGCAACGTGTGGGCGGCAGCATGGCGGACAAGAGCAAATCGCCTGACCGGCTGTATCGCCGCGTCATCATCGCCGCGATATGGATAGCTCTCATCCCATTTGTCGGGCGCTGGATGATAGCCGGTATATCGTTCCTGCTTGCGACGTTCATCACGAAGAATTTCCTCGTCTGGGCGGCGTTCGCGGCATGCCTGCTCATATTCGCCTTCCCCTGCGTCCTGCTCGGCACCGTTACCCCGTCGCTGACGAAGTTCACGGTAGATAATCTGGACGATACCGGCAAGACCGTCGGGCGGCTCAACGCGCTAAACACCATCGGCAGATCATCGGAACCTTTGTTCCGACCTTTGTCACCATTCCCGCCGTCGGCACTGCGGCCACGTTCCTGATCTTCTCCGGCGTGCTGGCCTCCATCGGCATTGCGTACTTCATATTCGAGCGCAAAAAGACCGTCGCCGGCTGCATCACCGTCATACTGATCTGCGCGCTCGGCTTCGGCATTCCGTCTTACAGCTTCGCGTTCTGGGAGAAGGATCTGGCGTTCGAGGACGAGTCGATATACAACTACCTTCAAGTCAAGGACGACGCGCACCAGACCGTTCTAGCAACGAACGTCCTGTTCGGCGTGCAGTCTGTGCAGCCCAAGGACGCTGAGCTTACCGGCATGTACTACGACTATGCGCTCGCCGCTCCGTGCATGGCGGGGCTTGACGGCTCCGACAGCAGCGGCCGCAGCGTGATGATCCTCGGTATGGGTTCCGGCACCTTCGCCAGCTACTGCACGCGGTATTTCCCTGGCATCTCGGTCACGGGCGCGGAGATAGACGGCAAGATTGCCGACATCGCGCATGAATATTTCTCCCTGCCGGACAGCGTCGAAGTCGCCGTTGCGGACGGGCGGGCTTTCCTCAGCGCGTCGGACGAGCTGTTCGACGTGATAATGGTCGACGCATATCAGGATATCACCATTCCTTTCAGCTCTCCAGCGTTGAATTCTTCTCCGAGGTATCGCGGCATCTCAAGCCCGAGGGCGTCATGGTCGTGAACCTGAACATGACCTCTCGCGAAAACGGCTCTCTCAACGAGTATCTGTGCGACACGATGGCGAGCGTCTTCAAGCGCACGTATATCGCCGACGTCGCGGGCAACACTAACACTGAGGTTTTCTGCACCAATGCCGACACGCTGGAGCAGACCTTGACGAGAGCCGCGCGAAGCTCACGAATGCGCGCTATGCCGAGATGATGGCCACCGTGGCGCAGCGCCTCACCGAGTACACCGGCGGCAGCAATATCCTCACCGACGACAAGGCGCCCGTCGAGCTGCTTGGAATGCGCGTCCTCGACGAACTCATCGCGGGCGAGCTTTCGTATTACAAGTCGAACTTCTCGATGGACGATATCATGGGGATGCTCGGCGCATAAGATCATAAAAAGTCCTGCGTGCTATACACGCAGGACTCAAGCGACAAAGTTCGACGCCTTGAAAACTTATTCAGGAGTATTCAAAAACACTCCTGAATAAGGATGTATCATGAACGCCAGAAAGGGGACTCCTCGTCCCCTCTCTGCACTCTCCCCATGCAATTCTATACATCGCCGACAGCTTTGTCTACAGGCAAACACCGTTCCGTTTCCGCCTTGCGGCGAAAACTGCACTATGTTAGCTCCTTCTTTTTTCCCAAATCAAACCCACTTCGTTGGGCTTCGATTTGGTTTTTTATTTATTCTCAAAATCGACTGATTTTGGTATTGGTAGTCGTTCGACTCGGCCGCGCTCCGGCGACGGCGGCGTCAGCCGCCCTAGTCCCCGAGGGGATTCGGAGTCCACGGATTACAAACATCCCCCATGACGCAAACGTCACGGGGGATGCAGCATTTTATTCCACTTCAACGACGCCGTCGTCCTTGACGGTGACGGTCATGCCGGTCTTGACGTATTCGAGGAATTCGTCGCCGAGCTGGTCGACGACCGGCATCTTCGCATCCGTCCAGACGTCTGCGAGTATCGCGCCGGATGCAGCAAGAGAATCTATCGGCATGCTAAAGAGCATGCACGCAGGCTGAAGCATGCCGCGAGCACACGGTATACAACCATGCCGCCGGTCGTTGAGCCTATCGTCTGCGGCAGGCAGAGCCTTGCCCAGCATGGACTGCTTATACAGATCCGGATTATTCTGGTCGCCGCACTTGACCTTTTTATCGCCGAACATCAGCGCCATCTGGTAGCTTGCCAAGGTGTTAAAGCCGCCGTGGCTCACCAGAGCCTCCGCCGTACATGTTCCGGGAACTACATGACCCGTCCTTTGAACTGCTTCATTTTTCTCCTCCTTGGCCGTGATGATGTCAAGTATCTCGTTCTCCTTATAAAACCGCGCGCTCGTATATGTGCGCAGCTTGTTGGACGAAGTAATGACCGGCCTTCTTCTTGCACAGCGGATTGTTCATATACATCAGCGGGCAGATGTAGCTGACGACAACGCCGTAGGTGGCAAGCTTCGATGCGTAGACGCCCTTGTTCAGCTCCTTTATGACCGCCGGAGACGCGGTAAACACGGTCCGGGACGCTTATCTTGTCCATGCCGTTGGCCTTGAGCTTCTCGCCTATCGCGTCCGCCCAGTCCTCCATCTGCTTGAGCGTCATATGCGGGCAGCCGACAAAACACAGCTCTGGCTTTGCGTCCTTGTCCTTCCAGATGACCGGATAGTTATCCTGCACGCGCTCAAGCTCCGCATCGTCAATGACGTACACCTGCGCGCCCTCCTTGATGAGCGCCTCGCCATGCTCCTTGGCTTCGGGAGTTAGGTTCTCGATATGGAACAGGCCGACGGAGCCGTTGGACGCCGTCGCCGCGCCGAAAATCCTTCAGATATGCCATGCCTCGTCGTCAAGCTCCGTGCCGAGCCACTTTGTCAAGACCTTTTATGTACGGCACTTCTTCCATGACCTTCATGCCGATGGCGGAGCCGAGCAGCTGCGCCTCGGGCTTATTCTCGCACCTTACCTCGATGATCCAAGTGGCCTTGCGCCCCTCGTCGGTCAGCAGGCCGAATTCGGGCACAAAGCCCGCGACGGAGCCCATGAGCTCGATAATACCGGAGTTGCGGTTGCAGCGCGCGCCTATTCTTGTTCTTGCGAGCGGCCTCGGATTTCTTGCGGCGCTTGACGCTGGGGCTCTGGTAGTACTCCTTCTTGCGCAGGTCAGCCAGAACGCCGGACTTAGCGCAGCTGCGCTTGAATCTCTTAAGAGCATTGTCCAGAGACTCGTTCTCCTTGGACATATATTTCAGACATTTATTTCCCCCTCCAAATACGCCTTGCGGCGCTTCAAGGGCCAATGAATTGGCTTTTCAACGTTACTATTATAACGGCTGAAGCGTCCGTTGTCAACAATTTTATCAGGCAGAGTTCTTTATTTGAGGATGAGGTTCACGATCTTGCCCTTGACGACGATGGTCTTGACAAGGGTCTTGCCCTCCATCTGGCGCTGGATCTTCTCATCGGCGCAGGCCGCGATGCGATGATCTCGTCATCCGCTCGCGTCGGTGCTGATGATCGTGTGCGCGCAGCTTGCCGTTTACCTGCACGGCCATCTCGCTCTGGCGTCGATGGTCTTGCCTCGTCGTACTTCGGCCAATCCATCTGCATTGCCATCCTGCCGTACTTTGCGGCAAAGCCCATCTGCTCCCACATCTCCTCAACGATGTGCGGCGTGAACGGGGAGAGCAGCAGAAGCAGCATCTCAAGGTCGCCCTTGGTCAAGCCGTTGAGTAGAACTCATTGACCATAGTCATGAGCGCGGCGATAGCGGTGTTGAGCTTGAGGCGTGTCTATATCCTCAGCGACCTTCTTGATGGTCTTGTGGATGAT
>VOFB01004013.1_pt1 | contig 16833 bp, 20 predicted proteins | sample 5384141 | NCBI WGS metagenome assembly VOFB01 (sample SAMN12384721, study PRJNA508395) | human gut metagenome | isolation source: healthy gut A | host: Homo sapiens | reverse complement strand
ATACAGGATATTGCACCAATGAAATTTCACAATGAATATCAACAGAGAGAATGCCGGGATAAGGATATCGTATTTTTATTTTCGGGAAATAAACTCCTGGTAAAAAAAGATTCTAAAATCAGTTTCTTCTATATGAAAGAGTTTACAAAAGAACTTACAAAAGAGACAGAACAAGAGGCTGACGGATTCGGTAACAAAAGATTGCAATATCTGTTTTCTATTGATGATGTACAGTATTATCTGCTGAAAGTATGGTCAAAGGAAGAAGCAGAAAAAGAGGTAGAAAAGCAGCTTGATGAGCAGGTCGATAGGCAGAGCAAAAAGCAGAACGATAATATTGGAAATATGGAATGGGTAACGATTCGCAGCCTGCGGGAAACAGTTTCAAAGAAAGATTGTTTTGCTGCGGCAACGGCATATCATTTGTATGTGTGGTATCGGGATAACCGTTATTGTGGCAGATGCGGAAAGAAATTGCAGCCGGATACGAAGGAGCGGATGATGCGTTGTGCATGCTGTGGCAATATGGTTTATCCGAAAATTGCTCCGGCAGTAATTGTGGGAGTAATATACGATAATAAAATATTGATGACAAAATATTCAGACAGGGAATATAAGAAATACGCATTGATTGCAGGTTTTACAGAAATTGGCGAAACTGCGGAAGAGACAGTTCGCAGGGAAGTCATGGAAGAAGTAGGATTGAAAGTAAAGGATATTGTATACTATAAGAGTCAGCCATGGGGCTTTGATTCCAATCTTCTGATGGGATTTTATGCCAGAGTGGAAGGAACAGATGCCATTACTTTAGATAAGAACGAACTTTCTCTGGCGGAATGGGTACCAAGAGAACAGGTTGCAGGCATGGATGATAAAATCAGCCTTACCAGGGAAATGATGGAGAATTTCTATAAAAATGGCGAAAAATGTTTGCAATAACTACATTTTCTTGACAGTTTTGCATAAAAAATATATGATATAGAAGTGAAAAATCTTTTCAGAGAGGACTGATTTATTAATGAAGAATGAGAGTAAAAAGGCGAATGCAAAGCTTACATCAGTTCTTGCAGCAGTGCTTATTATAGTAGTAGCTATTGTAGCGGTAATTGCTGTAAAGACAAAGGATAGTGGAAGTCTTGGAACTTATTCATGTGAAATTATGTCAGGCGATAATTCATCGACTGTTTTTGAAATTACATTTAATGAAAAGAATAATACTTATAAAGAGAATATCAGTGTGGGAGACAAGGCAGTAGAGCTGGCATCAGGAACATTTGTCATGGACGGAAATAAGCTTACACTGACCTCCGATGGTGGCGATGTACAGAATCTTGTAAAACAGGGAAAATACCTGATTGCAAAAGATTATTTATATGAAGGTGAAATACCGGATGGAGATACTTTTGATGCTACCTGTACATTTAAGAATAGTAATAATGTGGTATATTCCATTACCTTTAAAGCGGATGGAACTTATGTACAGGATGATAATGGTGATGTATCGGAAGGAACTTATACGCGTGACGGAGACTGGATTAAACGTGAGAGCAGTTCTGGCACAAGCGTAGGAATTGATTATTTGATTTATAGCGGAAGAATAACTAATTCCTACTATATAAAAAAAAATAAAACAAAAAAGTAATGGAATAGAAGAATTGCAATAGAAGCAATACAATAAAAGTAGTGTGATGGCTGTAACAGGAAGCAAAACATAAGAAGTGCAGAGAGTAGAGAAAGGAGAGTCGAGGGAAATAAATGTCAAGAGAGGAATTCCTAACAGAATTAAGAAAGGCTTTGCAGGGAAGGGTAAGCCAGCAGACGGTGAATGATAATCTCCGCTATTATGAAGAATATATTCTTACAGAATCTCATAAAGGAAAGACGGAGGCTGAAGTAATTGCAGAATTAGGAAATCCAAGACTTCTTGCAAAAAGCATAATCGATGCAGAAAATGCAACGGCAGAGAAAACTACAGCAGAACCACAAAAGGGAATGGATGGGCAGGAAACAGCTTCCGGAGAGTATTCTTTTAAGAAGATTAAAATTCGAATCTGGCTTATATTAGCGACAGTATTTCTGTTTGTAATTTTGCTTATAATTCTGCTTGCACAGGTAGTTGCATTTTTACTTCCGGTTCTGCTTCCGGTAGCAATCATTTTCTTTTTATTTATAGCAATGAGTATGAACAAAAGATTTTAATAAGCAAGTATAATAAAGTAATTTTAATATAGAAATAACAGAGGAAGTTGTGTTATGGCAATGATTAAGGTCCCGGCAGGGAAATGCTTTATCAAGCATGGAACAGCGGTAAATGCACTGTATATGGTAATTCATGGAACAGTGAGACAGGTGTCTAAGCTGGAAGAAGTGCAAATTGGAAGCGGTAATATAATAGGTCTGATGGATTGTGCAGAAGAAGAATATATAGCAGATTATGTGGCAGCGGATGATGTAACACTTTATCCGTTTCATTATCATGCTCCGGAGGACTTTGGTAAGATATTTATCAGTCAGCCGAAATATGCAGCAGCATTTTTATCTGTGGCAATTCGTGAGGCAGACCATATGCTTGGACGAAACCAGAGATTTCAAAACAGTACAGAAAAATATTATAGCTTTGCACTGGCAATGTATCAGAAATATCAGGAGTTATGTAGAAAATATTGCATTCAGGAGAAAAGTTTCCGGAGAATAGAGAGCCTGCAGCCTTATGTAAGAACCAATATGGCACCGAAATGGGAAGCGGATTATTTCCATGAACTGGCAGAACTTGGGAATAGTGGAACTATGGATTTCTTTCAGCAGAAAGAGGATTTGCTGACGGGACAGATTATGCAGGCAGCAAGAGCTATGTGCAAAGCGGTAAGAGAGATTGACCATGCAAAAGAATATTTACAGGAGCATGTAAATCTGTATCTGGATACCAATCGAATGGATTTATTACAGCTTTATTTTGACATGGCAGCCCGTGCAGCAGCAAGTGGAGCTGACATCGAGGAAATACGACAGGCAATAGAGCCATTGTTACAGTTTATCAAGGATAACCGTCTGGGAGATGCAGGAGAACGGGACAAACGAATTACGGAATATCAGACTTATGATTTTAGCAATATAAAGATAAAGGCAGATGCAATATATAACTTTGCAGGAGAACTGATTGGTGAAGTACCAAAGCCGCAGGCAGAGGATAAGCTGGTTCAGGGAACAGAAGATTTACTGGAACAGGAATATGCGGAAACCGATGGAGAAGAGGAAGAAGAAACAGAGGACTGTCTGGTACATATCTTAGAATATGCTGGAGTGGCAGCAGAGGATGTACATAAAATTCGAAGCAAAATGCATGAATATGATGCAATTCCGGATAATTTTGATAATGATGAGAAAACGAGAAAACTTCGGAAAGAGTTGACAGCATTATTCTATGCTACTTATAAAAATGTATTTAAGCATGCCATGAAAGATGCGGATGACCTAGACCCGGTTATTCAGATGTTTTTGAATTTTGGATTTATGGATGTGGGAATGGTAGGAGAAGATACCGCTAATGAACTTTATGATTTGACAGATAAACTGTTCAAGTGTAAAAGCGACCATGTTTATACCATGTTTGAGTGGTTAAAGAGCATCTATGAAGGAAAGAATGAACCAAGCCGGAATGAATTTGACCTGGATTATAATGGATATCTGGCAGAGCAGAAGCGGATGGGTAAGCTGGATGCAGCAGGAATGGAGCGGTTGAAAACAGACTGCTGGGAAAAGACCAAATATGAGATGGATAATATGTTTGTGTCAACGAACCGGGCAACTTATGGAAAAGTAAGTACCTTCTGTCCGATTCTGAGCAAGCATGACATGGTGCAGGAAGCAGAGAAGATGCTGGTGACTGCAGAGCGGATTGAGGAGGCAATCAAAAAAGTCCGTGAAGTTGATTATTCGTTGTTCTACCGTGAAGTGATTTTTTCAGATCCGATGCATGGTGTAAATGCTGAACCGGTGCAAAAAGAAGTATTTCCAGATGTTATTCTGATGCCGAATGTGGGAATGAAAGCAATGATGTGGCAGGAGACTGCCGGAGTAAAACGTGATACATCCGCCCGATTTGTTTTCCCGGTTATGACTATCTACAGCCTGCAGGATATGATGATAGAGACCTGCGGAAGATTCCGTTGGGAAATGTGCCGTAAGATACAGGGAATGCGTTGGAATGATATTACAGAGAAATCCCTAACTTCAGAATATTGTGATTATATCCAGTACTATCGGAAAAACCGTGATTTATCCACAGAGGCAAAGGAGAAGATTAAGAATACACTCTGGAAGTCAAAGAATAACTATCGTGAAGTATTTATTTCTGATTATATCGGATGGATTAAATACGAGGCAGGCGGCAGTTTCCGCCTGAACCGTGTAGCAAGGGATATTCTGTTCCGTTATTGTCCGTTTGCCAAGAAATACAGGGATGCATTAGAGGCAAACCCGATGTATCAGGATATGATCAGCCGGTTTAAAATATTCCAGGAACGTAAACTGCGTCATATCGATGGATTCCGTACCAGATATGAGAAGAACGGCGGCGAGATGAATATGGAACTGCAGGAAAATATGAATTTCTATAATATGTAAAGAACAATAACTACGAGAAATACGCTTTGCGGGCTATCGCGGTGCTCGCAAAATCTGAGTAGAAAAGAAGTTTGCTCAAGCGAGCTTGGCTCCTTCTTTTCTCCCAGATTTTTCTCGCTACTCGCGTAAATAAGAAAGCCACATGAATCTTAGGATTCCTGTGGCTTTCTTGAGGGGAGTATAAATAATTAATAAGGGGTATAACTGTATAAAAAAACAATTCTTATACGAAAAAAATTATAATATAAAAGTTTTTAAAATGCAATGCAAATGAGAATAATAATAAGAAATTAAGAAATAATATCACTGTATCAGAGAATCAAAAGAAAAAGTATCTGATAAAAAAAGGAGGCGATATTATGGCAAAAAATGCAGATAATGCAAAAAACAAAACAAGCAATGTAAACCGCACAATGAATGCTGATAATGACTTTGAAAATGCGGATAACAAAACCGGCAACAAAGCAGGCAATAGGACCAGCAACAGAAGTGATAACAAGGCGGATAACAAGACATCCAACAAATGCAATTACTAGGTCAATCTTATTGAAAAACTGCATATATTAAAATAAGAAACAGATTACAAGGAACACTTTGTAATCTGTTTTTTCATAGCAGAAAAAGTCAGGATATTTTGGGGGAGATGGCATATGAGATTTGCAGCTATCAGTGTAGCGGAATTATGGAAACTAAAAGATGATCCACAGATATATATTGTTGATTTGAGAAGCAGGGAGGATTTTCAGGTATTTCATTTGAGAAATGCCCACTGTTATCCTTATGATGAGATAGAACACTGGGAGCATAAGCTGCCGAAAAATCGTAAGATACTGCTGTGTTGTGAGTATGGAAATACAAGTATGTATGCAGCAAAAAGACTGACGCGGCAGGGATATCAGATATATACTCTGATTGGAGGCCTAAATGCACTAAATGGATAGAAAAGAACATTGACAGTGTCATTTAGAACAGATAAGATAGTAGTGATAATGGAGAAAGAACATATGAAAACATACGAATTAACAGTGCCATGTCATTTTGGCTTAGAATCAGTTTTGAAAAAAGAAATATATGATCTGGGATATGAAATCTCAGAGGTGGAAGATGGAAGAGTGACTTTCATTGGTGATGCAGAGGCAATCTGCCGTGCAAATATTTTTCTGCGTACAACGGAGCGTGTGCTGCTTCGGGTAGGAAAATTTAAAGCGGAGACATTTGATGAATTATTTGAAGGAATCAAAGCACTTCCATGGGAAGAGTATATTCCTGAAAATGGTAAATTCTGGGTCACCAAGGCTTCTTCCATAAAGAGTAAATTATTCAGTCCGTCAGACATCCAGTCTATTGTTAAGAAGGCAATGGTAGAACGGCTGAAACAGAAATATCATACCAATTGGTTTGAAGAAAGTGGTGCATCCTATCCGGTACGAATTTTCCTGTTGAAGGACGAAGTAATGGTAGCATTAGATACCTCCGGAGAATCTTTACATAAGAGAGGCTACCGGACTCTGACCAGTAAGGCACCAATCACAGAGACCCTTGCAGCAGCATTGATAATGCTGACACCATGGAATAAGGACAGAATTTTAGTAGATCCATTCTGCGGAAGTGGAACATTTCCGATTGAAGCAGCAATGATTGCAGCCAATATAGCACCGGGCATGAACCGTAGTTTCTTAGCAGAGCAGTGGACAAACCTGATACCGCGTCAGCTCTGGTACGATACGGTGAATGAAGCCCAGGAAATGGTGGATACCGATATTAAGGTGGATATCCAGGGATATGATATTGATGAAGAAATTGTGCGTGCCGCAAGAGATAATGCAAAGCGTGCCGGTGTGGATGGCATGATTCATTTCCAGCAGAGACCGGTAAGCCAGTTGAACCATCCGAAAAAATACGGATTTATCATATCCAATCCGCCATATGGTGAGCGGCTGGAAGAAAAGGCGGCATTGCCGGAATTATACCGGACAATTGGTGAGGCATACAGAAGGCTGGATTCATGGTCTATGTACCTGATTACCAGCTATGAGAATGCACCAAAGGATATAGGAAGAAAACCGGATAAGAACCGCAAGATTTATAATGGAATGTTAAAGACATATTTCTATCAGTTCATGGGACCGAAGCCACCAAAACGGAAAGGGACAAAAGAGTGAGGGAAAAAGTACGTTATTCTAAGAGATATGTAGTATTCACGTTACTTTTAGTTCTTGCATTGATACTGAAATTTGCCAATTTTAAGGGTGTAACCGAAGAAATCGGACAGTTCCGTGGTGCAGATTTGCAGAGCAGCGACTGGAACCCTCTGATTGCGAAAAGCATCAATGAGAAGAATCTTACGGTAGCGATTGATAATAAAGTATATACCAACAAGCACAATGGAATCTATATGGATGAAAATCTGAATCTGATGGTACCATTGGACTTGATTCGGGACAGTTATAACTGCAGCGTGCATCTTTACGATGACACGGCTCTTTTGATAGAAAAATATTCAGACAGCTTGTGGATGAGCTTAGATGACCAGGAAGTACAGATAAATGATGAGAAGGAGAAATTTTCTTCTACATTGACACGGGTTGATGACCGTTATTATGTGCCGGCAGAAGTCATTGCTTCGAAGCTTGGTTATTCTTATGCCTGGGATGTTAATAAAAATGAAGCAGTGGTGGTGAATACTTCTTCTGAGACAAGCATTCTGCCATCTCATTATGACTTGCGGGAGAGAGGAAGAGCACCGCAGGTGAAACCAGGGAAATAAGGGAACCTGCTGGGCTGCATCTTCTCTGGCAGCACTGGAATCCATGCTGCTTCCGGAAGAAAATGATATATTTTCCACCGATAACATGAGCCTTGGAAACAGTTTTGGATTAGGACAGAATGATGGTGGAGAGTATACTATGAGTCTGGCATATCTGACTGCATGGCAAGGACCTGTATTGGAAAAGGACGACCCATATGACGGTGAGCTGACAAAGAATTTAGCTCCGGTCAAACATGTGCAGGAAGCGCAGATTATTGAAAGCAAGGATTTGGAGAAGATTAAAGAGGCAGTTTTTAAATATGGTGCAGTCGAGACTTCTATTTACAGTACACTGCAGAATGTCAATAGCCGTTCCGAATATTTTAATCGGGAGACCAATTCTTATTGCTATGTTGGTTCAGAAAAGCCGAATCATGATGTGGCGATTATTGGCTGGGATGACAGTTATGCAAAAGAGAATTTCCCGGGAGATTTAGAGGGAGACGGTGCATTTATCTGCCAGAACAGCTGGGGAAAAGATTTTGGAGACAATGGGGTATTCTATGTCTCTTATTATGATACCAATGTAGGAATTCACAATCTGGTTTATACCGGAGTAGAAGATACCGATAATTATGATACGATTTATCAGTCCGATTTATGTGGCTGGGTCGGTCAGCTGGGATACAACCGTGATACCATTTACGGAGCAAATGTATATATAGCGGAAAACAATGAGAATTTAGAGGCAGCAGGCTTCTATGCAACCGGAAAAAATACGGAATATGAAGTATATGTAGTAAAGGACTATGATGGAAGGGAAAGTCTGTCCAAACGGCAGAAAGTAGCTTCCGGAAAGTTTGATAATGCAGGTTTCTATACCGTTACTTTTGATAAGAAAATTGCAGTGAACAAGGGAGAAAAATTTGCCATTGTACTGATGATAAAGACTCCGGATTCCGTGCATCCAATGGCAATTGAATATAAGGCAGATGAATCAACCAGAAACGTAGATCTTTCCGATGGAGAGGGATATATCAGTACCAACGGCAAGAACTGGGAAAATGTAGAAGAAACCCAGTCTGCAAATCTTTGTATAAAAGCATATGCAAAAGAAAGGTAAGTCAGAGCGGGATGGAAGAGAAAGTTATTAAAGCAGCTACCGTGATTATCACTGCCATAAGCATTATTGTGGCAGGAACGCTGCTGTTTTTTCCACAACTTCATATCCGGGCAGAGGAAAACAGGGAACTTCGGGCACAGGAAGCCATCGAGCGCAAGGAAAATATGGATGCGCTGGAAATGCTGCAGTATAATACGGCAAATGTAGACAGCCAGGAGGGCATCAGCTTTGACCAGCAGCTTCGTATTGCGTTACCGGAAAATGTGACACCGGAAGATGTCAGCGTAGAAAATGACTATCTGACCCAGACCATTACCATTAAAATTCCGGGAGCAGATGAGAATTATCTTTATAACTATCCCATGATAGGAAAGAGCTATCATATAGATAATCTGACTTATGAAAGTGAGCCGGAATATGGTGTAATTGAGATTTCTTTAGATAGTGTGGTGGAATTACAAAAGACATCTGACGAGCATTATATTTATATGGATTTTTTGACACCACATGAAGTCTATGATAAAGTTGTGGTAATAGATGCAGGACATGGTGGAAATGCACCGGGAGCTACAAAGCAGGGCATTAATGAGAAAGATATTGACCTTGCTATAGTGCTTAAAGTAAAGGAATTATTTGATGAAGCAGGAGATGAGAGCGTCGGAGTCTACTATACGAGAACGGATGACAGCAATCCAAGTCTTGAACAGCGTGTAGATATGGCAAACAAAGCCGGGGCAGACCTCTTTATCAGCGTACATAATAATTCTACCAAGAGCGGAAGAATGTCCAGTATTAACGGAACAGCAGTCATGTATGATGAAGAGAAGGCATCTGAGGAAAATGGAAGTATGCAGTTAGCCCAGATTTGCTTAGAAGAAATGACAGCGGCGTTAGGAAGTACCAGTAAGGGAATTGTAAAAGGACACGAGATTTATATTATACGAACAGCAGAGATGCCGGTAGCATTGATAGAAGTAGGCTTTATGACAAATCAGGATGAACTGAACCGGTTGAATGATGAAGCATATCAGAAAGAGGCAGCACAGGCAATTTATAATGCAATTTACCGGGCATTCCAGGAGGGATATTAAGATGAATAAAATAATATTTGCAACAGGAAACAAGGACAAGATGAAAGAAATCCGCATGATTTTATCGGATCTTGATGTAGAGATTCTTTCTATGAAAGAAGCCGGAATCAGCGTGGATATTGAAGAAAATGGAACTACTTTTGAAGAAAATGCACTGATTAAGGCAAATGCTGTGGCAGCATATACAGATGCTATTGTTTTAGCTGATGATTCTGGTCTGGAGATTGATTATCTGAATAAAGAACCGGGTGTATATTCCGCCCGTTATATGGGAGAAGATACCTCTTATACCATAAAAAACCAGAATCTTTTGGACCGTTTGAATGGAGTACCAAAGGAACAGCGGACCGCACGCTTTGTATGTGCAATTGCGGCTGTATTACCGGATAAAGAAACACTGGTAACCCGTGAGACAATTGAGGGATATATTGGATTTGAGCCTCAGGGTGAAAATGGATTTGGCTATGATCCAATCTTTTATGTGGATGAATATAACTGCTCCACAGCAAGCTTGCCACCGGATAAGAAGAATGAAATGAGCCATCGTGGAAAAGCATTACGCGCAATGAAAGAAGCACTCATGGGAAAAGGTTTATCATAAAGGAAGATAAAAGATGAGAGTATTGATAGTAAGTGATACCCATAAGAAACATGAAAATCTGATAACGATTATGGAAAAAGAAAGACCTTTTGACCGTATGATTCATCTGGGAGATGCAGAAGGTTATGAGGACTATATTGCGGAACTGGCAGGATGTCCACTGGACATTGTGGCAGGAAATAATGACTTTTTCTCTGAACTTCCGAAAGAAAAGGAAATTGAAATCGGAGGATTAAAAGCATTGATTACCCATGGACACTACTATTATGTTTCTGCCGGTCTGGAGGATATCAAGAAAGAGGCAAGGGGAAGAGGCATGGATATTGTGATGTTCGGACACACCCACAGACCGCTTATAGAAAAGGATCATGGTGTAGTGGCATTGAATCCGGGCAGCACATCATATCCTCGTCAGGATGGTCATCTGCCGTCTTATATTGTGATGGAAATAGACGCAAATGGTACTCCGGACTATCAGCTCAAATATCTTTCTGAAGAAGAAAAAACCAAAAAACCTTTATAAATTGGGGCAAGATTCGAGTTGTAAAAATTTTTTTGAAAAAATTTGAAAATAAATGTTGACAATTGGTATATGCTATAATATAATATGTCTTGCGTCACGGAAAAAGAAATTTAAATAGCGTTGACGGGGTGTGGCTCAGCTTGGCTAGAGCGCCTGGTTTGGGACCAGGAGGTCGCAGGTTCGAATCCTGTCACCCCGACTTCATGCGGGTGTAGTTCAATGGTAGAACACCAGCCTTCCAAGCTGGATACGTGGGTTCGATTCCCATCACCCGCTTTCTAATTGGAAAATTAGATATGTGTTCGTAGCTCAGCTGGATAGAGCAACGGCCTTCTAAGCCGTGGGTCGGGGGTTCGAATCCCTTCGAGCACATTTTCCCGAGAGGGAAGAGAGACCGCCTGATGGCCGGAATCTTATGGTGGGTATAGCGCAGTTGGTTAGCGCGCCAGATTGTGGCTCTGGAGGCCCAGGGTTCGAATCCCTGTATCCACCTTGATGCGATGGTTAGAGCATCTTTTGTAAAATTGATGGGCTATCGCCAAGCGGTAAGGCACAGCACTTTGACTGCTGCATACGTTGGTTCGAATCCAACTAGCCCAGTTAAGCTGCGATGTATCTTGAAGAATTCCAAAAGGATTTGGAAAGAGCACTTATCGAACTAAATATGTATGGGATATTAGCTCAGTTGGTAGAGCACTTGACTTTTAATCAAGTTGTCCGGGGTTCGAATCCCCGATGTCTCATTAGTTGAAAATAGCGGAAATGCTGATAAATACAGTGTTTCCGCCATTTTTTTAAGCAATTGGAAGTAGTGCTAAGTAAGCCTTAATATTCATCTTCACCACATCTTCAAGGGCATTTTTGAATATCTTCGTCTTCAGTTCATCTTCAAAAGGAGAAAAAGAAGCGTTTGCATAATTAGGTAGAATGCTTTATGATTGAGATAATGAGGTGTTAGGAAGGCTTTCAAAAATCTTTGGAGAAACATATAAAGATTGAAAGGAAGATGAAATAATGTATTATGGAAAAGAAACAGATGAATTAAAAAAAGCAAGAGAAGAGTATGAAGGTATTTTTGGTTATGACCCAAATGGAGAAATAGAATTAGAGTTTAATGAACAAGACGAATATTTAGCAGTTTTATTACAGTGCATAGAAGAAAAGAAAGATATGTTTGATGTACTTGGAGGAGAAGAAGCATGACAAGAAGAGAACGTGAAGTAACAGATATAAATGAAATCCTTAAGATTATGGATGCCTGCAAGATTGTGCATGTGGGACTTGTGGATGGTGACCAGCCTTATGTGTTACCGATGAATTACGGCTATACCTATGAAGATGGGAAAATGGTGATTTACCTTCATGGAGCAAAGAAGGGATATAAGTATGATTTAATAGAGAAAAATCCGAAGGTATGCTTTGAAATGGAGTGTGATGTGGTGCCATTTGAAGGAAAGGTGGCATGCCAGTATGGCAATTCCTATTCCTGTGTTGTGGGAAAAGGGAAAGCTGTTATTGTAGAGGATGTAAATGAGAAAATGCAGGCACTTTCTATTTTGATGAAATGCCAGACCGGAGGAGATTTTACTTTTAATGAAGAACTGGTATCCATTGTCAATGTGATTCGGATTGATGTAAGTGAATTCAGTGCAAAAAGAAGGCCGGTTCGGAAGGGTTGAAAAAGTAACAGAATAACAGGAGATTGACAAAGAAATATTGATAAAGTAGAAAGCAGGATTATGAAAGTGTAATTCCTGCTTTTTTCTATCCTCAATCATTTATCACAAAACTGTGACAATCTATTCGTTGCATGACGTAGGAAGCATTTGTATAATGAGACATAGGAATGAACCGGGGAAAAGTAGGAAAGAAAAAACGAATGACAACAGATAAGAAAAAGGATGTTTAGGGAAGATGGATAGAATATTAGTAGTGGAAGATGACCGGGAACTGAACCAGGGGAATTTGCTTTGCACTGCAGCAGGCAGGGTATGAGACAGAAAGTGCCTATTCCACTCAGGAGGCAAAGCTTGCGGGTTTGCAGCAGGAATATTCGCTTATGATACTGGATGTAAATCTTCCGGATGGAGAGGGCTTTGGCTTTTGTAAATGGATTATGGAGCACAGGAAAGTGAAGGTCATGTTTCTTACGGCAAGAGATTTGGAAGAAGATGTGTTATCCGGGTATGAGTTGGGAGCAGAGGATTATGTGACAAAGCCATTTTCCATACATATTCTGCTAAAGAAGATAGCGGTCATTTTAAAACGGGAGACGGAAAATCCAAGAAATATTTATGAAGATGGATATCTGCGGATAGACTTTGACCGGGTCAAGGTAGAAATAGAGGGGAAAGAGTGCATGGTAACACCTACGGAATTTCGGATGTTACGCTTATTTATTGAACATGCAGGACAGCTGCTTTCTTATAATGTGCTGTTAGAGCAATTGTGGGACTGTGATGAAGCATATGTGGACCGACACACACTGGCAGTCAATGTGAACCGGCTCCGTGGAAAGATAGAGGATGCGGAACACAAATATATTTCAAATGTATATGGGATGGGATATCAATGGTTGCGATAGGAATAATAGCAGGCTGTGGCATTGTGATAAGTTATCTTCTAGTCAGACTGTATCGGCAGAAGAAGGAAATCTATGATTTTACGGAAGAACTACAGCGGTGTCTGACGCTGATGAAAGCAGGTGAAGACATTGGAAATGAAGCGGAGTTTAAGGACAGCCTTTGGGATAAGATTTATCAGGATTTGCAGGAGCTTATGGATGTTTGGAACAGGAAGAACCGACAGAGCCATAAGGAAAAAGAACAGATAAAAGAGCTGATTTCTGACATTTCCCATCAGGGCAGAACGCCAATGGCGAATATTTAAATATATCTGGAAATTTTAGAAGAGGAACAGGAAGATAAGGTGCGGCGGCAGGAGTGTATTGGAAAGCTGATAAAACAGACAGAACGGCTGGATTTCCTGATGCAGAGTCTGGTGAAGCTTTCACGCCTGGAAACCGGAATCATAGAAATATGTGAAAAGGACACAAAGATTTTTGAAGTGTTAGGACTAGCGGTTGCGGCAGTGGTACCGGGAGCGGAAGCAAAAGAGATTTCTGTCCATGTGGACTGCCCGGAGACATTGAAACTGTTTTGCGATGCCAAGTGGACACAGGAAGCAATTTTTAATCTTTTAGAGAATGCAGTGAAATATACTCCAAAAGGGGGAAGCATCTATATTTCAGTAATGGAACAGGAGGTTTTTGGAAAAATCAGCATCCGGGATACCGGAAGGGGAATCCCTGCGGAACATCAGGCACAGATTTTTCAAAGGTTTTACCGGGAACCGGAAGTCCATGATGAGGATGGAATCGGGATTGGTCTGTATCTGGCACGAAAGATTGTGACGATGCAGGACGGCTATATGGAAGTGCATTCAGAAAGTGGAAAGGGGGCAGAATTTTGCATTTATCTGCCAATGAAATAAAAGAAGTAGTACGGACAGAGGAGTTAAAGAAATATTATCCGTTGGGAACCCATACGGTAAAAGCCTTAGATGGAGTGAACCTTACCGTAAAAGAGGGAGAATTTGTGGCAATCACCGGAAAGTCCGGAAGCGGGAAAAGTACGCTGCTGCATATGTTAGGAGCATTGGATGTGCCACATCCGGAGAAGTCTATATTGATGGGAAAAGCCTTGCGTCAATGACGAGGGAAGAGCAGGCAGTCTTTCGAAGAAGGAAGGTTGGTGTAGTATTTCAAAGCTATAACCTGATTCCTGATTTGAGTGTGTATGAGAATATTGTGCTGCCCATCGAGCTGGATGGAGGTTATGTGGACAAGGCATATATAGAAGAATTGTTAAGGCAACTGAAAATAGAAGATAAGCGGGATGCACTGCCGGGTACGTTATCCGGCGGTCAGCAGCAGAGAACAGCAATTGCCCGGGCATTATCTTATAAGCCGGCTATTCTCTTAGCGGATGAACCCACAGGAAATCTTGACACACAGACCAGCCATGATGTTATGGGATTGTTAAAAACAGTGGCACGAAAATATCAGCAGACTACAATTCTGATTACCCATGACATGGACGTGGCGCAGTTGTCAGACCGGATTCAGGCTGTCATCCGTAAGATGGCAGTCCGTTCCATAAGGAGCAACAGAAAGAAAAACAGCCTGTATCTTGTGGCAATTGTATTGGCGGTGCTGATGCTGTTTACGGTTATGCAGACAGGGGCTTCCTACATGCATATGCAGTATGTCTGGCGGCTGCATTCTGTGGGGGAACTCTATGATGGAATTCTGATGGGTGGAGTCACAAAGGAGCAGGAAGAAACAGTAAAAGCAGATCCTGGTATTGAGGTAGTTGGAATTACAGAATTTATGCTGGGAAACATCGGTGAAAAGAATATTTCTATCATATATGAGGATAAAATTACCGGGAGAAAATGCATCAGCCCGGCATTCTGCATCAGGAGGGAAGGTATCCTGAGACAGCCGATGAGGTGATGGTTACAAAGACGCTGTTGGAAAAGCGGAAGTTGGAAAATCTTACAATTGAGATACGCTGCTTTTTAAGCTATCAGAAGAAAGATGGAACCCAGGTAGAAAAAGCCCATGAAAATTACGGGCATCATAGATGACTATGAAGAAACTGCCAACTGTTTCGTGACGGAAGAGGTGTTTGAACAGGCAGGCTACAGTCAGGCAGACTATGGCTGCGGCATTCTCTATTATCAATATCGTTTCTGGTTTGCATCAGACCGGATAGAGAACCGGCTGAAAGAAGAATTAAATCTGGAACGGAAGCAGAGCATCCAGACAACATGGGACTGTGATAAGGTAAAGGAAATTTTTCTTGGGATGTTGGGAATCATTATGTTGACCTGTCTCAGTGCCTATTTACTGATTTACAATAGCATGTATTTATCGATAGAAGACAATATCCGCTATTATGGACTGCTGCGGGCTGTGGGAATGACAGAAAGCCAGATGCACCGGCTGTTGTGGCAGAAGCAGATTATCCTAAAATGGAATAGGCATTCTACTGGGAACAGGCTTGGGATTTCTGACGTCCTATCTTGTGATTCCGGGAACAATCCGGGTACTGCAGTGACGGTCTATCTTGCCAGCCGTAAGCCGGTAAGAGTAGCAGAGCGTATTTCTGTCATGGAGGCACTGGGTTATCAGACTTCAAAGACAGTTTATACCGGAAAGAAAAAAACGAACCGGGAAAAAATATTATTTACCGGCTGGCATGGCAGCTTTTGCCGGATGAAGAAGAAAACAATCCTTGTCATCCTTTCACTATCTACCAGCCTGACTGTATTTTTTATGTGTGGTAACGCTGGCGGGAAGCCAGAGCAAACGGACAGCGGAACTGCAGTATATGAATGCAGATATGGAACTGACCAATAAGAGTATGGTGGCAGATGTATCAGACTAAACAGCCTTTTGATGATGCATTTGTGAGAAACTTTTAAAATAGATGGAGTGAAGGAAACGGATAAATTAAATTACAGTACAATCGTTGTACCCTGGAGCCGGATTTTTTCGGATCAGTGGATGCGTGATTTCTATGACCAGTGGATGTATATAAAATATGACGATGTAAGAGAAGAATATCAGCAGAATCGGAACATTTCATGGCGCTGGTGGTTGGAATCGATGAAAAACATTTCATTATATCAATCAGCAGAATGAAACGGCAATCGATGAGAAATCATTTTTGGCAGGGGAAAGCTGCCTTTTTGCCAAGCAATATATGGGATATACCAATGCGGATGTCAAAAATAAGAAAATAAGCTTTTATTTTCCGGGGCAGGAAACAAAGAAATACAGCACATCTGTTGCAGGGCTGCAGAAGGATGACAGCCATATCGTGGACCCAGCGAGGTAAGTTTATCTGTTGCGGGAATACAGGAGGATGACCAGTCCGTATCTCGGTCCGACTGCCATGGGACCGACGATTATGATTTTCAGTGACTCTTTTTTAGAGGATAAGGCAGAAGGCCTGTGGACATACAAGGTATCGGGCATTTATGACGAGGAATACGATAAAACAGAAAAAGAAAGTCAAAAGGCTGATACAGAATCTAAGGATAGCAATACGTAAC
>VOFB01003684.1_pt1 | contig 16843 bp, 40 predicted proteins | sample 5384141 | NCBI WGS metagenome assembly VOFB01 (sample SAMN12384721, study PRJNA508395) | human gut metagenome | isolation source: healthy gut A | host: Homo sapiens | reverse complement strand
TTACGGTTGCTAATCGCCATGGATGGTTGTGATGCTCATTTATTGAAACACTCATTTTTCTCTTAGTATATCTTCTATATTTGGATATTCTATTTCTCCATATTTATTTCTTGTTCCATTGATACCTTTTTAATGCACCTCCGGATTATCCCACTCTGCTTCACATTCATCACAACATATAACATTTTTTAGTTACCTCTATCTTTTACCCTGGCAGCCTGCTTACATATCTACAGTAAACTAATATTATACATTTTAGGTTCCTCCTATCACTTATGATAATCTCCAAAAGATTGGAAATGCGGTTATTAAATCATACTTATCCAGCGTTACTATTGTTATATAATCCATTTGAGCAATTGTATTAATATATCCATTCTCATAGCCTGCATTTTTGTACGGAATGTTATAATTGTTCCTCCCATTCCATCCGATATCGGTTCAACTAAAATGACGCTGTTCCCATGCATCATTTACCATATCTATCGGATTCCTGTTAAATACACTATGTGTTTCGACTATTTTTTGAACCGTATGTCGCTTAATATGCTCAACCCTTTGTTTTCCCTTTCTACTAACACCATTGCGTCCCAGTTTAATTTTTCGCTTGACTTCCCATAGCTGGTCTCATACTCCGCATTATGCACCAGCACTTCCATCTCGCCAACATGATATGTATGCCATTCCTCTACCCTGAAGTTATATACCGTTACTTCTTCATCTTCCTCAAGGGACTCCCTTTATAGATCTGCTCTGTCTCAAGCACTCTGCGCCTGCATCCAGCAGCGGACTTCCGATACAAAGCTGACAGGCATTAACAAATCCCTCTTCCTGCAACATAATATTTGGATGATCCGGTGTCGATACGATTCTTCTCCACCGGCTATGATATGTACAAGTTCTTGTCTTTCGTACATATTTTTCAAGTACCTTTTGTAACCGCTCTCCATGGTGTCTGCATTTGTCGATAACACAAGATCTCCTGGTTTTATGCTTTCAATTCCTGCAAAGCCTGTTTCTATGGCGATCAGTGTTCCGGCGATAAAACACTTCATGGTAATTTGTCATTCCACCTGTGAATACCGCCAGTGCTGTCACCTTGGTCTGAAATATTTATATGCCGTATTGGAATGCAGCTTACTGTTTAAATCATATATAGTTCCAACCAAATGCAAGGTCTGCTAATGCAAGAAGTATCAAAAGCCTCATCGCTATAATTGATTGCAGTGGTCACTGCAGCTGTTCCACGAATCGCCTTACTGAAGGGTGCGATATGCATTTTATGGGATTTTGCCACAAACAGCCCCTTTAACTGGCCTGGCATCCTGCAAATGTGGCTCCGCATATGGCTCCGGCAAGTGCTCCTGAAAAATGCTCCGTCTTCAAAGCCTTCCAGAAAATCTGCCTCCATTTTGCCATACTTTTGTAAGTCCACCTGAGACTCCACCCCATCACGGCCTCCTGACAGTGCTCCCCAGCAGGCTCCGGCAAGCAGTACACCTCCCACCCGGTCCAGAGGAGTGCAACCACAACAACGATTACGATCGTAACAATCAGCTTCCAATGCTCGCAAAGACTAGTCGGTCGCACCTCAACCGTGTTCACCACCTTTTCAATAAAAGTCCTTTCATTATTCCGGCTTTTAAATAGGAATATTTTGTATAGAAATCTTCTTTCGCTTTATTGATTTCCTCTTCGTCGCTTTTGATCCCGGTTTACCGTTACTGTAAGTACTGCTGTTTATCCCCGCAATGTGGCTTTAATGCGCCTAACTGCATATCAAGGTTATTAACCGTGGATACCTTATGGTGTCTATTAAACTGCCTACACCGTTTAACTTGTCTTTATATAATGTAATTGTAGCCATTTCATCCACCCTTGAATATACTTTAAAATAACGCAAGACCATCCCCATCAAAACTTTTATGATTGAAAGTGATACCATGACCCAGTTCCGTAATCGTATCGTTTTCGATAAATGGAGCAGTATCTTCGAGACATAATTTAAATTATAACCAGCCGCTTTGTTTGTAAATACTTGTCTGGAATACGCACTTAACTCTTTTTGTAATTTGCAAATAAAATATTAAAATCTGCCTCATCCCACCATTTTTTTTATGAATTTTCTAATTCTATCATTCTATCACCAAAACAAATATTATACCCCATTCTCCCCATATCACAATTAAATATTACAGGGAAATAATCATACGCATTAAACTCAATCGAAAAGACCTCGTGACTTTCGTCATCAAACAAATTATTAACAACAAAATTTTACTTTTATTATGAAAATAACCACACATCTCATCGATTATATAGTCTGACATCTCATCTACATTTTTACTTTGCATACCAATAATCTCTATCTTTTTAGTCTAGTATAACCATGCTTTGACTGCAAATACAACCATTCATCACCAAGTGCGTTCACCCATTCCAACAGATTTTGCAAAATCTTCGTTTTCCCCTGCCTAACTGCATCATCTAAAGCTCGTAGTGTTAAATAAATTAAACATTTTCCTTATCTGATAATCCATATGCTTTAGTTATATCATTCACTGAGTGCCTAAACTAAAATATGTATCACCAGTTAATTTCAGCTCTTGCAACATATGACCCTTGATTCAATCGTTCCATCAAAATATTTACCTAATGTCATTTACTACCTTAGGATTGGGATTATATAGAAATTTCATGTATCTTTTGATAATTCCAATCCCTATACCTCACACCATCAGCCTCTGACATTTCTCCAAATGCAGAATATTTACCACTCTCCAAGCGCATCACCCACATTCCTTAAATCCCTTACATCCTCATATCCAACTTTCTGGATACCAGCAATGCATCTGCCTTTTCCACTCCTTGCCAGCTCGGCACCTGTCAACTTTCTGCTTCCATTCTCCAGAAAATCCAAATATCTTTTTTGCATCCTCCGGTGACATCATATCGGCAATGATTCATATATTGTCTCACTTTTAACAGCTTTTTCTCCGATGCCACTGCCCCGGCTGGTCTCATCTCGAATACCTGAACACTTTTATCCCTTGCGCCCATGCTCCAGCCTCTGCATGCTCGAAAGCCATTGCTCCAACACCATCTGTTTCTGCAATAACACTGACTTTTTCTCCAGCATTCTTAAACAGTGTTCCGACTTCATCCGAATACTTTAGTGCTCCTATTACTGGATCAGACCGATAAGGTCAAGTGCAAGATTCCGGATCAGATCCCATCTTTACCCTGTCTGTTTCTGCAAGGTTCTTTATATTCAGAACATCCTTGATGTCACAGGGCAATCCAATCAAAATTCCAAGGACAATCTGCACACCCAATACCAAGCAACGTCACTTCATCTGTAAAATTACCCAGGACAATACATTCAGCACTCCGTATCAGATAATCTTCCGCTTTGTCAGCATATACCAGACAGTCTCTATCTCATACAGTTCTGCCTCATAATCCGACTGTTCCTGCTCGTGGGTATCCTTGGCATTCTGATAGCGGTATTGATCCCCTCCAGCTTTTCGCGGTATTTATCCGGGGATAATCTCAGATTTCTGCTGCAGCATGCTTTATACAACCTCAAATTTTTCCGTATTCTCCAAGCAGGCTGCAGTATCCTTCTATCTGTGCCGCATAGTTTGCATCCACTTTCCCTGCTTTTTCTACTATAGCATCAAACTTCTTTGTTGTCAGCATCATGTTTGTCAAACATATGTAAATGGTAACTGTTAATATCATTGATATAATCCCCGATTTCCAGTTCTTCCAAGAAAATCTTCTACAAAGTCAAATACTTTCCACTGCTCTTGCCAAATGCAAAAACAGGATACTAATTACCTCAATTCCACAATGCTTGAAAATGAACTGAATGCAGAATATGAAAAACTTGATTTATCTGATGAACAGCAAAATGTCATAATGCAGTGGATAGATGCAACCATGCAGGAAGCTGCTTATACAGTTGTCGTTTTTCGGACGGGTATGCAATGCTGTTTTCCTTACTGATGCAGTGGGCAGATCTATAGTCAATATCAGCGGTATTTCATGACGTTTTTAAGGTCTTGGAATACCGCTGATGCTATGTTTTTATTTAGTTATGAAAGGAATCTTTTTCCCCTTATACCTCCTTGGTGAGTGCCATTGTAACATGGACATTTTGAATTGTTAGGGAGAATGTTACGAAATTGTTACATTTTTAGTTTGTATCATTTTCTAACTTCTGTTTTACATATCTTGCTTTCTAAAATATTTTCCTTAGAGTAGTACATATTTGGAATTTTTAACTCATCATCATCATCTCTATCTTCCCGCCATTTCGCACAAATCACCAAATTCGCTATTCTCTTGCTCTGATAACTGCTCATAGTCTGCTCTAAATCATATATATTCTAGTAAATTCGGAACAAAATGTCTTTGCATCATATGTGTCATCTCAACACTCCGTTAATTAAATACCACAATTGCTCTTCTCTGTCATATTAATATCATAGTCTCTTTCTTATTTTGGTATTGCTGGAAGATTCCATTGCTTTTTCTCGCATACTCAAAATGATATACCATATTTGTAACTTCATCATACAAAACTTCCAAATTGTACATTTTCCTGTTTTATACATAGTAGTATAATACATTGTTGCACTGGAGCCACTTGGATCGGGCCTCCATATCTAATTACGTCTGTAATGTTTGCAGGCACTTGGCGTCCACTGCCCCATGTGTTCCAATGCTTTATTAGAAAATTTAATCCATCATCTAGAATTGGTATATGTGCCACCCTTTCTACCACTCTCCAGCACATCACCTGCATTCGCCATCCATACATCCTCATATTCAACTTTCCGGGATACCAGCAATGCATCTGCCTTTTCCACTCCTGCCAGCTCGGCACTTTGTCAATCCTTCTCTGCTTCCATTCTCCAGAAATCCAGATACTATCTTTGCATCATCTGGTGACATCATATCCGGCAAATGATTCGTATATTGTCTGGCTTTCCTTTATATTTTTCGCCTGATGCAATTGACTCGGCTGTCTCATCCGAATACTTTAGTACTCCCTATTACCGGGATCAGACCGATAAGGTCAAATGCAAAGCATTCAATCAGATTCCATCTTACCCTGTCTGTTTCTGCAAGGTTCTTTATCTGCAATGATATCCCGGATATCACATGGCACCGATCACCGGTATTACCCTTGATAAGATCTGTCCAGCATGGCACATACAGCTCAAATTTTTTTCCTGTAAAATTCTCCAAGCAGGCAGCAGTTCTTCTATCTGTGCCGCGTAGTTTGCATCCACCCTACTTTTCCACTATAACATCCAAATTTCTTTGCTGTCACATCATGTTTGTCAAACATATGTAAATGGTAACTGTTAATATCATTGATATAATTTCCAATTTGGGTTCTTCCAAAAATCTTCGACAAAGTCAAATATTTCCACTGCTCTTTTGCCAAATGCAAAACAGGATACTAATTACCTAATTCCACAATGCTTGAAAAAATGAACGAATGCAGAATATGAAAAACTTGATTTATCTGATGAACAGCAAAAATGTCATAATGCAGTGGATAGATGCAATCCATGCACAGGAAGTCGCTTCCTCCCTTATACCCCCAGAGTGCCATTTTTACATGGACGTTTTGGATTGTCAAGAAAGATGTTACAAAAATTATTACCAAAAATATTTTTAACCCTATTTTAACTTCTCCCAAACATTTTTGTATACCTCAATATATTCACATTCCATACTGTCACACAAAATTAAACTTTGCACCATATGTGTGAAAAATATTATCATCGACAATTTCAATGGGCTCAGGTAAATATTTTGACTTCTTTTTCGTATGCGACTCTTTGATACATATGCAACAGCATCTATAATACAGTCCCACGCACTTATATCATCTTCCTCCATTTCTTGAAATAATGTAACCATTTTTCTTCATTATCCAAAAAGTTATATAATACTTCTCCTACATTTTCTTCTGTATGTACCCATTTCCAACTAACTTCTATATAGCTTCATTTATTAATCCCTTACATTACTTTCTTGCAAATATGAAGATGCCTTTTCTGCCAATTTGATAGCAAAGGCACATTTGTTTTTTTTTCAATTTCTGTTATATCCATATTTGTCCCTCTATTCTACATATTGTCCATTTTGAATTACAAAATTACTTTTACCTATAACTTTAACATCTGGTAATATCTCAGATGTTACTTCTATACGAAGATTAGGATATTTCAAACTTAATTGTTTTAATACTCCAGGGCTTACATTATCATTTGCTAAACCTTTGTATGCATTTCCCACACACCCCGTAGGATTAGACTGATGTATTTTAGCACGTTCAAACATCTTGTGGATTAATTCGCCTTTATTACCGCTCTGTCAAAATCATTTGTTAATGCTTTCTTCCGCATGACGAGTAAATAAAGGGTTTTCCTGGTGATTTGATATTTCTTTCTGTTCATATCTCATCTAACCGTAGTCCAGCTTCACTTTACTTTAAGGATTTGTCCCTCGAATGTTATTACACCTTCCATTCCTTTAACATCTGTCTTCCCTACGCAATTGTATCAGTTTTCCCCAGGGAACACCCAACTTATGTCTTAATGCATCTAAATCTGTTTCTTCCTATTTGAAGTGCATCTGTACCAATTTCATTACCACTCTCCAGTGCATCACTGCATTCCTTAAATCCCATACATCCTCATATTTAACTTCTGGGGATACCAAGAATACATCTGCTTTTCTACTCCTGCCAGCTCGGCACTTGTCAATCCTTCACTTGCTTCCATTCTCCAGAAAATCCAGATACTTTTCTTTGCATCATCTGGTGACATCATATCGGCAAATGATTCGTATACTGTCTGGCTTTTTTAACAGCTTTTCTCCTGATGCCACTGCTTGGCTGTCTCATCCGAATACCTGAACACTTTTTCCCCCGTGCAGCCATGCTCCAGCCTCATCTGCATGCCTTGCTACTGCTCCAACACCATCTGCGCCTTCTGCAACAACACTGACTTTTCCAGCATTCTTAAACAGTGTTCCGACTTCATCCGAATACTTTAGTGCTCCTATTACCGGGATCAGACCGATAAGGTCAAGTGCAAGCATTCCGATCAGATCCCATCTTACCCTGTCTGTTTCTGCAAGGTTCTTTATATCTGCAATGATATCCCGATGTCACAGGGCAGATCCAGATCAAAATTCCAAGGACAATCTGCACACCCACCCAAGTACTGTCACTTCATCTGTAAAATTACCAAGGACAACACATTCAGCACTCCGTATCAGATAATCTTCCGCTTTGTCCAGCATTTTTTTATACCAGACAGTCTCTATCTCATACAGTTCTGCCTCATAAGCCGACTGTTCCTGCTCGTGGGTATCCTTGGCATTCTGATAGCCGGTATTGATCCCTCCAGCTTTTCGCGGTATTTATCCGGGGATAATCTCAGTTTCTCCGGGCTGCAAAAGATGGCACATACAGCCTCAAATTTTTTCCCGTATTCTCCAAGCAGGCTGCAGTATCCTTCTATCTGTGCCGCATAGTTTGCATCCACTTTCCCTGCTTTTTCTACTATAGCATCAAACTTCTTTGTTGTCACATCATGTTTGTCAAACATATGTAAATGGTAACTGTTAATATCATTGATATAATCCCCGATTTCCAGTTCTTCCAGAAAAAAATCTTCTACAAAGTCAAATACTTTCCACTGCTCTTCTTCATCCACGTTCACACGGATGGTCTCATACAGTTCCTGTACTGTTTTCTGCGAAAAATCCTCACCATCCCAGATCACTCCATTTCTCCGTCACAGCTTCTGCTTTTATGCTCTCTGTCCGTAAATATCTGCCCCAGTGTTCCATCCCTGATCCTGCCAAGTATTTCCACATTTCCATACAGTTCCCTCAGATCATCTCCCCAGCTTGTTGATCTCCTCATTATATCGTACCAGTCCATCCTCTGTCTTTTCCTGCACCTCGATACTTCAGTCCGGCATTGCCTCCGTCCGTTTCGCCGCCTGCCATAAGTTTGTTCAACGATTCCATATAGATATCCAGCATTTGGATCAATCTTTATTCCCGCCATTGCTCCCTCCTCTTTTAGTAAACATAACTGTCTGCTTCATCCATAGATGTAACATAATTTTCCACTGCTCTCCTGACCTGCTCCGCTATCTCCTGTGCTTCTGACCGTAACCCTGCACTTCATCTGCAAACAGCATGAGATTTTCCGTGTTTTCCCTGCATAATTGCATCATCCAGCACATTTGATAAAATATCTGACAGCTCCCCAGTTTCTGCTCGAAATCTTCTGTTTTTTCTACGATTTTCCTGGCTTCCTGTATAATTCCGTCATCATCTACAATAAGATCATATCCTAAACTCTGCATGTTTCTGTTCCCTGCCTCTATAATCCTGATGCCATCCTGTTGTTTCTGGGTTTTTTGTTCTTCCCTGCGTTCTTCTTCTCTCCGCCTTTCTTCTGCTTCCTCCGCTCAATCTCCGTATCTCATCCTGCATCTGCACTATGCGGTTCTGTTTGTTCCTGATATCTTCATTCAGCTTCTATTTCCGATATGGCTTCCTGTTTTTTTTCTGTTGATTGTTGCTATTGTGCCATCAAATTTTCCATTCACACTGTTATACTCACCTGCACCCTGAAGATATTCCGTCATGTCCTGAACATAACCTTCTACATACTTTACCTGCGGAAAATAATCTCTTTGTCTGACGGATTTTCCTGCTATGACAAGAACAAAAAATCAGCCATATTTTCCTGTCCCCGTTCCAGGCGCCTGTTCGTATTCTCATAAAGATCAATTTTTTCTTCCCATTCCCTGGATCTTTTTCTGATCTTCCTCAATCCCTGCATTACAGATTGATATCTGACTGTAACATTCTGATTTTTTGTCATCTTCTGCCTCCGCAAAACTGTAGGAACTATATCCTTTTTATAATCTCCTGCTTTATCAATGCAACATACGCATCTTCCTGCCTGTCTGTATAACCATAGTGTATTACTGTGGGATTGCCTGTTCCGTAAACAGTCGCTTTTTTGAATCCCCAAACGGATAAATAATCCCAAATAATACGTTACATATTGCTTTTCCGTTTCCTTTTCATAAACCGATCCACAATCACTGCTTTAATACTTGATACCGGCTTTCTGTTTCCAGTTTTAATTCCCGTATATCAACCTCCACAACACTTCCCAAAGGAAGTATTTTTTCTGTAATCAATATCATTTTCTGAACAATATCAGAATAAGGCATTTTCTTAACAATTAGTTGGTTTTGTCTTGATTTTTGCGCATATACTTTCATAAAAATATACTGTTGTAGATACCAGCCAAACTTGTAACGAAATCTTTTGTTATAATTTTATATCAATTGCTGAAAATGGCTATTTCACAGTATTTATGAGTATTTTAGCAAACAATAGTTCTATGAAAGAATGAAATCTGTCTGTTTGCAAATAAAGTCAGTAAAACCAATGATTTACCGTACCTAGAAATAAATTGTCGGACAAATCTTTGTATACCCTGGGGGCAATTTCACATAAGGTGTCCTTTCCCTTTAAGGTAAATTCTCCTAAGGAAGGACAAAAGCTATTATTTCTATGTCATTCACTCTGTGAACAGACAGAGATTAAAATAGCTTTTGAGTTATGGGTTTTGAGTCCTAAAGTATAACCATAATAAATATTACTGTAATAATTTTGACAAAAAGTTCTTCTGCCTTATCCATTTCAATTAGCAATGGATTCATATAATCACTAAAAGTATCTAGATATGCCCTACACCCTCCTCTAATTACAATTTTTTTTAATATCACCTTCATTTTTCAAAAATTTCTTGAGCTTTAATATACCTTTCAATTAATGTATTTAAAATTGGTCTTGTAGGGTCATCTTCTATACGTATCTTTAATAATTCAATCACCTTATCAACTTGTATTTGTAATTTCTGTTTTTCATTCATATCAGCTCCTCCTATGGTTTCACTTCTCTTATACTTTTTTCCAATTCAAATCCCAATTTTCTGGTAGCAAAATTGGTCTGCATCTCCTGCAAGCCTTGCTCCACTCATTGTGAACTGTTCTTCAACTCTTCCAATATTCAATGTAGTTCCTTCGAAATTACTATTTCTGCTTCATACCTATGTATTTTTCCATTCAGGTAATATCGCACTATCTATTTTAGTTTGAACTCTATTTAATGCAGGGACTACTTGTTGCAAATGCACCTCCTGCCTCTGCATTATGTCCAAATGAGCGATACACGATAATTTCTTCATTAGTTACAACAGTTCTATAGTTTCCATCCTTAAAAGTCTTTTCCTAACCAACTAGGTAATTCTTGTTTATCTATCACCCTAACTTTATTATCTATCTTGGTGCTATATATTCCAAAAGAACCACTTCCACCCTTACTACCACTCTCCCAGCAAATCACCCACATTCCTTAAATCCCATACATCGTCATATTCAACCTTCTGGGATACCAGCAATGCATCTGCCTTTTCCACTCCCTGCCAGCTCGGCACCTGTCAATCCTTCTCTGCTTCCATTCTCCAGAAAATCCAAATATCTTTTTGCATCCTCCGGTGACATCATATCGGCAAATGATTCGTATATTGTCCCGCTTTCCGTTAACAGCTTTTCTCCTGATGTCACTGCTTCGGCTGTCTCATCCGAATACCTGAACACTTTTACCCCATGCAGCCATGCTCTGCCTCATGCTTTGCCAGCACACCAGTGCCATCTGTACTTCTCGCCACCACACTGACTTTATCTGCATTTTTGAACAGTGTTCCTATTTCGTCCGAATATTTTAATGCACCGATCACCGGTATTACCCCGATAAGATCAAGCGCAAGCATGGCACATACAGTCTCAAATTTTTTTCCTGTATTCTCCAAGCAGTATCCTTCTTATCTGTGCCGCATAGTTTTGCATCCACTTTCCCTGCTTTTTCTACTATAGATCAAACTTCTTTGTTGTCACATCATGTTTGTCAAACATATGTAAATGGTAACTGTTAATGTCATTGATATAATCTCCGATTTCCAGTTCTTCCATAAAAAATCTTCTACAAAGTCAAATACTTTCCACTGCTCTTCTTCATCCACGTTCACACGGATGGTCTCATATAGTTCCTGTACTGTTTTCTGCGAAAAATCCCCACCATCCCAGATCACTCCATTTCTCCGTCACAGCTTCTGCTTTTATGCTCTCTGTTCCGTAAATATCTGCCTCCAGTGTTCCATCCCTGATCCATTTTTCCTACTACAGCCTCACTACTGGTAATTTCTCATATATTTGTATCAATAAATCATCTGCATTCGATTGATTATATCCTAATGCACTTTCAACATTACTGCCAGAAATATTAATATCGTATAATTCATGCATATGAAATTAAGGCTCATAGTTACCATTGTGATCTTTTGGGATAGCTACATCCATATCTCCATAACTGGTGTGCATGTTTTTCTGAATGACCGTTTCTACTGTTATCGTTTTCTTTGATGCTGATATCATTATTTTTCAGATAGTTAGTATGCCTAACTCAACAAAGTTTTAGTGTTATTTATAACACCATGGATACTTAATTGCTTTTTGGGCAACCATGATGATTAATTAATAGATATGCATGGGTTGTAGTGATGCTATTAGATGTCTGAAAGTATAACCATAATTAAAATTATTCCATATTATATTTTTCTAAATCCTGTGCAAATATATTGTTTTCGATAAGAGCATTAACAACTTCACTCTTTTTCGATATTACTAATATTAATGAACCATCCCAAACCACAATTTCTGAAACTGCTAATGGATGTTGCAATGTTATTGGATTTTCCCAAAATCCTTTATATCCATCAGCATACGGATAATCATATTTTAATACTTCTTCAAGTCTTATTTCTTTAGGGAAAGCAGAGAAGACCCCCATATCCATTGAACTCCTCTTTAGCTAGTAAATCTAACAAGCTTCTTCCTTCAATCCAACAGTATTCATTATCCAAAATTTTTACTATCTCTTCGTCACTTGATAACATTCAATATTTGTAATAAGCCAATTATAGTTGTCCACATCTCCAATAATATTGCAAATATCTTTTATAGAAATCTCATCATTTTTTATTATACAACCTTTCATCTCTTCTCCTTAATTTCTTTTTGGTTTTCCATTGTTATATTCCCATGTATGTTCATGTGGGACTTCTGGATGTTCTTTGGAATTTCCATGGTCACTCATATCAACATCTCTATATGCTTTTTACCCTCAGAATCATACCATCGAATAGTCTTTTTTACCATTCTCCAGAAATCTAAATATCTTTTTTGCATCCTCCGGTGACATCATATCGGCAAATGATTCGTATATTGTCCCGCTTTCCTTTAACAGCTTTTCTCCGGATGCCACTGCTTCGGCTGTCTCATCCGAATACCTGAACACTTTTACCCCGATAAGATCAAGCGCAAACATAGCACATACAGCCTCAAATTTTTCAAGAATTTTTTTCACGCTCTATACTATCTTCGGATTTGAATTTCTACGCAAACTTATTACATCATTTGATTCTTTAATGCTACCTCTGTCTTTAATTATCCCTTTATATCAGCCACCCCTTAATAACCTCTAGCGCTCCTACATCTGTAATCCCTTCATCATCAGCAGATCGACCATATTTTTTCAGTTTTCTTTTTCCTCTCACACAAAAAGTGAAATCCGTATTTTCAAAAATGTATGGCATTTTCATTTTTTACATTGCAGTATGGATCATCTCCAAAATCTCCGATAAATATTGGCATTCTCTCTTTAAACGATTGATATAATTCAAAGTATCCTGATTTGTGATTCCTATACAAATAAGTTCTGTTGATTTAGCCCTCTACAATTTCCCTATAAAATCATTTATATTTCCTGCAATAAAATACTATAACTCTGCCGGAGTTTCTTTTTTTAAAACTTTATTAATTGTTTGCAATACCGGCTGTATAGGAATCTGTGTCTCAATATCACTGTGGTCATACCTCAGTGTATGATATCCTGCTCTTACAAAAAGTCTGATATCTCATCATATTTTCCTATATGCCCCAGCAATCTCTTTTTCCTCTTGTTTTGATACCATACCCTTCCATTCAGATCACTTTTGTAATAATCCGGATGCATGAACACTATGGTTCCTTTAAAATTATTTTCTTTTTTTTTTCGTTGTGAGTAACAAATCTTTACATTTTCTTCTGTTAAAAATTCTTCTTTTTAAATCGAAACTCTCTTTTGAACTGGCTTAGTTGTATTAGATATGCCTTTAAATGCAATGATGATAACCTCTAAGATCCATATAACAATCGTAATATCTAATGAAGTACTTACATAATTATGAACATTTTTATTATCCATTGTAAAATATTTTATCAGGAATAAACTACTTAATATGATATCTACACTAATGATTATCTTATATAATTTAGCCGCTTTCGGGGATAATGTCTCATATCGCATTATATAGATGCAGGCTCCAACTGAAAATATGTATAATTCTAACACCGTTATTAAATAATAAATTGTTTTTGCTGTCATACATATTATTCCCCCACTTCCATTTTTTTCAGATAATTGTTGAGTTATAATAAACGTTAATACCTCGCTGTTTATATTAGATATTCCATCCGCCAATTGTATTTTTATATAACTTAATATTTCTTCACGAACAGACTCATTGTATAATATTCTACTTAAATCAGATCCAAGAATATTATTACTATTATTCAATAAGTTTGTCTGAGCATATTCCCTTCCCCTTTTATTATAATAATGGGTTTTACTGCTTCGGTTTCCGAATAGATGATGTTGTTCCAAGTTTCACATTCTCCACACACTTCAATATTTATTGCCCACTCCTTCTCCTTTTTTTTTAAACTCTGAATTAGGATTTTGTGAATTTCCAATTATACAAAAAACTGAAAATCCTCCTAAAATCATTGACATAACTAATACTATTCCCCACATAAGCTTTCCTCTTGACGCAGTTGACATTGTTTTCTGCATGAGTCTTCCGCCATGTCCTCCTCTGAAAACTCGTCCTAAAACAATCAGTACAGAAATGCTACATGTTGTAAATATAGCGGCAATTTTTCTTATCGCAATCCAAAATGGTTTATTTTTATTAACCTTTCCCTGTACGATTGGAATTAATATTCCAATTCCAATACTTATAGCATAAAGAATTCCTGTAACTATTCCTGTATTTTTTCCCAAATAAAGAGCCATAAAGTAACATTGGCATCATCCATGAAATAGAGCAACCACATAATAGCAATGATGAATACATTGATAATTCATCATCTTTTCTTACCAATTTTATAATTGTAAGTATCAATAATATACTAAAACAGCTTATATTTATGCATAAAATAATTTTTATTGGTTTACTTTCAATATAGCGACCATTAACTCTGCACCCAAGAAAAATATATCCATATAAATTACTATCATAAAACATTTTAAAATTTCCTTACTCTTTCTCATCATTTTTTTCTCCATCAAACAATCCAAATACAAAGTCCTTAATATCATCCCTTAATGATTTTCCATTTCTGCCAAGCCATTTTTATTTTTCCTCCTGTAGTTCTTCTAAAATTTCCTACACTTACACCAGCTTCTGCGGCATTGATTTTGGTAGTTGGATTATCAATAATTGAACGTAGCCTGTAAAATCAAATAGCTAATATGCATTCTGCATCTGAAAAATACTTTTTCCAAAGTCATGTAATAAAATCGTTAAAAAACTCTATTGGTTTCACCTGCAATTTAAAGTGAACTTCTCCTTCTACTAATAATATTCTGATTATGATCTTTTCAACTGATACTACACATGATAATCCTCTAATCTATCTACTATCTGTATATGTGGATTTTTTTTTAATAATATATCCATAATTGATGATTTTTTCTCTAAAAAAGAAAACAGATATTTTTGTCTTTATTATATACATTAATGTATCTACCAAACTCTTTCACCATCTGTTCTCTTGTCGTTGCCATACGGATATATCACCGGTTTCCTCTCTTCCTCTTTCAACATAACCTATATCTGATACATCATCCTAGTTTTTCTAAATAAATTATTTATTCTTGCGCTACAAACAATGCACATATCTTCTAACTGAATATAATATGCTTTTTTATAATTCTTTACTGCTATAGGAACTCCTGGGAAAAAAAGTCCTGCTAATACTAATAATATAGGTAATTGTTTTTCAGTTATAAATCCAATTACTGCCATAATACTCATCATCATTGCAAACGAAAGCCACAAATAGGTGGCTTTATATTGAAAAATAGTTTTATTATGATTTTTCTCATAAAATAAATAATGTTTCATTATTCTTTTTTCCTCATCTTTTTCATATCTCAATAAACTATGCCTTTTTACCCTTTTTAAACTGATCTGGTACAGCTATAACACATGTTATAAGCATGGAACTTATAAGAGTGAAAACAATGTCAGTCCCAGAATACAATACCAAAACCTATAGCACTATTTTTTTGTCCACCTGTCATTTCTATTAATATTGCTCCCCTGCGCCCCATGAAACGCCTTCCTACTGAACATAAAAATATAATGTCAACAATTTGATTATATGTTTTATCTTTTACGCAAAATATGTTCCTTTCTAATGCGCCTGTCCAGTAAATCATACGGCTGGTTGTTCGTTGAGACTTTTGCGATACACTTTCCTTTCACATAGAACTCAATTTTTTCACCGAACAATCCTTTTTTCAATCTCGTACTCTCAATTTCACTGATGTCAATTTTTTCACGATCAGTCCGCGTCTGCGTGTCACTCTTGTTCCATTTACTGAAAATCTGTCCGTTACCAGATCTATGAAAATAATCAATGAAATGACAGCTAATACAAGCATCGGACGGAAGAATATTATATTTGTCTCATTCTGCTCGATCATCACCCATACCATCCAGCAGAAAAAAGCCTACCGACATTGCGGAAACAGCTTTATAAACGCCCCTTGTTTTTAATGTAAATTTATCAATAGTCATTCCCGCTTTTGTCGCATGGAATTTTGTGAGCTTGCGACTTTCCTGCTTAATATTGTTTCATCGGCAGATTATTATCAATCCTAAAAGCTTTTTCTTCCCGGAATAAAATTCATACCCACCATCTAATCTTTCCGTTATTCTTGTAATATCTGCAAATGTGTAATAATGCTTTATGCCTATGTAACTACGATAGATGATTTTTTCGCCTTTTACCCAGATTTTCCAGACGTGAATACCTAAGACGCAAAAATATATATCCCGATAAACACCCATAAAAATGCAAATCACTACATCTATTTGATTAGGATCATTAATACATACATAGATAAATGCGCCTCCTATGAAAAACAAACCTACATACATTATGAAAGCCAACGCAAACGGATACCCTATTTCAAAATCCTCAAATAAACTTTTGGGATTGTTTTCGTTATCCGAATTATAAACTCCAGGATATTTTTCTCATTATAAACATTCAGATAATGAATCACTACCGCTGCTGCCACCCACGGAGCTATAACTTTTGATTAATGTTACCCAAAATGCTAACATGTTTTTTCTCCTCAATTTCTTATGTAAATGCGCATATAAATTGATTTACATGACCATCAATATCCACGGCATCCTTCAGATTACCAATATTATATTGCAATCACATTTTTGAAATATTGTAACTGTTCTTACAATTTTCTTTTTACATCTTTCCAAAAAAATTTTTTTTACCCAATCCATACCATTCTATTGGTCAAT